>Ga0180300_10000982_pt1 | contig 13006 bp, 11 predicted proteins | sample GuaBasSediGuay15_FD_121798 | JGI IMG/M metagenome (GOLD analysis project Ga0180300, IMG submission 121798) | Subseafloor sediment microbial communities from Guaymas Basin, Gulf of California, Mexico - Guay15, Core 4569-2, 21-24 cm | ecosystem: Environmental > Aquatic > Marine > Hydrothermal... | reverse complement strand
TGGCTGCCCTGTACATCTCTTCTTCCAAAATAGCATCGTATTCGTCGATCGAAAGCGATTCCTTCAACGTCAAGATGTTTTTGACGTACTTCGAAGCGCGAATCTCTTCTTCAACTTCCTCTTCCTTGAAGGCGGCGAAGATGTCCATGGTTTCCAACGACTTTCGAATTGTTTCTGGCCTGATACCGTGTCTTTCGTTGTATTCCATTTGTACTCGCCTTCGTCTGTTGGTTTCTTCTATTGCTCGTTTCATCGAGCCGGTTATCTTGTCCGCGTAGAGAACGACGCGGCCGTTGAGATTTCTCGCCGCCCTTCCAATGGTTTGAATGAGAGTCGTCTCCGATCTGAGAAATCCCTCAACGTCAGCGTCCATGATCGCTACCAAGGAGACCTCGGGTAGATCCAAGCCTTCTCTCAGCAAATTAACGCCGACAACGACGTCCACAGCACCGCTTCTCAAACTCTTCAGCACTTCCACTCTTTCCATGGCATTGAGCTCTGAGTGCATGTACGTGGCCCTGAAACCGAGCTCTTTCAGGTACTCGCTCAGATCTTCCGCCATCTTCTTCGTGAGCACCACCACGAGCGCCCTCTCATTTCTGGAGCGCACCTTGTTCAATTCCTCTATCAAATCGTCCACCTGGTGTTTTGTGGGCTTGACGATCACCTCAGGATCTACCAAACCGGTGGGACGTATCAACTGTTCCACCACCTGACCTGAAAGCCGAAGCTCGGTTTCACCGGGTGTGGCGGAAACAAAGATGGCTTGTGGTATACGTTTCATCACTTCTTCGTAGCGCAAGGGACGGTTGTCGTAAGCTGATGGCAGCCTGATACCGTATTCCACAAGATTCTTCTTTCTCGAATGATCACCCCGATACATTGCCGCCAACTGCGGAAGGGTTATGTGTGATTCGTCTATGAAAACAAGAAGGTCCTTTCCGAAGTAGTCAAAGAGTGTCCACGGAGGATCGCCGGGATTTCTACCCTCGAAATGACGGGAGTAATTCTCGATACCCGGACAGTATCCCATCTCCATGAGCAACTCCATGTCCTGCTTAGTTCGTTGTTCGAGTCGTTGGGCTTCCAACAACTTTCCAGCATCCCTCAGTTCCTTCAAGCGTTCTTTAAGCTCATGTTCTATGGAGCGGCAAGCGCGTTCGATCTTTTCACGTGTGGTCACGAACTCGTTTGCCGGGTAAACGGTGACCTTATCGTATCGGTCTACCACCTTTCCCGTTACAGGGTCGAAGGCGAAGATATTTTCAAGCTCGTTATCGAAGAATTCCAACCTCACACCTGCATCCTCGTACGGTGGGAAGATCTCCAAGATCTCTCCATGAACACGGAATGTTCCAGGTTCCTTCATTTCCGAGCGTGCGTAGAGCATAGAAACCAAATGTTTGAAAAGTGTGGTGCGATGGTACTCTTCTCCGACTTCTAAACTCAGCTTCAGGCCCTGGTAGTCCTCCGGGCTGCCCGTGGGATAGATACAGGAAACACTGGCAACCACGATCACATCTTTCCTGGTGAGCACGGATTTCAGTGTGGATAGCCGCATGCGTTGGAGTACAGCGTTGATATCTGCGTTCTTCTCGATGTAAACATCCTTCGTGGGTAGATAAGCCTCAGGCTGGTAATAGTCGTAGTAACTTATGAAGAACTCCACCCGGTTTTCAGGAAAGAATTCTTTGAATTCACGATAGAGCTGTGCGGCCAAAGCTTTGTTGGGGGAGATGACCAAGGCGGGGCGTTGGACGTTATGTATCACGTTGGCCATGGTGAACGTCTTACCAGAACCTGTAACCCCCAGCAAAGTTTGAAATCTATAGCCCCTGCGGACACCTTTAGTGAGTTTTTCGATGGCCTGGGGTTGATCACCAGACGGTCTAAAAGAACTTCTCAGCTTGAACAAGGGAACTCCTCCCTCACTGGAGGGAGTCTTGGGATTCGCCTTTTAAAAAGGATTCGAGACGCTTTATTCGTGCCCTTATCTTCTTGGCTTCCTCAAATCGCTCGGAACGTACCGCCTTATCGAATCGTAGGCCAAGGTAGAAGAGTTCACGTTCTGCTATGGTACGCTTCGCTCGTAGGTGGGTGAATTCGTCCCGATCGAACAAAGCTTCAATCACAATGAGTGGAACGAGTATCTGTGCGTGATAGTTCGCAGAGATGAGTTCTCCTTGGATCACCGCAGGGCTTTCTTGAACGATGTGGGCGTGTGCTTGAAGCAACTGAATGCCGGATCTCCGTGTCGGGCTGCTCTGATACTTCAGCATCTGTTTGAAACAACGTGCACAGAACATCACGTTCTTTTCGATGCCATCGCTGATGAAGCAATGAACGACCGTGGCTCGTTTGCCACACACAGAACACTTCATCCAGTTACCACCTCAATCGAGTTGTAGATGGACATCGTCTTGTCAAATCCTTCCTTCAACATAGTTTTAGTGGCTTCCACCGCTACATTTACTACGCGTGTAAGTGTTTCCAGCTCGGCTTCCGAGAAATCGCCCAGTACGTATTCGACCATGTCAACTCCGGGAGGTTTGGGACCTATCCCGATGCGTATTCGTTTTACCTCATCTGTTTGCAAAGCATTCAATACCGAGATCATACCTTTGTGCGAACCGGCTGATCCCCTCTTTCGCAGCCGAATTTTCCCAAGCGGTAGATCGATGTCGTCGTAAGTCACTATTATAGATGCGATATCGAAATCATAAGTTGCCAGTAAAGCCTTAACTGCGAGACCTGATAGATTCATGTAAGTAAGGGGTTTGACGACATACAACTCCTCTCCCACAAAGAGAAGCTTCCAAGCACGGAAGAGCTTATGGTCAACGGATTCTAAAACGTTAGACCTGTCCAAAATAGCGTCCACGTAAAGAAAGCCCGCGTTGTGTCGTGTGAAGAGATAGCGCGGGCCCGGGTTTCCGAGCCCGATAATTACCATCCGTTATCCCTCTTCTTCCTCGACCTTACCCTTCTTAAGAACTTCAGGTTCCACTTCTTCCTCTTCTTCAATGGCTTCCACTTCTTCTTCGACCTCGAGACCTCTCGGTGCAATGATAGCTAGGATGACGTCATCTGGGTCCAGAAGAGGTTTGATGCCCTCTGGAAACCTCACATTCCTCACGTGCAAAGATTCGCCAAGGTCCACACCGGAGACGTCTATCTCGATGTAATCCACCAGGTCTTTGGGTAGCAATTCGCACGGTATTTCGTGATGGACAACATCCACCACACCACCTTTTTCTTCGCCTTTCGAGCGTCCAACGAACTTCACTGGTATGTTGATGTGCATCTTATGAGTTTCACTTGGTACGTAGAAATCCACATGGATAATTCTGTCGGTTACCTTGTGTCGCTGGATAGATTTTATGAATGCGTGTTTGGGTTCCACTTTTCCATCGTCAGAAGCGATGTTGAGTATTACCGGTGTGGTCTCAGTTGCGAGCGCCAGAACAGACTCTAACCGCGTTAACGGTACCTTGATGGGTTCCGGTTGGGTGTCGGGTCCGTACAAAATTGCCGGAACCATCTTCTGTCTCCTCAGTTTCTTAGCATTAGAGGTCTTCATTTCTTTTCGCTGGTACGCGTCGAGAACGAGTGTCTTCATACTTCTCTGCCTCCTCCATCATCTGAACATTATACTCACAGATAGGTTCTTCCGAATTCGCATTATAGCTTCGCCCAATAGACTTGCTACGGAGAGAACCTCCACGAAACTCGGGAGATTTTCATGATGAATAGTGTCGCTGACATACACACGCTCGATGTCGGATTTCTCTATTCTCTCCAATGCGTCAAGAGAGAAAACACCGTGCGTCGCACATGCGACTATCTTCTTGGCACCTTTGTTTTTAATGGCCTTCGCTGCCTCTACCATGGATCTAGCGGTGTCTATGATGTCATCATAAAGAATCACGTACTTGTTTTCGACGTCACCTATGACGTTTACGATCTCGGCCTCGTTCACTCTCGGCCTACGTTTGTCTAATATGGCCAAAGGTGTGGAAAGTCTTTCTGCTATCTGTCTCGCGCGCCTCACACCTCCAACGTCGGGGGAAACGACCACCCACTCTTCGGGATCGAACCCTTCCATGTTCAGAAAATGACGGGCGAATATGGGAAAACTCAGCAGATTGTCCACGGGGATATCGAAAAACCCCTGTATTTGATCTGCGTGGAGATCTACAGTCAGCACTCTGGAAGCACCTGCCACGGTTATCAGGTTGGCTACGAGTTTTGCCGAGATCGGATCACGTCCCCTGGCTTTTCGATCTTGTCGTGCATAACCGTAGTAAGGTATCACCACCGCAACAGAACTGGCGGATGCGCGTTTGAAAGCGTCTACCATGACGAGAAGCTCCATCAAATTTTCGTTGACCGGAGTCGATGTCGATTGTACTATGAAAACGTCGTGTCCTCGCACCGTTTCGTTGACACGGACGTTGATCTCTCCGTCAGCGAAACGGGAAATCTCGCAGTCCCCTAGTCGAGTTCCTATGTACTCGACGATCTTCTCAGCAAGCGGACGGTTAGAATTGCCGCTGAAGATCTTCAATTCATTTCTCTTCTCCATGCGACCTGCTCCTTTCCCGTCTGAATTTCTCTGCCCACCCCGGTTTATTGACTTGCCTCTCCCTGGCTATTGCCAGAGCGTTTTCTGGAACGTCCTCTGTGATCACCGAACCTGCTGCCACCATAGCACCTTTTCCAACAGTAACCGGAGCCACCAGTGCCGTATTACTCCCTATAAAAGCTCCTTCTCCAATCACGGTTGGATGCTTCTCAAAACCGTCATAATTGCAGGTGATGGTACCAGCTCCAACGTTGACCTCCTCACCCACAGTGGCATCTCCGATATAGGAGAGATGCTGCGCCTTGGCTTTCTTTCCCACTCTGCTCTTTTTGACTTCTACGAAGTTTCCGATCCTTGCCTCTTCACCTATGCGTGAACCCTCGCGCAACCTTGCAAAGGGCCCAACGACGGCCTCGGAACCGATGCGAGCCCCGAAGCACTCAGAACGCATAACTTTGACTCGATCGGCGATCTCGCATTCTTGAATGAACGCCAACGGTCCTATCTCGCACTCCTCACCGATAGAAGTTTTACCGTAGATCATGGTCATAGGGCGAATCGTTGTGTCACGTTCTATCACCACATCAGGTCCTATGTAGGTGGTACTCGGATCCTCTATCGTCACCCCGGAAAGCATCAGTCGTGTCAATATCCGTTCTCTCGCAACCCGTTCCACCCGTGCTAATTGTACCCTGTCATTTATTCCCAACGTCTGCGCGGAATCTTCCAACTTTAAGGTACTAATTTTACCAGCAAATGAAACCACGTCGGTGAGGTAGTATTCTCTTTGCACATTGGACGGTTTGATCTTCTTCAATGCTTCGTAAAGGAAATCGCCGTCGTATACAGCTATACCCGTGTTGATCTCTCGAATCTTCCGAGTCTCTTCATCGGCGTCGGTTTCCTCCACAATCTTTTTCACGCCACCCGAAGCGTCTCGAAGGATTCTGCCGTAACCCGTGGGATCCTCGAGTTCGACAGTTACCAACGTGACCTGCGCTCTCGATGTTCTATGAATATCCAGTAGTCTTTTCAACGTTTCCAGCTCAACTAAAGGAACGTCACCGTAGGTGACGAGGATCTCATCACCACGAATGAAATCCCCTGTGCTCATCACAGCGTGAGCCGTACCGAGCTGCTCTCTTTGGAGAAAGATATGTATGTTTTCGGGCAACACAGCTTTCACATGTTGCCAGCCATGTCCTAGCACGATTCCCACAAGGTTATTCTCCAGCTTCAAGACCGTATCCACAACCCACAAAACCATAGGTTTTCTCAATACCTCATGCAAAACTTTAGGCTTCCTCGATTTCATTCGCTTCCCGAGCCCTGCTGCCAGTATCAGTGTCCTCACCAGAATCACCTCGTGACGTCGAGATTCTATCATGTATCAGGTGTATACAAGAATTCGTTACAAAAAAGATAAAGCCCATCTCTTTCAGAAGACTGGGTAAGGGGTTTTCCGAATGTTCGCCAAATAAACGTTTGGGAATCTCAGATATGAAGATGCTATAATCACGGCAGGAGGATGAGAAAAATGAAGAGGATAGCCGTACTCACAAGTGGTGGCGATGCTCCTGGCATGAACGCCGCTGTTCGCGCTGTCGTACGAATGGCCAGAACCCACGGTCTTGAAGTTGCAGGATTCCACCACGGCTACGCTGGGCTCATAGATGACGAGTGGAGTTTTCTTGATTACAAGGACGTTGGCGGTATCATGGAGCGAGGGGGGACCATTTTAAGGAGTTCCAGATGTGAGGAGTTCAAGACTTCCGCTGGGCGCAAGAAGGCTATGGAAGTGTTGAGAAAACACGAGATTGACGGGCTTGTAGTAATAGGCGGGGAGGGTAGCCTCACCGGTGCTATGATGCTTGAAGAAGAATATGACTTCCCCACCGTGGGAATTCCTGGAACCATCGACAACGATATCTCCATGACGGACATGTGTATTGGCGTTGATACCTGTTTAAACACTGTGGTGGACGCCACGCAAAAACTGAAAGACACCGCTTCTTCTCACGAGCGTGCTTTCATTGTGGAAGTCATGGGCAGATCTTCAGGGTACATCGCCCTGATGTCAGCCGTAGCTGTGGGGGCGGAAGCGGTAGTGATCCCAGAAAGGCCTGTGGACTACGATGAACTGGCGGAAAGGCTCCTCCAGGAGAAAAAGCGCGGCAAGATCAACTGTATAGTGATGGTGGCCGAAGGGGCTGCCAGCGCTTTCACTGTAGCGAGGCACCTCGAGCACCGGATAGGTTACGAGACGCGTATCACGGTGCTTGGACATATCCAGCGTGGAGGATCGCCCACCGCTTACGACAGAATTCTTGCCTCGAGAATGGGATACGAGGCTGTGAAAACGCTCCTTGAAGGCGAGCACGGTGTGATGATGGCACTCCAGAGAGGAAAGATGGTAAGAGTGCCTTACAGCGAAGCTCTCGAACACAGGAAGGAGCTGGACATGACTTATTATGAGATGTCATTGATTCTTTCATGAGGTGGAGTATGAGAAAGACGAAGCTCGTGTGTACCATCGGTCCGAGTACTTCTTCGATGGAAAGGATGAAGAAACTCATAGAGCTTGGGATGAATGTTGCGCGATTGAACACCAGTCACGGAAGCCTCGACGAACACAGAGAACTAATATTAAGACTGAAAGCATTAAGGGAGCACTTGAAGGTGCCCTTAGCCATAATGATAGACTTAGAGGGTCCTAAAATCAGACTTGGAAGGTTCCCTCAAGGGCCTGTTACCTTGCCCAAAGGTGGAAAGGTTGTTCTTACCTGTGAAAGCACAGCGGGAAATGAGCGAGTGCTGCCACTGCAGCTGGATGCGCTGGATTTTCTGAAACCCGGCATGGGAGTACTCATAGACGATGGACGAGTAAGCCTGAGAGTTGATAGGGTCCTTGACGGCAAACGCGTGGAGGCTGTTGTGCAGGTCGGTGGGGAAGTTTCGACCCATAAAGGTGTGAATATTCCAGAGGCGGATCTCCCTCTTCCTTCTCTGGATGAGAAAGATGTGGAGTTTCTAAAACTTGGTGTAGAAGAGGGTGCGGAGTACTTCGCCCTTTCCTTCGTGAGAAAACCCACCGACGTGATGGAAGCGCGGAGAGTGGTCTCCTCACTGGGAGGTAGTTCTCTCATCATCTCCAAGATCGAAACTCGCCAGGCCATGAAAAATCTCGAAGAGATCGTCTCGGTCTCCGATGGTGTTATGGTTGCCAGAGGCGATCTCGGGGTGGAGCTTTCGGTGGAAGAAGTCCCGCTTGCCCAGAAACGCATAATCGAATTGGGCAACAGGTATGGAATACCCGCCATTACGGCTACCCAAATGCTCGATTCAATGGTCCACCGACCTTTTCCCACAAGAGCCGAGGCTTCGGACATTGCCAACGCTATCTTGGATGGTACGGATGCGGTAATGCTCTCCAACGAAACGGCGGTGGGAGAATATCCCTTTGAAGCTGTTCGGGTGATAAACAGGGTCGCAGAGAATGTGGAACCGTATCTGAGAATCTTCAAAGACGAGCTTCTTAGCTGGTTGAAACATTTTTCCCCAGTCGGTGGGATAACGGACGCCATTTCCAGAGCCTCCGTGGAGATAGCCGAAGAACTTGAAGCAAGAGCAGTAGTGACATCTACATATTCAGGATTCACCGCACGGGCCGTTTCTCGATTCAGGCCGAAGATACCGATCGTAGCCATCACACCCAATGAAGTCACGTACCACCGGCTCTCTTTGATCTGGGGAGTCATACCCGTTCAGGTAAAGGACATATCCAATACGGACGAAATGTTCGCTGCTGCCGAGCGAGTGTCAAAAAGCATGGGATTTGTGAAGAAAGGGGATAGAATAGTGATCACAGCCGGGGTGCCCTTCGGGGTTTCAGGGAAGACCAACATGATCAAGGTTTGGGAAATCTGAATTTATTCGGGAGGTGACGGTGTGCCTTACGTCAATACGAAGGAAATCTTGGACAAGGCCAACAAGGAATACTTCGCTGTACCGGCTTTCAACATCAACAACATCGAGTTCTTCCACGCCATAGTGGACGGAGCGATGGAAGAAAGTGCGCCATTGATCATTGAGACCAGTGAAGGAGCCATCAAGTATGCGGGAAACGGTGATCCCTTCAGAGGAGCTGAGTTCTTCGTGAACTTGGTGCGCGGATACGCCGAAACCGTGCCGATACCCATCGCGCTCCATCTGGATCACGGGAAGAACTACCAGTTCATAATCGCGGCTATAAAAGCTGGATATTCCTCGGTCATGATCGACGCCTCGGAACATCCCTTCGAACAGAACGTACAAGAAACCAAAGAAATCGTCAAGATCGCTCATGCCGCTGGAGTTTCGGTAGAGGCCGAACTTGGAAGATTGAAAGGCGTGGAGGATAATGTTTCCGTGGATGAAAGGGATGCTATCCTCGTGAACCCCGACGAAGCCGGCAAATTTGTGGAGCTGACTGAGGTCGATTTTCTCGCACCAGCCATTGGCACGAGCCACGGGGCGTTCAAATTCAAAGGTGAGGCAAAGCTCGACTTCGGCCGCCTTAAAAGGGTCAAAGAGTTAACGGGTATACCTCTGGTGTTACACGGTGCTTCGAGTGTGCCAGAAGAGTTGGTGGAACTCGCCAACAACTACGGAGCAAGGATCACTGGGGCAAAGGGGGTACCGCCAGAGGTTCTGCAGGAGGCGGTGAGATACGGTGTGAACAAGGTGAACACGGACACCGATCTCAGGATAGCCTTTTTAGCTGGACTGAGGAAGAGCCTCCATGACAAGCCTGAGGAATTCGATCCTCGCAAGTACTTCAAGCTCGCCAAAGAACATGTAACACGGGTGGTGAGAGAAAGGCTAAAACTGCTTGGAGCGTCTGGCAAAGCGTAAAACACGTAAACAAAAACAGAGGCAGGAGGTATATTGGGATGAAGATTCTCGTAGTGAATTCGGGCAGCTCTTCCATAAAATACCAGTTCATAGACATGACCAGCGAGACCGTTTTATGTAAGGGTCTCGCTGAAAGGATTGGCATAAAGGGAAGTCAACTCAAGCATAAACGTTCAAGTGAAGAATATGTTATCGAAAGGGAAATGCCAACCCACAGAGAGGCCTTAAAACTCGTCATCGACACGCTGCTCGATCCCAAGATAGGCGTTATAAAAGACCTCGAAGAGATTTCAGCGGTGGGACACAGGGTAGTGCACGGAGGAGAAAAATATGCCTCTTCAGTGCGGATCGACGATGAAGTCCTTCGAACACTGAAGGAGTTCTCGTATTTGGCGCCACTTCACAATCCACCCAACATCATGGGCATTGAAGCTGCCATGCAGTTGCTTCCAAACGTGCCGCAGGTGGCCGTTTTTGACACGGCTTTTCACCAATCAATGGACAAGGTTGCATACCTTTATGCTATCCCTTATGAATACTACGAAAAGCACAGGGTTAGGCGCTACGGGTTCCACGGAACAAGTCATCGATACGTCTCGCGGCGTGCCGCCGAGATTCTCGGCAAGGATTACCGGAGTTTGAAGATCATCACCTGCCATCTGGGAAACGGTGCCTCCATTGCAGCGATCAAAAATGGTAAGTCTGTTGACACGTCTATGGGGTTCACACCTTTGGAAGGCCTTGTGATGGGAACAAGAAGTGGTGATATAGATCCGGCAATCTTTTACTTTTTGATGCAAGCTGAGAGTCTCGGTGCTGATGAAGTTTACAATATTCTCAACAAGAAGAGTGGCATTCTCGGGCTATCCAAGGGATTCAGTAGCGACATGCGCGATATCGAAGAGAGAGCCTTTGCTGGAGATCCGGTCTGCCGCACCGCTTTGGATGTATACGAATACAGAATTGCCAAGTACATAGGTGCCTATGCTGCCGCCATGAACGGTGTTGACGCCATTGTTTTCACCGCCGGTGTTGGAGAAAACGCACACGAGATGAGAGAAGAGATCTGCGAGAAGTATCTTGGCTATCTCGGCGTGAAACTGGACAGAGAAGCCAACAAGGTGAGCGGAAAAGAGCTGGTGATCTCTACACCAGATTCAAAGGTTGCTGTCTTGGTCATCCCCACCAACGAAGAACTGGTGATCGCACGAGATACGAAGGAGATCGTTGAAAAGAATTTGAAAGAGTTGAACATTTATTGATTTGGATTGATCAGATTGCAAAAGAGCCGCTCCTTTGAAGAGCGGCTCTTTTTATCCTGTTGAAATCCCTTTGGTTTCCACTCCCCATAAGAGCACGAAAACCGCCGCGACAGCCGAAAAAAGTGCAAACCAAACAAGTGCAGCGAAGAGGTTTTCTTTCCCAACGAAAATGGCCGTGAAATATGGGGCAGTTATACCCGCTATCCTTGCCATCACGCTTGCTGAACCGTTTGCGGTGCCTCTAAATGTTGTGGGGAAAAGTTCGGGTGTATAGGCATAAACAAGGCCCCAGACTCCAAGGCAGAAGAAACTTGTTATGAGTCCCATGATTACCAAAGAACTCGTTTCATTGACCAGGCTGAATCCCAAGGCGGCGGCAGCGGTTCCAAAGAAATAAACCGCCAAAGACGTCTTACGTCCGATTTTTTCGATAAAGTACGCCGCGGAGAGATAGCCAGGAAGCTGGGCCAGCATCATGAAAAAACTGAACCAAAGGGATCGGGCCTCGGAAATACCGGCAGAGGCAAAGAATTTGGGCAGCCACGTGAAAAGACCATAATAAACGAAACTCACAACGAACCACGCGATCCATACCATCAGGGTGCGTTTCAAATACGTTTTCTCCAAAAGCGCTGCAACCGGCACCGAACGTTTCTCTACCGGTTCGATATCTTCCACTATTTTCACCTGCAGAACCCTTTCCAGTTCATCTTTATCTCGTTTGGCGAATGCGTACTTTGGACTCTCTGGAAGTAACAAAAAGGGAATGAACAACAAAGCACCCACTCCAAGAACATAATAAACGCTTCTCCATCCAAAAGCCGTCCCCAGTGTTACAGCATACCAGGCTATGAGGATGCTTCCCACCGCCCAGCTTGCCTCCAAAAGGACAAGATATCTTCCTCGAACCCTTATCGAAACGCTTTCACTCAGATAAGTGTTCACGGAAGGCATGAGCCCTCCGTACCCAACACCGGAGAGAAACCTCAACGCGCCGAATATGAGAGGGGTTTGAGCAGTTCCATTCAAGACTGTAAACACTATCGTGAAGGCCAGATACAGATTCATCGCGAGCTTTCTTCCCACTAAATCGGCCACAAGCCCCGAAGTGAGAGCGCCAACCAGCATTCCCATAAATGTACTGCTCGCGATGGAACTCGCCTGCACCGCTGTTAGGTGCCATTCTTTGATGATCGAGCCGAGGGTGAAGGTCATTAACATGACTCCGGCCGCGTCCAACATCCAAGCGAGTGAAAAAAGCGTGAGGAGCTTTCTTTGCTTTTGCGAGGTGACGTACTTCGAGATAACTTCGTCTATCTTCACGATTCTTCCTCCTTTCCCAAATGGTGTTCTAATAGGAATCTTTTCGTACGAAGTGCTTCCAACACCTTTTTCATCGTTGCCTCATCGGGTGCTTCTATGGTGTGAATGTGCACCCCTTTCGATAAAACCAGCAAAGGTTCTGCATTGCTCGATTTCAAAAGTGCCATAAAACGTTCAATATCATCCGAAGACGACACATTCAGATTTCCTCTTATCTCTCCATAAACGGGATGCTCCACCATAACATCCAGCACTTTTCCGCCATGTTGTACAACAGTCTCAAGTTCTTCTCGAATCTGTTCGACATCGTGTTTTACTGCAACCAGCTTTCTTATCCCTTGGGAAGATTCATTCAGTACGTAACCTCTTGGGGTCGACCATATATCGTAACCCCGGGATTTCAATATGGCAATATACTGTACAATAGTCTGTCTTGATGCTCCCACCCGCTGGGCGAGCTCTGTTCCAGTAACAGGCTCTCTCGACTCTCGAAGGTTGTCAAGAATGCTACGAAGTATCTCCTCCCTCAACTTCTTCACCCCTTTCCTTTTGTTGACAGTATAAGTCATTTTACGACAATTGTCAAGACATTGGTTAAGATACTAAGACGGTAGCTGGAAAGGATCTGTAGGAACGCGAAGTAGCTCGAGATACCTCTTTAAGATGAGAGCAAAGCATTTCGAGGTTCATCGATTAGACATCCTTGCCAATATTTCATTGTTGCGGAAAGCTTGTCTTGCGTAGCGCCGAAGCGAGCACTCGTACAAACGGGCACTTCCATGAAGATTCAACATCCTGTTTCAGCTTCATGCTCACTACATCCGTGTAGCTCGGTGCCCGTTTGTATGAGTGCTCGCATCGGCGCTTCGCAAGACATGCTTTCTGCAATGTGAAACTTTTATCACCTCTTACTAATGGCTGACGGTATCCATGCGATCACATA
>Ga0180300_10000981_pt1 | contig 13018 bp, 15 predicted proteins | sample GuaBasSediGuay15_FD_121798 | JGI IMG/M metagenome (GOLD analysis project Ga0180300, IMG submission 121798) | Subseafloor sediment microbial communities from Guaymas Basin, Gulf of California, Mexico - Guay15, Core 4569-2, 21-24 cm | ecosystem: Environmental > Aquatic > Marine > Hydrothermal... | reverse complement strand
GTTGGAAGCCTGAAGCCCCACCCGAAAATCTTTCCTATATTGCTGGGTTTAAATGTTCCGCTCCAGATTTTGCATCCAATAATCCTTAGGAGGTTTATTTTGTCGCTTTCAATATCCTTTATGTAGCCTTCCCACGCCATCTGCCAGAATATAAGGAAAAACGTGTATAGGGTGAAACGCATAATTAGTAGGTTAAAGTCACATCCTTCATATCGGCTGTATTATGCGAATAGAACGAGAGAAGTGAACGATCCGGAAATGTAGACTGGTGAGAATATGGATCTCTTGCTTAAGGCGTTGTACAGCCTTCCAAATGTGAAAGTTAACAATAAGAATGCGACTGGTAATAGCCTAAACTCAGCCATAAAAACTCCGAGTAGGAAAGCGAGTAGCAGAAGGTCTTAGTCTGCCTAAGCGATGCTTCGCCAGTCACTAGTGGGAAATGCTTTTTGGCTGGATCCTTCCTGTCGTGTTTATAGTCTTCAATATTGTTATCCACGAATCCCACGGCGTGAAACAGTATGACCCATAATGCGTAGGCTATGAGGATGGGTATTCTTCTCTCCCCAGCCAGTATGGCGGCTAGTAATACGCATCTCTGAGTTAGAGATGAAGTGTGGATTCTAATGAGCTTCAAGAATGGTCTGATCTTCATGCATCTGCCCTTTCAATGGCTTCGGAGAGACGTTCCATAGCTTCCCTATGCTTCTTCAGCTCCTCAACTAGCTTTTTCAGTGCGGCTTCAAGTTTAGCCTCAGCCCTAACAACCTTGTCAGCCTGCTGCTTAGCCTCTCTCCTTACCTCAAGCAACCGTTTCAGCACCTCAACTACTTCACCAACCTTCTCTTCAACCTTCTCCAGAGCTAGCTTCTCTAGAAGTCTGTCTCTGAAGTCGCTTACTCCACCAACAAGATTCGCCGGTCCCTTCACAATCTTATATATCGGCTTCCCGTCCTCACCGGTTATCAATCTTCCCCGCTCGTCCCTTATCGGCTCCGTTACAGTTACGATGTTGCTTTCCTCAGAAGGTTTAGATCTCAAGTCTTCCAGGATTCTTTCAATCCTGTTTAGCCTATTATCTACCTCTCTTGGAACCCTCTCAGGCTCAGCGCGGGGCATGACTAAGAGTCCTCCAGCTCCCATCAGGCTTGCCGGTCCACGCAACGTCCTATATAATGGTCTTCCATCCTTATTCCTAACTATGTTTCCAGCCTTATCCCTCAACGGCTCAGTTACTATTACATCTCCCCCAACACGCGGCCCATTATTCTTTTAATCCTCAAGCGTCCTCTCGATCCTGTCGAATCTTCTCTCTAGGCTACTATAATCGTGTCCACGTTCACCAGAAGGCCCAACATAAATGACTCTTCCAACCCCTCCTGAAGGTAAGGGACGCTCTATAACCCTCTCCCTAACCGGTGAAGGAACAGGATAGGGCGTACCGTATGGAGTATTGGAGCCTCGTAGGGAGAGTAGGGTGCATAATTGTGTGGCTGACGCATGTACCTCTCGTAACCCATGTAACGTGCTGGTCCAGGAACCCTCGCGCCGACGTACTCGTCGAAGACATCTTCAACGATCATCTGAACAGTGCTCTGTTTTAGCCTTTGACCCTCCAATAGCCGTCTGAACTGAACTGGATCCCGCTCATACTTGTTCGTATGTGCAACTCACCGCTTAACCCTCTCTATAACTTCAGGCTTTATCCCATAATCAGTCATGACCTGCTCGACGAGCTCAAGCGTAGTCTTCGACAGCCTAAGCGGGAAGACGAAGGGTTCAAGGTACATCTCGATAAGGGGAAACCAGCTCCCAATAGAAGTTAACCTAGCTGAGGCTGGAAGACTATACTACCTTATAGATTGGAGCGCTGACCCAGGAGTCACACCCGGCTACATAGTTGTAAGGGGGAGAGTCTTAGCATGAGCTTCGCCTACATAGGCGGCGTAGGAGAAGCCTATAAAGTTAATCATCCACTAACGTATGATAAATCAGAGTTAAACGGACGGGAAAAGTAAAGACGGATCACTTCAACTTCAGCCTTTTTGATACGGAGAAAGTCTTTCCTCTGGCTAATGTAATGTTTTTATCAGCCTTTCTGAAAGCCTTCGGAACTCTTACAATCCAAAAATATACATAGCTTATTAGAAAGGTTTCCAATAAACTTCATTAAATCATGATCGGTGAAAATAGATGATAAAGATCGGTTGCGCAGCATATTCGTATAGAGAATACCTTAATGATGGTAGGATGAAATATGAGGATTTCATCGAAGAAGCCTATCGAATCGGGCTTGACGGCGTTGAATTGACTCTTTATTGGCTTCCTTCAAAGGATGCATCATACTTCAGGAAACTCAAAAGGCTCTCTCTCTATCGAGGGTTATCTATATCCTGCGCCGGGATCTCCACAAATTTCTGCAATCCAAACGTTTCCGAAAGAATGAAAACTATCGAAGCAGTTAAGGAAGGATTAGAAATTGCACATGAACTTGGAGCTCCATGCCTACGAATATTCGGAGGACGCGTCCCCGAAGGATACACCGATTCTGAAGCAATAAAATGGATAGTTGAATCGGTTAGCTCATGTGTTGAATATGCTGAGGAAAACGGCGTTGTAATGGCTATGGAGAATCACGGCGGCGTCACTTCTAAAGCGGATAATGCGATAAAAATCGTTAGGGATGTAGATTCCCCGTGGTTCAGAGTGAACCTTGACTTAGGCAATTATAGGGAATCCACATATGATGAAATAGCTAAAACTGTTCCCTACGCCGTACATATCCACGCTAAAGTAAGCGTATCCGGAGGCGGGAAGATGGATTATCAACGAGTAAAGGAGATCCTTAAATCGGGAGGGTACAATGGCTTCCTATCCATAGAATATGAAGAAAAAGAGGATTCAAAGGTAGGCGTACCAAGATTCGCTAAGTATCTATTTGAGACATTCTCATAAAAGATTTGGGGGGATAATTGAGGATGGATGGCAAGGTAAAAGTCGGTATAGCTGGGTTGGGAAGAAGCGGATGGGATATTCACGCCAGAATCTTTGAGAATCTATCCGACAAGTATAAAGTTGTAGCCGTCTCCGACCGGATAGAGAAGAGACGACGGGAAGCTGTGGAAAAATTCGGATGCAAAGCCTATTCCGAATTTGACGATCTCATAAAAGATAGATCTGTTGAATTAGTAGTAGTCGCCACTCCAACCTACCTTCACGCCTCACACACAATAAAAGCCTTAGAAGCTGGAAAAAACGTGGTCTGCGAGAAACCCATGGCTACGAATCTAGCTGAAGCTGATTCCATGATAAAGACGACAAAGAAGACTGGAAACATGCTGACAGTATTCCAGAACAGCCTCTTCGCTCCCGACTATTTGAAGGTTAAAGAAGTTATTCATTCAGGAAAACTTGGACGCATCGTCCTCGTAAAGATTCGCAGCCACACTTTCGGTAGACGCTGGGACTGGCAGACCTTGAAAAAGTATGGGGGAGGAGAGCTCAGAAACAATGGAGTGCATCTTATAATTCAGGGACTTCAACTTCTCGGAGACAAGGAACCTGAGGTCTTCTGTGACTTACAGAGGACATTAACCTTAGGTGATGCTGAGGATCATGCGAAGATAATCCTTAAGGCTTCCAATTCGCCTCTCATTGACATCGAGGTAACGAGAGCTTGCGCATACCCTCAAGACACTTGGCTTGTGATGGGAACGCAGGGAGGACTTACTGGTAGCCATCACTCTTTAAGATGGAGATACTTCAATCCTGCTGATCTGCCTCCAAGGCAAGTAGATGAAAAACCAACTCCGAATCGAAGCTATAACGTAGAGAAGATTCCGTGGATAGAGGAGAGCTGGAGTTCAGAGACAGTGTATATGCCTAGCGGGATTACCTTTTACAAGGAACTGTACAAGACACTGCGTAACGGGGCGCCTTTTCCTGTCACTCCTGAAATCGTCCGAAGAGTCATGTGGGTCGTAGAAAAATGTTTCGAATTATGTGAGATATAATTCCATTTTTTTCTCTTAAGAGAGCCAATTCGACCCTAACCTTAGGTTGAGAGAGTAAATTAAAAATAGGGGTTTGCGGGGGATATCTCCTCTTCGCTATTTAAATGGCTTCTCTCATGGTTTTGATTTTTTTATCTAGAATCTCCATGTATATTTAACGATCTCCCAAATGCCATACATAATTCTTATTTTATTTCCTTCCTAAAGTATAGGTGAGGAGGAGTCATGTTTAAGGCTGTCCACTACACTGAAGTTCCAAGCGAGGAGGTTAAAGATGGAGCCTCCGGCGTTAGAGTTAGGTGGTTAATCTCTTGTAAGGATGGAGCTGAAAATTTCGCAATGAGATATTTTGAGGTTGATCCTGGAGGTCAGACGCCAAGGCATTCGCATGATTGGGAACATGAATCCTTCATTCTAAGCGGGGAGGGAATAGTCTTCTGTGAAGGAAAGAAGCAAAAAGTTTCTCCGGGATACGTTATATTTATTCCGCCTAGGGCTGAGCATTACTTCAAGAATACAGGGAAGAAAAAGATGGTTTTCCTATGTTTGATCCCATATAAAAAGTAACTCGTTAAAAATTATCTCGTCTTATTCACCTATGTCGCTTGCTAATTCAAGTAATCCCTCTACTGGATTTTTCTTTAATGTGATGAATGAACCGACAACCAGCGTTCTCGCGCCAGCTTTCTCTGCGATACGTGCCGTATGCAGATTTATTCCGCCGTCAACCCATATTGGTTTCCCCGGATATCTACGGGAGAAGTACTCTATTTTTTCCGTACCCTTCTCTGAATATTTCTGTCTACCGCGACCCATATGCACGGTCATCAAAAGGATGAAATCAGCCATCTTCACGGTTTTCTCAGAAATCACATTGCATGGAGTAGGCAGGTCAAGGCTGATTCCAACACTGCCATACCCATATTCCTCCTTTATGAGCTTTACTGCATCTGACATCTCACTTTCCGAGTTGAAAGATTCTCTATGAATCGCTACAGAGTTCTCAATTCTATCCTTTCTAGGAATGAATTTATTCATTTCGTCAACCATTATTATTGGATTAGATACCATAAGATGAAAAGAGAGGGGAATTCTCCTCCGGAGCGTCCCATATATTTTTTCAACGAGCTTTATTGGAAATACTATTCTGTCAGGTATTAGTGGCGGCCTCATGATATCCAGATGTATTGATTCCATCTTCCCCGTATTAATCATATTCATAATGTGACTAAAGATCAAGGATGATGATATATCCTCTACATCTCTATAAAGAACTCGCTCATACTCAAGTATTGACACGGAGATCGGCATGGCTGACGATATTAAATTATAGGTTTAAATAAAAATAGTTTCCCATCAATTTTCAGATATTCAAAGGAATATAAGTCACACAAGCCTGTTAATGAAGTTTTGCAGTCACATGTTTTGCGATTAAGAAACTTTTTTAGTTCAGTCTCTTATTTCTTGAGATGAAAAAATATGGAATCTGGCATCTTTAAGGATATCATAGGAAGTCTGATGAGAATTCCGAATCCTTCAAGGGAAGACGTTAATAGGATTAAGGTGAAAATAGCCGAAAAGTATAGATTGAACTATGTTCCGAGCAATTCAGAGATAATCCGTCGATTGAATGCATCACAGAGAGCGAAGCTTCTCAGGGTTCTGCGAAGAAAAAGTGTGCGTGTGGCTTCTGGAGTCACAGTTATAGCCGCTATGACTAAGCCTTGGCCATGCCCAAAGGAGGAGCCATGCATATATTGTCCAGGAGGCCCGTCTCGAGGAACTCCTCAAAGTTATACTGGGTATGAACCCGCTGCGCTGAGGGGGCGCCAAAACAATTATGATCCTTTCAAACAAGTTAAGCAGAGAATTACACAATATAGAGCTATTGGACACAAGGTCGATAAGGTTGAACTGATAATCATGGGAGGAACTTTTCCGAGTGTGTCTCCGAAGTATCAAGAGTGGTTCGTGCAGAGATGCCTCGATGCTATAACTGGAAAGACCTCAAGGTCTCTTGATGAAGCGAAGAGAAATGCTGAGACGAGTCGTATTCGAAACGTTGGAATAACGGTTGAAACACGTCCGGATTGGTCGAGAGAGGCCGATGTTGATAGAATGCTTTCTATGGGAGTTACTAGGGTTGAGGTTGGCGTTCAAAATATATATGATGACATTTATGAAATCGTGAATCGTGGACATAAAGTCAGCGATGTTATCGAGGCTACAAGGATTCTTAAGGATTCGGGGTTAAAAGTTGTTTATCACATGATGCCTGGGCTTCCAGGATCAAATTTTAAACGCGACTTTGAAGGTTTCAAGGAAATCTTCTCCAATCCGGATTTCAAACCAGATATGCTCAAGATATATCCATGTCTTGTAATTAAGGGAACGAAGCTTTACGATTGGTGGAGGCAAGGCTTATACAAGCCTTACACTACCGAAGAAGCCGTAGAATTGATTGCTCAAGTCAAGGAGATCATTCCTGAATGGGTTAGAATAATGCGTGTTCAGAGGGATATACCTGCACGCCTTATAGTTGCAGGTGTAAAAAGAAGCAATCTACGCGAGCTAGTTCTCGAAGAGCTAAGAAGAAAAGGGCTAAGATGTAGATGTATACGTTGCAGAGAGGCGGGTCACAGATGGCTTAAGGATCATAAACGCCCCGACTTAGATAAAATAAAGGTATATATTCGAGAATACGAGGCCTCTATGAGTAAAGAATTCTTCATCTCAGCTGAGGATAAAAAGAACGATGTACTCATTGGCTACTTGCGATTAAGGTTTCCATCAGAAAAAGCCCATAGGTCAGAGATCACAGATAAAAATGCTTCTATAATTAGGGAGCTTCGAGTTTGCGGCGAACTTGTCCCTGTAGGTGAATATTCTGAAGAAGCATTACAGCATAAAGGGTGGGGGCGAAAGCTCCTCTGCGAGGCTGAACTGATTAGCCGCGAAAACGGAATGGAGAAGATTCTTGTAACAAGCGCTTTGGGTACAAAGAGATACTATAAAAAGCTCGGATACGATTATGATGGTGTGTATATGAGCAAGAAGCTTTGAGTGTAAGGTTTAAAAAGGCTTAAATTATCCTTTCTTCATCTATTTTGTCGATAAACTAAAAAGTCTCCTAAGTAATCAGACATTTCACTCATAGTGACTTATAAATCAGTAAGGGACTATTCAATGACCTCTGATAAATACGAGAAGATAAGTGCTCTGGCTCGTCGTAGAGGTTTCTTTTGGCCATCATATGAAATATATGGCGGCGTAAGCGGCTTTATAGATTGGGGTCCTCTAGGCTCTGTTATGAAGAGAAAGATCGAGGATAAATTTAGAGATATGTTCCTCCGCCGTTTAGGCTTATATGAGATCGAGACTCCCATAATCGGACCAGAGGTCATCTATGCGGCCTCTGGTCATCTCAAGAGCTTCAGAGAAGTCATGGTTGAATGTGACAGATGTAAAAAACGCTTTAGAGCTGATCATCTACTCCAAGAATTCGCTAAGATTCCCCCGCATGAGACGGAGAAGATGACTATCAAAGAGATCGCCGAAGCATTAAAGAAGCATAAAGTTAAATGTCCGGAGTGTGGCGGCTCCCTCGCCAATCCCCGATATTTTCTTACAATGTTCAAGACGACTATAGGCCCGTACTCAGATGCCGTTGGATATGGTAGACCAGAAGCAGCTCAGACTATATTTGTAGAGTTTAAGCGTCTCTATGAGCAGGTTAGAGAGAAGCTTCCGATAGGATTCGCCGTGATCGGTCATGCCTTAAGAAACGAAATCTCACCGAGACAAGGTCCGATGAGGCTGCGGGAATTTACAATAATTGATCTTGAATTCTTCGTCGATCCGAAATATCCAAACTGTTCGCTTCTAGGGCAAGTTGAAGATGAAACTTTGAACCTAGTACTCGCCGAGAAAAGACTTAAGGGCTCCGAGGAGCCTGTCAAATTGACGGTTAAAGAGGCGCTGAGTAAAGGCTACATAAAGTCTGAATGGCAAGCGTTTTTCATGGCTATGGCGAAGCGTTTTCTGATGGATCTGGGGGTCCCTGAGGATAAGCAACGATTTATAGAGAAGCTCAAGTGGGAAAGAGCTCATTACTCTTCTCAGGGATTTGATCAAGAAGTATATCTCGACCGTTGGGGGTGGGTTGAGGTTTCAGGATTCAATGATCGGACGGATTTCGATCTGAGAAGTCATATGCAAGAAAGCGGAAGGGACATGAAAGTTTTCAAGCCTTACGAAAAGGTAAGAGTTAGGAAGGAGAGAGTTATCAAGCCCTTGATTCCCATAATTGGAAGAGTATTCAAGAAGGATGCACGCAAAGTTTTAGACTTATTATCCGAGGCGAATCCGGATGAGGTTGAGAGACAGTTTAAGGAACAGGGCTATTACATGATGGGAGAATTTAAGATTTTACCAGGCTATATTGAGTTTGAGGAAAGAGAAGTTAAAGAAACAGGTCGCCGTTTCATTCCCCACGTTATTGAACCTAGCTTTGGCTCTGATAGACTAGCATACGTAGCATTAGAGTATGCATACACCGTTAAGGATGGTAGAGTAATCCTCAAGCTACCCAGAGATGTCGCTCCCGTACAACTCGCAGTACTTCCACTGGTCCAGAAAGATGGGCTTCCTGAGAAAGCTAGAGCGCTATATAAAAGGCTGATCGATGAGGGATTCTCCGTTGAGTATGACGATGTAGGATCTATTGGTAAACGTTATGCAAGATTCGATGAGATAGGGGTTCCTCTTTGCATAACTATCGATTATCAAACTTTAAAGGATGAAACAGTGACCATTCGGGATAGGGATTCTTGGAGGCAAGTGAGATCCAGCATCAGCTCCCTTCCGGAAATATTGTTGGAATATTTTTGTTTTAAGAGAAACTTCGGAGACTTAGGTAGATTTCTCTAAGCTTATTTAGTCCTTTCTTTTTTTAATAATGGCTTCTTTCATAATTTAGTTAGATTTTTTAATCTTCTTGCACTATTTTTATTGGATCATTACCATTAATATATGAGGCGAATATTGATTGGTTCTGCCAGTAGAAGCGGAACATCGAGCTAAAAGAAGAGCTCTCAGACTTTGTCAAGAGCATTTAAGGAAAGTTATGGATGTTTATCGAAGGGTAATGCAGCTCGTAGACGCTTTTACCGATGAGAACTTTAGCCTTTTATCAGCTCTTTATGAAGAAGTTCAGCAACTCGGCGATGAGGTGGATGATTCAAAGCGAATGGTTGCCCAGGAGCTTGTTGAGATAGGAGCAATATTGTTGAATAGAGAAGACTTTCTAAGATTCACAGATGTAACTAGTGAGATAGCGGACTTCTGCAAAGGAATAGCATTTAGAGTTTCGCAGCTTGCAGATCGAGGATGGAGTGTGCCATTAAATCTGAGAAAAGAAACATCAAATCTTGCCGATGCAGTCTTTGATGTATTCACGAAGCTTAGAGATGCTTTTCTTATGCTAAATTATGGATCGCCGAAGGTTCTGGAAAAAGCTAAGGATGTTGAAGTTGCAGAGAGGAGAGTGGATAACATGTACCGAGAGTTAGAGATGAATATACTTAATAGTAATATAGAAATTCCCACGCTACTTTTGATGAGGGATATAATTCAGCTCTTAGAAGATACGGCGGATAGAATTGAGGATGCAGCTGATGCGACACGGATATTAGCATTCGCCATATAGCGGTGTGGGGTAACGGTTGATGTCAACTCCATTCAAGGCTGAATTTGTCGAAAACTTTCTTGTCGTATGGGATCCAAAGAGCAGTTCTGAACTCTTTAAGCGTGGCTTTTATGGTAAGCCTTTAGGCATACCTAAACCTAAAAGCCCTGATTTTAATGTCCCATTGATCCTAGACCTGATGGAGGGACTATACCTCGCTGAGAAAGGACTTATCCAAGTTTTCGAGGAAGACGGGAAAAAAGATGTCAATCCGGATATTCTAAGAGAAAGAGCCAGAAAGCTCTATGAGAACTTTGACTTTAAGTATCTTGTTTATCGAGATTTGAGGGATAAAGGATTAGTAGTTACCCCTGGAGTTAAATATGGATGTGACTTCGCAGTTTATAAACGTGGACCTGGAATTGATCATGCTCCTTATATAGTCTCGGTGAAGAGTAGAAAAGATGAGATTTCAGCTACTGAGATTGTAAGGGCTGGAAGGCTGGCTACAACCGTTAGGAAACGCTTCATCATCGCCATTCCAGACTTGGAAAGAAACAGGATAGAGTATCTCATATTTAGATGGTTTAAGGCTTAGAATATCCTTGCCTTTCTTCTCTGTTATATAATTCCAATTAATCCGTTCTGATCTTATCTACATATCTTGACTTCTAAGATTGGTTTCGCATTGCTTAAATGTTCTCTTCAAAAAGAATATCTCCTACCGGAGAATAAAGAGAAATGTCAATTTACTCCAGATTCAAAGAGAAGATCGATGTTCTAGATCTCATAATAGATGTCCTCAGAGATCATGAGGAAGCACTCTCAAAAATTATAGAGAAGTTCGATGAGATCTGTCAGAAGATGTCAATCTTCAATGAGAAGATGGATATGCTAAATAGAGTTCTCGAGCAGATGAACGGATTAAGGGTTAAGACTGTCGTTAAGGCTGATGGAATTAATGGCCCCCTCGTCAGAATTAAATGTAATGATTGGATAACCTTTAAAACTGCAAGTCAGGGAGCATTGCTGGCAGTTTTCACAGTATCAGAGGATGGTGTAACGATTTCTTCAGTTACTGATCTTTTCATCTTTTCATATTGTGATGAGATTCCTGAGTTTATGTCAATTGTAAGCAGGAATGAAAAAAATGTTGCTGAGAAGAATTTAACTGTTTGGAGCCGAAGATTTTCTTCGGATGACGGTTATGCATATAATATTATCTCAAATCCTGAAGCCTTACGCAGCTGGTTATCCTCAGAGCTTAAATTACCATGTGATAAAATAATCTATGGTGGAATTATCGGATAGATTTTTTCTAAAAACTTATAATAGTCGTGTTCTTCTTTCCATGAAAGGTTAAGAATTAATATTCCTCTCCTTTTTTGGCTGGACATTGAGATTTTCTTTCCGAAATTGGAAAATTTCGCTCTTTTTTGTCAAAATATTTCATTTTTTACCCTTTTTTGGCAGAAAAACTTAAAAATAAACTCTTTTTATTAGAAGGGTGACTAAGAAACGGAGGTTAGAAGAAATGTTAAGTAAAAGCAGTCTTTCACAGAGAAGAAGCAACCTTGAGATAATCGCTGAAATATTAAGAATAGCGAGAAGAGGCGCGAGAAAAACTCAGATAGTTTATGGAGCGAATCTAAACTTCAAGATGCTAAAGGAATATTTAAGGAAGCTAGAAGAAGCTGGGTTAATCACTATTTCAGAAGAAGACGCCGAAATAATAAGAACAACAAGCAAGGGATTCAGTTTTCTTCAGCAGTTCTACGGCCTAAAAGAGATCTACTTGAGATAAGACTGAAAAATGGAAACGGTGAAAAATATACGATGAGCATGTATGGCAAATATGGATTAAAGAGGCGGATGATGACTAAAAAGTGGATAGCTCCCTTCCTAATATCTCTCTGCGGAATACTCTCGGACTACACAACCACATTTTATGCATTAAATTTCCATACCTGTTTTTATGAAACCCACCCACAATACAATCCAATATGGGCGCTCCTTATATTCTGGAGCGCGATAACCCTACTTACGCTTACGTTACCTAAGAAAAAGCCATGGAACCTCTGCATAATTGGCCTTGCGTCAGCGTCGTTTATCGGAGCAATAAATAACTTGCTAGTCTTACTCGGTCTCTTTCATGGAATAGTAACATAATTTTTTACTTCGTCTTTTTTGGAATACCCTATAATCTATCGACTGCTGTTGAATACCGCCTTAACTTGTTGATCCACAATTTTTATTGGCAATTTAATGGTGAAGGTTGTTCCCTTTCCGACTTTAGATTTAAAGCTTATTTCTCCATGAAGAGCTTCAACTATTCTTTTACAAACCGTTAATCCTAATCCTTGCCCTTTCGATTTTGTGGTGAAGAGCGGCTGAAAAATCTTCTCATGGCACTCTTCCGGAATGCCTATTCCTGTGTCCCGAATGCTTATGAGGGCATAATCGCCTTCTTTATGTGCACGTATCCTCAATAATCCCCCGTTTTCCATCGCCTGGATGGCGTTCATAATTAAGTTCATGAGCACTCTCCTAATCAAAACAGGATCCGTTGGAAAATCAGTGAAAAAATCTTCGATACCAATCTCAACTTTGATTCTCCCAGGGACCTTCATCATTGAAATTATCTCCTCAATCACCTTCACTAAGTTTGTTCTTCTAATGCTAGGTTTCAGCGGTTTAGCATAATATTGTAGATCTGAAACTATCTTGTTTATATACCTCACCTGTTTCTCCATCGCATCCATTACTTCCTTCAAGTTTTTATTTGGAGAAGACTCAAGTTCCTTCTTTGCAAGATAAAGTGAATATATAATTGCCTGTAAGGGATTTCTGATATCATGACCGATGATCGCCGCTGCTTCTCCAATAGCAGCCAGCCTTTGTGATCTCAAAAGATCTTCCTGCGCCTTTTTTAATTCCCTAGTCTTTTCTTCAACAAGCTCTTCAAGATAATCAGAGTATAGTTTGTGAATCTGGGATCTCGGGATCTTTGTTGCTAATGTTCCGAGAAGTTTTGGATAAATTTCTAGCGCTTCAGCTTTTTCTTTATTCAATTTTAAGACTTGTTTAAGATTGAACAATGAAAAATCGATATCTATTTCAGATTCGATTAAATGCTCAAAAGATTCGCTTATGGCTCGGTTTACTTCGTCAATAATTTTAGATAGCTCTCTCTTTTTTGAAATTCTTAGAGCTTCATTTCTAAATTTTTTGATTGAAACTTCACCATAATCGCTGATTTCAAAAATTTCACTAAGAAAGGGTTCAGAGAATCTCTTCTGAAATTCAATAATCAATTCTG
>Ga0180300_10000980_pt1 | contig 13038 bp, 15 predicted proteins | sample GuaBasSediGuay15_FD_121798 | JGI IMG/M metagenome (GOLD analysis project Ga0180300, IMG submission 121798) | Subseafloor sediment microbial communities from Guaymas Basin, Gulf of California, Mexico - Guay15, Core 4569-2, 21-24 cm | ecosystem: Environmental > Aquatic > Marine > Hydrothermal... | reverse complement strand
GCAGTGGGAGAACTTACCACTGTAATCAGGATAATAATCGGGATCATCTCACCAGCACTACCTTTCTCACCACCACCTGATCTCCACCCTCGATCTTAAGGAAGTAGACACCAGTTGGGAAGGGGGAGAGATCGATAGGGATTGTTGGACTTAGATCCAGAGACCAGGTTTTGATCTTCTGACCCAGTTTATTATATAAAGCAATCATAATCGCTCCCTGATGATCGAAACTGAAGAAAAGCTTGAGTTTTCCACTGGTAATCCCCGGGGAGCGGACCGACCAGAACCTGGTCGGACATGCCTCATTAATCTCTCACGGTGAGTCGATTAGGACTCTGATGAGGAAGTCGTTTCTGGGGAAACCATGGCCATAGGATGAACCATCGGTCCACCAGTCCGGAGTCGGATCTTCCTGGGCTTGGTCCTCAGAGAGCCCACAGCAGTTGGGATAGTTTCCTTCTTGAATGTAAAAGACACAGAAATCGCCATCACTATCAGTGATTGCGCTGGGGAGATCGTACCATGTCCAGTCACCGGTGGTCTTGGTGATCGAACCCTCATCAAGGGTGGTACTGGGTGCTGAGCCATCCCAATCAGTCACTCGATAGGTGAAGGTGTTGAGGCCAGGAACAGGCCAGGTGTCGTAGATTCGATAGCCGACGGCTAAAATCGTAGTATTAGGTGTGCCGGTGGAGAAGTAATATCCCCAGCCTCTACCACCATAATACCAGGCCCAGGCGGAATAGATCGATCCATCGTCATAATAAAGGGTCTCACCAACATAAGGGCTGGGATGTTGTGGTGAAGAGGAAACGACTATTGGTTTTGATATCTTTTGTGGTGAAATTATCTTAGGTCCACAAATTAAAAATAGGAATACTACCATTCCTCTCCCCCCGGCTGGGCCAAAGGGGGGGCAAAAGCCCCCCCTTAAAGACTGCCTACCTCAGTGGACCAGGATGATCTTCCCGGTCTTCACCTCGTTACCACTCTCGACTCTCAAGAAGTAGATACCGTTGGGCAGATGGGAGAGGTCAACTGAGTAACTATTCTCAACCCTCGCCTTGGTCCGAGTCACCAATTTTCCGGTGAGATCATAGGTTGAGAAGACGACCTCAGTCGGTTTGGGTAGATTGAAGGAGAGATCGATGATGCCTTTGGTTAGGGTGGGGAACTCTACCGACCAGAGCCGAGAGGAAGGGGTTTCACCAACACCAGGCTTATCAACAACAACCCGGATTAAGAAATCGTTTCTGGGGAAGCCGTGTCCGTAGGAGCCGTTGAAGAAATGCCAGTCCGGAGTCGGATCTTCCTGAGCCGCATCCTCGCAGAGACCGCAGCAGTTGGGATAGTCACCCTCCTGCACCCAGAAGATGCAGAAATCACCATCACTATCAGTGATTGGGCTGGGGAGATCGTACCATGTCCAGTCACCGGTGGTCTTGGTGATCGAACCCTCATCAAGGGTAGTACTGGGTGCTGAACCATCCCAATCAGTCACCCGATAGGTGAAGTTGTTAGCGCCGGGTTGGGGCCAGGTGTCGTAGATTCGATAGCCGACGGCTAAAATCTTAGTATTAGCTACACCGGAGGAGAAGTAATATCCCCAGGCATTACCACCATAATACCATGCCCAGGCCGAGTAGATCGATCCATCATCGTAGAAGAGGGTCTCGATGACAGTGGGTGAAGGATTTTTGGGAACACCAGTAAAAGAGATTACGGAAGGATTAGCCGGAGAGATAATCTCCGGAGTGGCAAACACCGGCACAACAAGTGCCAGAATGATTAAGTAACGCATCCTACCTCCTTTCTGTGTGCTTCCTTTTCAACCTTCCTAAACCTACCCATTCACCTCCTTTCCTAAGGATACTTTATTTTAAACATTTGAGAATTTCTGTCAAGACCTTGACGAGAATTTCTCAGTTGGATAAAATTGAGTGAGAAAGGAGGTAATTATGGCGGTAGGTGCATATATCCTGGTTAATGTTGAGGCTGGGGCAGAGGAGAATGTTGTTGCTGCCCTCAAAGGTATCCCGGAGGTGAAGCAGGCCCACATTGTCACCGGGCTCCATGATGTCGTAGCCTATCTCGAATCTGATGACCTCAATACCCTCCGCGATGTGATTATAAAGAATCTCCGTAAGGTCAGCGGGATCTCGAGGACGGTCACCTGCCTTGCCGTAGGCTCATAAGGGGGTCTGGTGAGTCCTAAGAAGAAGGGCGGTGAAGAGAAGGAAGATCGGCTTATTGCGGCACTCTCCTATATCTTTATTCTCGGCCTCATCCCTTATATTGCCGAGAAGAAGGATGAGTTCACTCGCTTCCACATGCGCCAGGGACTGGCATTGTTCGTCATCTGGTTTATTGTCTTTCTCGGCTTCTACCTTCTCTCTTTCATCTTCTCTCCTTTGGGAGAGGGGGTGAGTAATTTCTTCAAGCTCTTGGGCAATCTCACCCTGCTTGTCTATGTGATCCTCATGGTGATCTGGTTCTACTACGCTTGGCAGGGCCAGAAGCGGGAGATTGGCTTCGTCACTAAGATCCTGAAACGGGTTCGGGTCTAAGGATTGAGAGGATTTTCCCAAGAGGAGGTGGCCAGGCAAGCCAGTGGGTCTTTTTAAATCTTTTAAACCAGGTAAGTTGCCTTTTGGCATAGTTATAGGTGTTTTTTAATATAGCGGTTCTCATTTCCTCATAGTTATAGATTCCCTTAAGATAATTTATCGCTTCTTGATAACCAATAGTCTTCAGACTGTTGAGATCTTCATCGAAACCTACTCTTAAAAGCCATCTTGTTTCCTCTATCAGACCATCGTTAAGCATACCGTCCATTCGGGTTTCAATTCTTTGTCTTAGTCTTTCCTTAGGGATAGTGATCCCTATGAATTGAGGATGATAGAGGGGCTCGGGTCTTCTTTTGATCTGCTGGGAGAGGGGTTGGCCAGTGGAGATGAGGACCTCCAGGCCACGTTTTATCCTCTGGCGATCATTGGGGTTGATTCTTTTGGCCCATTCCGGGTCCCGATCGAGAAGTAGTTGATAGAGATAGGATAGTCCATGTCGCTTCTCCAATCGATCGATCCGTTTCCTTATCTTGATATCCGGTTTGGGAAGAGGCGGAAGGGGATTGAAGATTGCTTCAATATAAAGTCCGGAACCACCCACAATCAGAGGGATACGATTCCGGGATAGAATTCTCTTGATAACCCTTATTGCCATTTCGCCATAGTCGCCGGCAGAGAAATAGTGATCTGGATCGCAGATATCGATCATGTGGAAACGAGCTAATCGCCGTTGATAATAAGAAGGCTTAGCGGTTCCAATATCAAGATAACGGTAGATCTTTCGGGAATCGGCCAGGACGATCTCCCCTCCAATTTCGCTGATAATCGAGAGGGCAATCTCTGTTTTCCCCGATGCGGTAGGACCAATTATTACGGGTATTTTGATCACCGACCGAGACGGCGATTCATCTCTTCAATGCTAATTTTAATATGGGTGGGTCGACCATGAGGACAGTGGTAGGGGTCAGAACAGTTGAAGAGTTGATCGATCAAGAGGTGCATCTCTTCATCGGTGAGTGGGGTATTGGTCTTTATCGCAGCATGGCAGGCAATTACCTTGGCAATCTCCTCCCGACGGACACCAACTTGAGCCAGATCATCAAACATGGCAATCACATCTTCGGCATCCATTGTGGTAAGGGAGGGGACCGTTTCGATAACAATACTCTTGGGGCCGAACCTCCGCGTCTTTATTCCAAAACGGATCAGAATCTCTTTGACCTCTTCGAAAATCCGCAATTGCTCATCATTCAATTCAAGCGAGATTGGAAAAAGAAGTGGTTGTCCCTCATCACCACGGTTGAGGATCCGCTCATAAATGATCCTTTCGTGGGCAGCGTGCTGATCAATAATAATCAGCCCTCCCTCTGTTTCAGCCAAGATGTAACTTTTATGGAGCTGAAAGAGACGGTCCGGTCGCAATTCCTCCTTCAAGAGAAGTGTAGCCTGCTCAACCGTTTTTCCCTTTGGAATTTTTGTGGCGATTACCTTGTTTAAGAGATCGGTGAGGTAACGGTGGTCGTGGAATCTCACCTCGGATTTGGAGGGATGGACATTGACATCATAAAATTCTGGCGCAACATCTAAGAAGAGGAGGAAGAAAGTTGGTTTATCCCCATAGTGTTCCCGCACTACCGCATTGATCTTCCGATCGACCACCGGTCGTTTGTTAACGAATATGAGGTTCTCGCCGGCACGGGCCTTTTCGGGAGGAGGCAAATAGGCCTTTATTCTTACCGGATATCTTCCGCCCTCTACCATGATGAGGTCATCAAAACCACTCAGATCTGCGACCCTTTCCGGTAGATCCTTCTTGGATAGATCCATAACATCCCGGCCATCGATACGGAGGATAAACCTTATTTCTGGATAGGCAAAGGCGTACTGTTTCAATTTCTCCACCACCAGCTTCGTCTCCCACCGCGCCGACCGGAGGAATTTCCTACGGGCTGGAAGGTTAAAAAAGAGATCGTAGACCGAAACCTCGGTTCCTTTCTCCATCCCGATTTCGGTAATGGACAAAAGCTCCCCCTCCATCACTTCAATCACATGGCCGAGTTCGGAATCAGTGGTGCGAGAGGCGATCCTAAGTCTCGATACCGCAGCGATTGCCGCCAGCGCCTCACCCCGGAAACCAAGGGTTACAACTCGATCCAGATCACTTAAGGATTTTATCTTGGAAGTGGTATGTTTGAGATAGCAACGGAGGAGGTCTTCGCGATCCATACCCCGACCGTTGTCAAACACCCGTATCAGCCTCCTGCCGCCTCCAGCAATTTCAACCTCAATCCTGTCGGCACCGGCATCGATTGCATTTTCAATCAACTCCTTTACAACCGATTGGGGACGGAAGATCACCTCTCCAGCGGCAATCTTGGCCACTATCTCTTCGGGTAAGGTTATTATCTCAGCCATCTAAGTAGTCGCTGGGTCTGATCCGCATCCCATCCTTGGCGGCGATTACCCTCACCTTGGTCTTTTCAGACAGTTCCTTTGCGATCCGAAAGGGATTCTTCCTCAACATGACCATTCCGAAGTGGGTGATGACCGCAAGAGATGGCTTTGTTTTTTTGATGACCTTTTCTGCATCGGGAAGATAGAGGTGGGGATAATCCATCGGTTCCGGTCTTAAGACATTGATGATCAGGATATCGTTCCGATAGGTGGAGGCGAGTTCGGGAAAGTACTTGGTGTCGGTGATATAACCAATTGAATAATTCGGAGTTGCAAAGACAACCCCGTAGGTCTCCACCCCATGGAGATGCTCGATGGGGAATCTTATTGATAGAGCGTCGATTCTGTATTCCAGTCCGGCCTTTATCTTTATCATCTCCTTTAAGGCCCGCTGATGATATTTCAGTACAACCGGATCATCTTCTACCGCATCCTTCGGGGCAAATAGTATCCCCTTCCTCTTCTTCCCCCCTTCGGTTAGGGCATCGATTATCACATTGACATCGGAAGTATGGTCGATATGCCGATGAGTGAGGATGAGGACATCGAGTTTATTGATCCGATATGGTTTGGCGTATTGTAGAAAGCGGATTAAGGAGCCTGGCCCAGGATCAACCAATATCAACCTACCACTAAGATAAAAGAGGAGCCCGCCGGTCGCCCTCAGTTGTGTTGCGATTACAACCCGAGCGCCTCCGGTTCCGAGGAAGATGATTTCATCATCCGCCATCCCGAAGCATCCTCTGGAAGAGTTTGGCCCGTTCGATATCGCGGTCGTTTGGGGTAAGAGAACGACCAAGATAGAGCTGGAGATTGGCTGGACGGAGGAGGATCATCAGTCGATTGATCAGGGCTAAACTGTAGTCCTTGATCAGCCCCATCTCTACCCCCAGTCGCACCGCCGAGAGGAGATTGGTCGCCTCAATCGAGGTGAGGAGTCGGGCGGATTTCAGGATTGCCAGGGCCCGAAAGATCTTATCCTCAAGTTCGATCGGGGCATGTTTGCTGAGAGAGTCGCGGGCCTTCAGTTCATACTGGATGATCTGCTCAGTAGGGCGTTTTAAAGTTTCAATAATCTCGGCTTCGGAACTTCCCAAGGTAATCTGGTTAGAGATCTGGAAAAGGTTGCCCCTGATATCAGAGCCTTCACCGAAGACCCCCCGAACGGCGAGACCAATGGTCATCGCCCCCCTGAGCACCTTCTCGATCTCCTTGGTGAGAACAAGACCGGGGAGATGGAGGAAGGCCGATACCCTCAATCCGGTTCCGACATTAGTGGGACAGGAGGTGAGGTAGCCAAAGGTTTCATCAAAAGCGAGCTCAAGCTGGGAATCGAGCAGCTCTTCAATTCGATTCGCCACCTCAAAGCTTCCCTCAAAATCGAAGCCACTCACCAGGGCCTGGATCCGGAGGTGATCTTCCTCATTGATCATTATGGCACAGTTTCCCGATTTTAGTAAGAAGAGTCCCCGCTTTTTCTTGGAGGTGGCAAAATCGGGTGAGATGAGATGGGATTCGAGAAGCGACTGGATCTCGATAGGGTTGAGGAGAGAAAAGTCGAAGTATTCACCTTCGGTTGAGGTTTTAAGGACATCGGCGATTAGGGCCAGCAGGTTCTCGGCTTCCTTGTCGGTCAATTTGGCATCGAATTTAAAGGCCTTCAGATTTCGAGCAATCCTCACTCTCGATGAGATGACGATGGTCGAATAGGGGCCTGTTGCCGAAAGCCAGGGGAGCTCCTTGATCGGTAATCTATTCATTATTCACCAGTTTCTTCAGCTGGTCACGGATCTCGGCCGCACGTTCATACTCCTCCCTTTCTAACGCGCGTTTCAACTCCTCACGCAGGCGCATCATCTTTATCCTTTGACTCTGTGGCTTCTCTCCCTCGCGAGGTCTCTTCCCAGTATGGCTTCGGGCACCATGAATACTGGCGATTATTCTTTCGATCTCGCTTCGAAAGGTCTGATAGCACTGACTGCAGCCGAATCGTCCCCTTTTTTTGAAATCGGTGAAACTGAGTCCGCAATTGGGACAGATCAGATCGATCTTTTTGGTCTTGGTGAGGAGTTCCTGGAGTTTTTCTAAGGGTGAGATCTGCTGTTTGATCAAGATCCCCTTCTTCTCAGCACACTCCTCACAGAGGTTGAGGACCACGATCTTGTGATCGGGCCCAATCTCTTTGATCTTTATCTTCGCTTCCCTCTTCTTGCAATTATCACAGAGCACTGAGATAACCTCCTTTCAGGGCGAACCGGCGGTCGGTATACTCCTGGATCAAGGGGTTATGGGAGACGATAATGAGTCCGACCATCCGTTGCCGATTAATTTTTTTTAAGAGCTCGAGAATCATGATGCTGTTGTCATAATCGAGGTTTCCGGTGGGTTCATCGGCAAGGATTATTACCGGCTCAGTTATCACGGCCCGGGCGACCGCAACCCGTTGCCTTTCTCCCGCCGAAAGGTTTTCCGGTTTGTGGGCCAATCTCGCACCTAGGCCGAGTTGGATGGCAAGTTTTTGAGCCAAACTGAATGCCTCTTTCTTCGGCCGACCCCTGATGAGAAGCGGGAGAGCGATATTCTCTACCACCGTAAAGTCGGGGAGGAGGTGATGGAACTGGAAAACGAAGCCAATCTTCTCATTCCGGATCCGTGCCAGGTTTCCATCACCCGCAGTAGTGAGGTCGCATCCCTCAAGATAAACCTTCCCCTCATCGGGGCGGTCAAGTCCACCCAAGATATGGAGCAGGGTGCTCTTCCCGGCACCAGAGGGACCAAGAATCGCCACCGATTCTCCGCGCACCAAAGAGAGGTCGACCCCCTTCAAAACCTCTAAGAATTCCCCCCCAGTTTGATAGCCCTTCTTGATCCCTTTTGCTTCCAGAATACTATTCATATCGGATCGCCTCAACCGGAGTAAGTCCCGAGGCCTTACGAGCGGGGTAGATAGTGGCAAGATAACTGATCAGAAGGGCCGCAGAGATGATGAGGGTGAGGTCTAAGGGGCGGATGATGACCGGGATGGTGCTGATGAAATAGACATCGCTGGGGAGCTTGATGAAATGATACTTTCCGATCAAAAGCGAGATGACGATGCCGAGGAAAGTGCCGATTGCTGTTCCAATGATGCCGATAAGAAGCCCGGTGTAGGTAAAGATGCGGAAGACACCAGACTGTTCGGCACCGATCGACTTTAAGATCCCGATCTCCCTCGTTTTCCTGACAACCAGCATGATGAGGGTTCCGATGATATTAAAGGCGGCGACAATGATGATGAGGGTGAGGACAATAAAGGTCACCGTCTTCTCCAGTTTCAACGCGGCAAAGAGATTCTTGTTCATATCGATCCAATCGTAAATATGGTAGGGGTATTCTAAATCCCGTTCGATCTGCTTGGTATAATCTTTAACCTTGAGAGGGTTCTGCACACGCACTTCGATTCCGGTCACTTCGTCCTTAAGGTCGTAGAGCTTCTGAAGGAGATCCAGTCTTACGAAGACAAGGCTGGAATTGTATTCAAAATGACCCAGGTCAAAGATGCCGTGGACGATCAACCGTTTCATCTTGGGGACCATAAATGGGGATGGTCTCACGAAAGGAGAGGCAATATAGACGGTATCGCCAACAACAACATTTAGATTGCGAGCCAGGTCAATGCCAAGGACGATGCCATCATTACCGAGATAGAAATTCCCTTCCTTCAATATCTTTTCGACCGGAAAATGTTGGCGGGCAAAACTCTCCTCGACACCTCGAATCATTACCCCATCAGCTCGATCCCGAGATCGGATCAGAGTTTTACTATAGATAACCGGGCTGGCCGAGATGACGAAGGGGTAGGAACGGAGTTTTTGGATAAGATCGCCATATTCGCTAATCGGATGGGCAAAGAATTTCTGGATAACCATATGGGGAGTTGCTGAGAGGATTCTCAATTTCAATTCGTGATGGAAACCATTGAGGATGGAGAGGGTAATGATGAGAGCAGCGACCCCAACTGCAATTCCACCCACAGCGATAGATGAAATCAGGGAGAGCAGGCGCCCCTTCTTCGCCGATAGATAACGACGAGCAATAAAGAACTCATACATCTTCTTTCAACTCCAATCGCTTTAGTTGTGGAAAGAGGATCACATCCCGGAGGGAACTTTGATTGAGAAGGATCATCACCAAGCGGTCGATACCGATTCCGAGTCCCCCAGTTGGTGGCATACCCACCTCTAAAGCATATAAGAAATCTTCATCGATCTCACCGATTCCCTCTTCCTTGGCTTCCAGCTGTTCGACGAAACGCTTGCGTTGTTCAATAGGATCATTAAGTTCAGAGAAGGCATTGGCGATCTCGATTCCGCAGATAATTAGCTCGAACCGTTCGGCCAGATCCGGATTCTCACGATGGGTTTTGGCTAAGGGAGATATTATTTTGGGATAATCGATAACAAAGGTCGGATCAACGATCTCCTTCTGGACCAACTCTGAAAAGAGCTTATCGATCAATCTCCCCCGGCTGGTCGGCTCTTTGAGTTCGATCCCCCGCCATTTGGCCGTCTCCCTCAGTTGAGGGAGAGAGGCATTGATGGGATTGTAATTTATCTTTTCCTTCAAGGCATCCATGAAACGGATCCGTTTAAATGGTCGCTTAAATGAGATTGACTGCTTCTGATACTCGATCGTTACCGATTGATACAACTGAGTAACAAGATGTTCCAGTAATTCCTCAGTGAGATCCATCATATCCTTATAATCCTTATAGGCCTCATAGATTTCGATCTGAGTAAATTCTGGATTGTGGAGGCGATCTATCCCCTCATTACGGAAATCCTTTCCAATCTCATAGACCTTCTCATAGCCGCCAACGATGAGTCGCTTCAGATAGAGCTCATCGGCAATGCGAAGATACATCTTGCTTCCCAATGACCGATAATAGGTCTCGAAAGGGATGGCCGCCGCACCACCATAGATTGGCTGGAGGATCGGTGTTTCTACCTCCATGAAACCCCGGTGGTCTAAGAACTTACGGATCTCGTGGATGATCTCGGAGCGACGGCGGAATATCCTCCGACTCTTCTCATTAGTGATCAGATCAAGATACCGCTTTCGATAACGGGTCTCGATGTCCCGAAGACCATGATACTTCTCGGGCAAGGGTTGGAGCGATTTGGAGAGGAGGGTGAACGCATCGGCGTTGATGGTGATCTCGCCGGATCTGGTCCGGAAGGGTTTACCCTTTATCCCGATGATATCCCCGATATCGAAATACTCAAGTAGATCGAATCTATCACCCAAGGCATCTTTCTTGAGATAGATCTGGATCTTGCCGGTGGCATCGATAATATCAAGGAAGACCGTCCTGCCGTGACGTCGGATCGCCGTGATCCTCCCAGCGACCGAAACTGGATCGGATTGGGGAAAGGTCTCCTTCACCTTTCGGCAGGTATGAGTTCTCTCATATCGGTAAGGGTAAGGATCAACCCCTCCCAGCTTCAATCGCTTGAGATTCTCAAGCCGATAGTTCCGATACTCAGACATATCTTAATTTAATCCCGAACCGGTTGGTAGTCAATATACGAGATTCACTTTACAGCTCATCTCTTTCTGATAAAATTCCCCATGGCAAGATATCGAATCGCATGGTTACCTGGTGATGGCATCGGCAAGGACGTCCTCGATGCGGCGAGGGTCGTTCTCGATGCCACCGGAATCGAATTTGAGTATCTCCCTGGTGATGTGGGATGGGAGTTCTGGAAAAAAGAGGGGAACGCCCTGCCCGAGCGGACAGTCGAAATGATGAAGAGAACCGATGCCTGTATGTTTGGTGCGATAACCTCTAAACCACAGGATGAGGCGGTTAAGGAGCTCAATCCTGAACTTCGGGATAAAGGTTATAGGTATTACAGTCCAATCGTTAAGCTGAGGCAGATCTTCGATCTCTATACCTGTCTCAGACCCTGCCGTTCCTATCCGGGCAACCCGCTCAACTTTCGTGACGACATCGATATCGTCATCTTCAGGGAAAATACCGAGGATCTCTACTCAGGCGTTGAATTTCGGCCCGTTCCGAAAGCCTTCTATCAGGTTCCGGGGATGGAGAAGGTTCCCAAGGATGCCGCGATCTCGCTCAAGGTCAACTCGCCCCGTGGGTGTGAGCGGATCATTCGGTCGGCATTCGAATATGCTCGGAAGAAGCAGCGGAAGAGAGTTACCACCGTTCTAAAGGCCAATGTGGTAAGGGTCTCAGATGGTCTCTTCCTCGAGATCGCCCGCAAGATCGCCAAGGAATATCCCGAGATCGAGTATGACAATGCCAACATCGATACCCTCTGCATGTGGTTGATAAAACGTCCTCACGAATATGATGTTTTGGTCGCTCCCAACCTATACGGTGATATCATCTCCGACCTCTGTGCTCAGCTTGTGGGTGGACTCGGTTTCGCCTGCAGCGCCAACATCGGCGAAAATTACGGCCTCTTTGAACCGGCCCATGGCTCGGCCCCCAAATATGCGGGTATGTATAAGGTCAATCCGATCGCCACGATCCTTGCTGCCAAACTCATGCTCGATTATCTCGGTGAGGAGGAAGTGGCGGATCGGGTGGAGCAGGCTGTGGCCCGGGTATTGAAAGAAGGGAAGGTGAGGACCTATGATCTGGGAGGGAATGCTTCGACCTTAGATATGGCGAAAGAGGTTGCCCGATATTTATGACCATTGCCGAGGAGATCATCAGCAAAAATATTGGTCGGGAGGTTGGCTCGAAAGAAAGGGTATTTGTCAACCTCTCATTGGTTACGATGCGTGACTTCGGCGGTCCCAATGTGATATTGGGATATGAGCGAGAGTTTGGTGATACTCGGCCTTTTGACCCGGACCGGATCGCCGTCACATTTGACCTCCATACCCCACCCCGAAATGAAAAGGTTGCTCAGAATCAGAAGCTGTTAAGGGATTTTGCCGCAAAGTGGGGGATAAGGGTTATCGAGAATGGCGTTGGGCAGCATCGGCTTTTCGAAGAGGGGTTGGTCCATCCATCCGATATTATCATTGGGACCGATTCTCACATGAATCTCCTCTCCGCATTCGGCTGCTATGCCTTAGGGGTAGGGACCACCGATATCATCGGCGCTCTCTATTCCGGTCGGTGCTGGATAAAGGTTCCACCCACTGTAAGAATCAAGATCAGCGGCACTCCCGGAAAAGGGACAACCGCTAAGGATCTGATTCTCTATCTTCTAAGGAAATTGGGAACCGATGGTCTACTTGGCTATGCCGCAGAATTTTATGGTCTGCCACAGAGTTTTAAGTCTCACGAAAGGATCACCTTCCTCTCAATGATTACCGAACTATCTGGCGATATCGGTTTTATTCCCGAACGGGAACCAAAGGATTGCGTATATGAGCGTGAGCTCGATATCGATGTCGATGGGTTACCACCCCTGATTGCCTGCCCCCATTCTCCTGCTAATGTTCGAACCGTCCAGGAGGTCGCCGGTGAGAGGATCGATCAGGTCTTTATCGGTTCATGCACCAATGGGAGATTCGAAGATTTTCAGATTGCTGCCAACATACTGAAAGGGAGGAAGGTCAAGTGCCGCCTCATCTGTGTCCCGGCCACAAGAAATGTTCTAATTGAGATGCTGAAAAGTGGCGTCTATCTCGATCTAATTGAGGCCGGAGCGGTGATATCGAATCCCGGTTGTTCCCTCTGCACTGCTGGCCACCCAGGCATCCTCGCCCCGGGGGAGGTTATGGTCTCAACCTCGAATCGTAACTTTATCGATAAATTGGGGAAGGGGGGTAAGGTATATCTAGCCTCCCCCGCAACTGCGGCGGCCTCCGCCCTGATGGGTGTAATAACCGAGCCGAGTGAGGTTACCTGACCTTGACTACCTTCTGATCGATTCTGCCTCCGATCTCAACGAAATAGATTCCCGGTTTTAAGTGGTTATGGTCGACCCTTCTCCCGGTCAGATCGAATACCCGGACCGGTTTATCTGCCGGGAGTCGGAGAGGGCCGGAAATG
>Ga0180300_10000977_pt1 | contig 13056 bp, 12 predicted proteins | sample GuaBasSediGuay15_FD_121798 | JGI IMG/M metagenome (GOLD analysis project Ga0180300, IMG submission 121798) | Subseafloor sediment microbial communities from Guaymas Basin, Gulf of California, Mexico - Guay15, Core 4569-2, 21-24 cm | ecosystem: Environmental > Aquatic > Marine > Hydrothermal... | reverse complement strand
CCTCCAAAACCCCACATCCGGACCGTCTCGCGACGACCCGTTCAGTTTGCCCTGTTCCCCTTTCGCTCGCCGCTACTCAGGGAATCGCTATTGCTTTCTTTTCCTGCGGGTACTAAGATGTTTCAGTTCCCCGCGTTCCCCCTCCCTTGCGGGAGTGCTGAGGGGACTCCCATTAGGGGATCCCGGGTTCTAAGGCTGCGTGCGCCTCCCCCGGGCTTATCGCAGCTTGCCACGCCCTTCTTCGGCGCCTGAGCCGAGCCATCCACCCAACAGCGTCTTTCGCCTGTTCTGTGCGCGGCATTCATCTTGATCATGCCATCACATAGAGAGCACTTAACTCCCTATGCTCATCCAAGTTCTCAGAAATCGTCAGCCTGAAAGCATCATCGATTATCCTCACGTACTCATGTGTATAGGAGAACTTTCGGTCCCTTTATAAAGTTTATGTTTCCGAATAGCATAACTTCTCTATTTTCTTCATGATCCTCTCCATCCTCTCCTCGCACATCTCCAACGCCTTCAACCTCTCTGGATTGTCCTTGCTCCTCTCTTTCAAATCCCTGAGCCTCTCCTGAAGGGAGACGAATCGATCTCCCTTGAAGTGGAAGTCCGCGTAAATGAGGAGCTCATCTTCTATATTCCTCGGGGAGAAATCCCCCCTCATCCCCCTCAACTCAGCTATCTCATTCGCGATGCCGTGCCTCTCCACGATCTTCGCCATGTCATTTAATCCATGTTCCCTCAACATCTTCCCGCTCTCGAAGGGATGTAAGACCTGATCCCTTTCTTGACATCTTGCCCTGCCTATGTCGTGGAGTAACCCCACGATCCTCATCTTCTCGGGGTCTATCCCCAACTCCGGGTGGAGCTTCGAGGGCTTGGAACATATCTCGTACAGGAAGTCGGAGACCGCCTTAGAATGGCTGAACGTGGAGGAGCCTTCCTCGAAGTACTTCTTCAACAACTTCAAAGCCTCTTCATAAGTAATCATGAGGGAGGAAGGAATTTCCAAATTTTTATAAACATCCCTCACGAATTCATATGAAGATGGGGAAGATTGGGATCATAGGATATGGCATTTACCTTCCTTCTTTTAAGGTGAGGGTAAGAGAGGTCGTCAAGGGAAGGATCAAGAAAGATAACGAGCAACAGGCGGAGAGGGCGGAGAGGGGGTTGGGCCTCCTTTACAAGAGCATGACAGGGCCTGGAGAGGACACCATCACCATGGCGACAGAGGCCGTTAAACGGGCCCTGAAGATGGCCGAGGTTCCTCCTTCGGAGATAGGTTCTTCATTCGATAGGAAGGGGGTTCTCTGCGTTGGGACGGAATCCAAGGTCTACGATGTCCTGACGGACGCGAAGCACGTGAAAGCCTTCTTGGGCATGGGACCCATGGTGTTGGAGGTGGATATGGAGAGCGCCTGCGATGCTGGCCTGAAAGCAGTCTCCCTAGCTTGGAATGCTGTCAAGGCCGGAAGCGCTAGATATGGAATGGGAGTAGGGGTAGACATAGCCTTGGGACCTCCAGGGGACGATTTGGAATTCGCTTGCGGGGCAGGAGGATCCGCCTTCGTGGTGGGCAAAGGTGATTTAGTGGCTTCCATAGAGTACATGACTCCTCACTCCGAATTAGCTAGGGATTTCCTGAGGCCTGCGGGCCAACCCTTCCCCTTACACTTCGGCCCAGTGACCAAGAGGTCATATCTCTACAGCGTGCTGAACTGTCTCGCCCTCCACATGGAGGAGGGGAGCTTAGATTGGGATGAGATAGACCACTTCGTGACCCATCAACCCAACTTCTACTTGCCAGGGAGGAAACTTCCTAGAATACTGGCAGGAAAGGACAAGGAGTTCACCTTAGAAGACCTCCTGAATCCGAACTACTTTGATGATGTCAAGGAAGTAAAGGAGAGGTTGAGGATTAGTGTGGAAGAATATAAAGAGAAGACCAGGTACAGCTTCGTTGTCCCAGAGACGGGAAACGTGTACGCTGCCTCAACTTGTACAGGACTCGCTAGGATCCTAGACAACGCGAATCCCGGAGAGAAGATAGTAGCAGTGTCCTTTGGTTCCGGCCACTCGAGCACAGCAGCTACTTTTTTGGTGGAGGATGGGGTAGATAAGAGGAAAAGGGTGGAAGGAGTCGAGGAGTTGATAAGGAGGATGAAGGAGGTCAATTTTAGGGCATATGATAACTGGTTCACCAGCAGGATAAGGAAGATCTTCAGGCCAGACATGAGATTCGTGGCGGAGTACGTGGAACCCTTGGGTGAAGATAAGGTCAGCGTGGAGATATGTCCGGAATGCGACCTCTTGTTCTATCCCCCTAAGCCACACCCCTTGCTCCACGAGTGCCTCTGCGATGTGCCGAAAGAGAACATCAGCATCCCTTCCAGGGCAGAGGTGAAGGTGAGGAAGCTCTCCAAGAGGGAGAGGCTTTCTTTATTGAGGAACCCGAAGCGCGTGATGAGGAGGCTTTACGAGAAAGGGAACGTACCAGTGGTGGAGGTGGGAAAGGGATTCGAGGGAGAGGTTGAAGCGACGGTCAGGAGGATTTACAAGGATGGTGGCTTGATAACCTACGCTCCGGTTTATCGCCCTGTTTGAAAAACTTTTATATAATCTAGGAATCGCTTCTCTGCATGATAGAGGTCTTTTACAACTCCATAAGGTGGGACTTGAGGGAAAAACCCCCTAGGAATAGTTGGATCAATGTCGTTCGACCTACCGAGGAAGAAGTGAATAAACTGAAGGAGATGTTCAACCTCCCCGACTTCATGTTCTCCTCTTTAAGGGACATGGACGAGCAGTCGAGAACGGAGAGATATAAGAAGTTCAGGTTCATCATCGTGAGGACCCCGCAGAAGAGGTCCAACGGGGAGAGAGTGGAGTACTTCACGGTTCCCTTGGGCATAATCATATCCGACGAGTACCTGATAACTATATGCTTCAGCGAGAATGACGTGATCGAGAAGCTCAGGAGGAGCAAGTTCAGCACTGCCAAGAAGATAAGGACCACCTTGAGGATCCTCTACATATCCGCGAGGCTTTACTTAGAGTACCTAAAGGAAATCAATAGGGAAACTCATATCATTCAAGAGGAGCTGAGGCGCTCCATGAGGAACGAGGAGCTCTTCAAGTTGTTGAGGTTGGAGGAGGCCTTGGTTTACTTTAACACCTCCCTGAGGTCCAATCAGCTTTTGATAGAGAAGTTGACGAAGAGTAAGGTATTCACCAGGTACTCTCAGGATAAGGAGTTGCTAGAAGACGTGATCGTGGAGAACCAACAGGCGTTGGAGATGACCAACATCTACTCAGACATCCTCGGGGGGATGATGGACGCCTTCGCCTCCATCATATCGAACAACTTGAACATCGTGATGAAATTCCTCACTTCGGTGACCATAATCTTGATGATTCCCACCTTGATCTCGAGCTTCTATGGGATGAACGTCGCCCTCCCCTTCCAACGCTCCCCCAACGCTTTCCTCATCATCCTCGGGCTCTCTATGCTCTTTTCGATCCTCGGGATGATACTCTTCTGGAAGAGGGAACTCTTTTGAGGCAAGCTCTTATGAAACCGAGGAAGAGCGGGTGGGGCCTCAGAGGTCTGCTTTTGAATTCAGGGTGAGCTTGAGTCGCCACGAAGAACCTGTGACCTGGGATCTCCAAGAATTCCATGAGGTTCCCATCAGGACTTCTCCCGGAGAAGAGGAGTCCCGCTTTTTCCAACACCTTCACGTATTTCGGGTTCACTTCATACCTGTGCCTGTGCCTCTCCTCCACCACTTCTTTGCCGTAGAGTTTGTGAACCAAACTGCCTTTCTTCAAGACTGCTGGCCAGGAGCCGAGCCTCATGGTGGCCCCATACATCTTCTTTTCTATCAATTCCTTCTGCTTAGGGATGATATCTATCACGGGATGGGGGGTTTTGGAATCTATCTCAGTGGTGTGGGCTCCTTTCAACCCGCAGACGTTCCTGGCGAACTCCACTACGGCTAACTGCATCCCAAAGCACAGACCCAAATAGGGGACATCATTTTCCCTACAATATCTTATCGCCTCTATCTTCCCTTTTACACCAGTGCTTCCGAAACCGCCAGGGACTATGACCCCATCGAAACCCTTCAAGATCTCCTCTGCTCCCATCCTCTCTATGTCTTGAGAAAATACTTGGACGATCTCAGGCTTTGCTCCCAAGTGATAAGAGGCGTGTTTTATGGCCTCCAAGACCGAGAGGTAAACGTCCTTGTGCTCTGCTTTCCCGTACCTCACGTACTTTCCGACGATGGCAACCTTCACTTTTTCCCTTGCTTCATCTATCTTCCTCACGAAATCTTCCCACTCCCTCAAATCTCGACCCTTCCTCTTCAACCCCAACTTCTTCAAGAGCTTGTCGGTAAACCCCTGCTCCTCGAAGAGGAGAGGCAACCTATAGATGGAGTCCAGATCGGGGTTGTCTATGATGTTCTCTCTCTTCACGAAGCAATTCTTCGCGATCTTCTCGATCCTAGGTTCATCCAAACCGCTCTCCGATCTGGCCACTATGAAGTCCGGGAAGATACCTACTTCCCTGAGCTTCGCCACAGCATGTTGGGTGGGTTTTGTCTTAAGCTCTCCCACATTCCTCAGGAAGGGGACATAAGTCACCATCACGGTCACGGAAGGATATTCCATCGCTAAGCTCCTGGCAGCGTGAAGGAAGACGAGGTTTTCCACGTCCCCCGTCGTCCCACCTATCTCCACCAAGGAGACTTCATATCCTTTGGAAGCTATGAGGATCCTCCTCTTGACCTCATTCGGGATGTCAGGTATGACCTCCACGTCCCTCCCACCGTACTCTAACGCCCTCTCTCTCCTTATTACCTCCAAGTAAACTTGTCCCGTGGTTATGTTGTTCATCTTCGGGAGGTCCATGTCGAGGAACCTCTCATAGGTCCCGAGATCCTGATCTATTTCCCCACCATCCTCCGTCACGAAGACCTCCCCGTGTTCGGTAGGCCTCAGGGTCCCAGCATCCACGTTGATGTATGGGTCTATCTTAATAGCAGTCACCTTGTATCCAGACTTCTTGATCAAGTATCCTATGGAAGCAGTGACCACTCCCTTCCCCAATCCCGAAAGAACTCCACCCACGACGAAGATGAAGCGGGGCATGTGAAAAGTGGACGAAGGGGATTTAATAAAGTTGTCGGTGATCTAACCCAGCAACTTGGGATCCTTCCTTATCTCCTTTTCCAGCACAAAGGGGAAGGTCAAGGTCGTCACCAGAGAAGTGACCACCAGGACCGAGAAGACCTCAAGGGGAAGCAATCCGTTTCCCAATGCCATCAGAGCTATCACTAATTCTACGGCCCCTCTTGAATTCATGGCCCATCCTATCACGTACAACTGCTTCCAACCAAGCCTTGAAAGGGGTTTGATGGCCATCGTCCCGACTATCTTTCCGATGAAGGCTATGAAGATGGTTCCCACCAAGAGGGAGGGGTTCACGAACAGGCTTTGGAGGTTGAAGTTCAGCCCCACGTTGGCGAAGAAGAAGGGGGCGAGGAAGGCCAGGGACAATAATTTGAAGCTATCCAAGATGTCTTCCTCCTCTTTCTTCTTTACTTTCCTCATGGAGAGTTGCATGAGGATGCCTCCCACGAAGGCCCCGATGACAGAGCCTAAGGAGAATAGTTCGGAGAGGGCAGCCAGACCCATCATGAGGATCAGGACGAGGAGGAAGAGGTCCACATCCGTTTCCTTCCTCTCCACGTACTTCAACAACCTCGATATAACCTTCGCTAGTAAGAAGAAGAGGAAGGCGAATACGAGGAGGTTAAGGGGCAACATCACCAATTCTTCCGTGCTCCCCGTCTGGGCCAACGCGGTTACGAAGGATAAACCAAGTATCTCTATCAAATCGTCAAAGGCACCAGCCCCCACCATGATGGCCCCCAGCCTCGTATCCAACGCATTGAGGTCCATGAGGACCTTCACTTTCGTCCCTTCCGATGTCACGGCCAGAGCGATGCCAAAGACCAGGGAGAGGGTGAGGGGATCAAAACCTTGGGAGGAGAAATAACCTCCGAAGAAGAAGTAAACGAAGAGGAAGCCGAAGATGAATGGGAAGAAGGCGGAGGAAAGGGCGATCAAGATCGCATCTCTAGCATTCTCCAAGATTTTCTTGAAATCTATCTCCAAGCCGGCGAGGAACAGGAGGGAGAGGATGCCTAGTTGTGATAACAAGTCTATGAGGGAGAAGCTTTTGGGATCGAAGAGGAAAGACCTTATCAGGGGCAAACCAAGGACGATGCCCGCTGAGATCTGACCGACGATGATGGGGATCCTTAACCTCCTACATATCTCCTTGATCAAAAGGGAAGTGGCCAGGACCGTTGCCAGGATGAGGATAGTGCTCATCTCGAATTAGAAGAACGCCTTTTCCCTTTATGTATTTAATGGACCCGGTGGGATTCGAACCCACAGCCTCCGCCGTGCAAGGGCGGCGTCATGCCAGTTAGACCACGGGCCCGTAGAGAGAAATCAAACCCCTTATAAATCTTTTACCAGGAGCACAAAGAGATAAATAGGGATAAATCCAAACTTCAAACATGAGGAGCCCGGATGAGCTCGAGATGAAGGTGAGGAACATAGAGAAGCTGTTGAGTAGCGAGAACAGGAAGAGCGTCTTGGTGGGCATCATCCAGCTCGAGAGGGAGACCAAGGATTTCCTCACGGCAGGAGAACTCTTGACGCGCTTGAGGATGGGTTATGCCTGCGCCCTGAGGGTGTACAAACAAGCGCTTCTCATCCTGTCCAAACTTGATCTCCCAGAGGACAAGAGGGCTTATTACGAGGGGGTCTTCTCGAAGGGAGCCTCTTATTTCAAGAAATTACTCAGGGGACTAGATAGCACGAGAAACTCGAGGAACTACGTCTTATCTCAATGAGCCTCTTCTCAGTACTGAGATAGGAATGCGTGAGGATGTAGAGAGGTCTTGGTGCCCAGCGTGTCCGATGCGCAAGGAGGTGATCCATCCGCAGGTTCCCCTACGGATACCTTGTGACGACTTAACCCACCTCGCCGAGCCCAGATTCGACCTCACCCACAGGATGAGGCCTCATCCGAACCCGACTCGGGTGGCTTGACGGGCGGTGTGTGCAAGGAGCAGGGACGTATTCACCGTGGATCTTCAAGCACTCAGTTGTGCATGGCTTCTTCACTACTCTGAAGCCCGATGTCTTCATCGGCATTTTGATCCACGGTTACTAGGGATTCCGGCTTCACGAGGGCGGGTTGCAGCCCTCGATCCGGACTAAGACCGGGTTTAGGGGATTTGCTTCCCCTTTCGGGGTCGCATCCCTTTGTCCCGGCCATTGCAGCCCGCGTGTAGCCCAGGGGATTAGGGGCATACTGACCTATCGTCGCCCTCACCTTCCTCCCCCTTACGGAGGCGGTCCCCCCTGAGTGCCCCGCTCCCGGAGGAACGGGTAGCAACAGGGGGTGAGGGTCTCGCTCGTTGCCAGACTTAACTGGACACCTCACGGCACGAGCTGACGATGGCCATGCACCTCCGCTCAGCGCGTCCGGCAAGCCCTTCAGACTGGCCTTCATCCTGCTGTCGCCCCTGGTGAGTTTCCCGGGGTCGAATCCAATTGAACCGCAGGCTTCACCCCTTGTTGTGCTCCCCCGCCAATTCCTTTAAGTTTCAGCCTTGCGACCGTACTCCCCAGGCGGCCCGCTTAACGCCTTCGCTTCGGCACTGCATGCCCCCTAAGGACATGCAACACCTAGCGGGCAGCGTTTACAGCCAGGACTACCCGGGTATCTAATCCGGTTCGCTCCCCTGGCTTTCGTCCCTCACCGTCGGACCCGTTCCAGCCGAGCGCCTTCGCCACCGGCGGTCCTCCCGGGATTACAGGATTTTACCCCTACCCCGGGAATACCCTCGGCCCCTCCCGGTCCCTAGGCCACCAGTATCCCCCGCACGCCCTACCCTTGAGAGGTAGGATTTCACAGGGGACTTAATGGCCCGGCTACGGACGCTTTAGGCCCAATAATCGTGGCCACCACTCGGGGCGCCGGGATTACCGCGGCTGCTGGCACCGGTCTTGCCCACCCCTTATTCGGGGAGCTGTTTGGACTCCCCAAAAGCCCTACCAGAGGTAGGGCACTCTGGCTGGCTCCCTCACGCTTGCGCGCATTGGGGAAGTTTCGCGACTGCTGCACCCCGTAGGGCTGGGGCCCTTGTCTCAGTGCCCCTCTCCGGGCTTCCACTCTCATGGCCCGTACCCGTCTTAGGCTTGGTGGGCCGTTACCCCACCAACTACCTGATAGGCCGCAGACCCATCCTCAGGCGGACGGGAAGAGCATGGCTTCCCGCCCCTTTCGGGGATAGGACGTTCCAGTACCCATCCCCTATGGGGTATTAGCCTCAGTTTCCCGAGGTTATCCCCCTCCTGAGGGCAGGTTGTCTACGTGTTACTGAGCCGTGCGCCGGGAGGTTCCAGCCAACCTCCCAGACTTGCATGTCTGTCCCAGCCAGATAGCAGTGGCCTCCAGCAGGATCAACTGGAGTTGGGGGAACACGCTGGGTGTCACCACCTCTCTACTTCGATGATGAAGGAAGAGCTCATCATCACATCTTGTCGCCATAGCCGGAGGTTGGCTTTTCATCGACGGAGCTTGGCTCCTTCTCGAGCCCTCGCCATCTTTTGCTATGGCAGTTATACGTGCTCTAAGGCACCCCAATAAAGAGCCGAAATCAGCTATTTATAAAGATTTTTGTTTTTAAGGCGCCTGCGCCAGACATCATTTTGCATCCTCCATGTGTCTCTCCCTTGTGAGCAAACGCACCTGGTAGGAGTGTAAGGACCCAAGTTATCCAATCTTCTTCGTCACTCACCTATACGACATGACCTTTTAACCCTTCGTATTTCGAGGGCCAGGGCTGGGATTCGAACCCAGGTCAGAGGCTCCACAGGCCTCCAGTCTACCAGGCTGACCTACCCTGGCCACTCTTGAAAAGAAGATGCGAATCCTTTTAAAAGTTAATCAAGCTCCTTTCTCCTCAAGAAGTTCCTCCAAGCTCTCGGCCCATGCCTTACCGAATCTCGTTAACTGGATACAGTGTGTTGTGGTGTAGCCCCATCCCTTCTCTTGTTTCTCTTCTACTTCTCTCACCGCTCCTACGCGCCTCAAAGAATCAAGGGCAGAGGTTATCTTCCGTCCTACCTTGATGTATTCTGCTTTAGGTTGTCCTGCGTATTTTGATAAGATCTTACTTCTTAGCTTCTTGGTGGGGAGCTTAAATTTCTCACCTCTTCCTGCCTTGAGGAGGGAGGCTAGGATTTCCCTGTGTATTCTACCTTCCTCTCTAAGAAGGTTCTTGAGACTCAGTTCTGGCTCAATTTCAGGGATTCTGAACAGGACGGGTTCTGGTGAGTGATTGAAATACAAGTTTACATCCTCAAAAAGTCTCCCAATGTCTTGAATGGCAAGGTGTATAGGGATGTGGCACGTACTGCCATAATCTATGTCCATCTCCCCGGACGCGCATAGTTTGAACAGTTCTTTAAACACATCTCCGTACTCCGGTCGGAGCCATACGCTCTTCATCCTGAGTTCTAAGGGCCAAGGATGTGCTCCTTCGAACTTTCTCACCACCTCTTCTATAACATCCTTCAACTCACTTTCCACCAGAAGATACGCCTCTGATGGTCTCAGTTCATTTAAGCTGGCCACGATGAATTCTTCCTCATACCTCTTTAGAGTTGGGATGTGGACCTTCCCATCATCCGAAAAGAGACCGGGAGCGTTTACGAGTCCATGGTCATAATCGACCTGATCCGGAAGCGTCACCAAAATTGCTGCCCTTCTGGTTGACCTTCTCACACGCATGATATCTGTGGAAGTAGAAGACTTTTATTTTTTACTTTTTAGAAGTGAAACCCCTAGATTTCAAGATGGAGAGACCTAGAAATATCACGAGGAGACCGAACCACTGGATCGGGCTCAACCACTCCTCGAATAAGAGGACGCCGAATCCCACGGAGAAAGCGTTGGTGAAGGCGGCGGTCATGGGGGCTAGATAGGAGACGTCTTTTCTCGCTAGGAGATATTGATAAAGGAGGAAGGCGGAGCCGTAGATCAAGCCCAGGAGGGGAAGTAGTAAGAATTTACCTACCAAGTTAGAGACCACGAACCACTTCGACACTACTAGGCCCCAAGCGAACAGGAAACCGCATGAGAGCTCAAGCCACAACGCACAGCACCCCCACTATCATCAGGAGGATCCCAACGTATTCTTTTGTAGTCAGTCTCTCCCCTAAAATGAGCCTCCCAAGTATTAAGGTGAGGACGAGGTTCAAAGTGGAACCTGGTTGGAGGACGGATATGTTCATGAAATTGAGGGCTAAGATCATGACAGGAAAGCTCAAGAAAGCCAAGATACAGCCCGTTAACCATGCTCTGTCTTTTATGAGTTTCTCGAAATCAAACCCCTTATTACCCATCTTCTGCAGGATGTTCCCCGTTGAGAGGAGTAGGGAGGTCATCAGGATGAAAGTCAACTCTAACATCATATGCGGGGGGTGGGATTTGAACCCACGCAGCCACTAAGGCACAGGAGCCTCAGTCCTGCCCCTTTGACCTGGCTCGGGCACCCCCGCTCAAGCTTAATGCCTCCACCTCATTTTAAAAACTTTTAGAACTAAGCGGACTTCTTCCTTTGGAGCCTCCTCTGTCTCTTCCTCTCCCTCATCCTCTTCTTTTTAGTCCTCCATCTGAACTTGGTGATTTTCTTCTTCCACTTCCTGGAACTTCGCTTCATTTGAAAGAGAATTCTCCTTCCTTTTTTAAAGGTTTACATCAGCTTGTGAGTTGACAAGATGAAGGGTAGCAAAGATCGAACGCTTACAAACTGTGAGAAAAAACTATAAAACCAGCGGAGCACGCTAAGGAACATGGAATGTAGGTACTGCGAGGAGACGGATAAAAATCTGATTTATGAGACCAAACATTGGAGGGTCTTCCTAGCATTCGAGCAGAGTTATCTCGGCAGGTGTGTGGTGGTACTGAAGAGACATTGTGGTGATCTTGCAGAACTCAAAAGGGAGGAGTGGCTCGATTTCGTGGAGTTGGTCAGGAAGTTGGAGTCAGCTTTAAGGAAGGCATTCGGCGCCACTATGTTCAACTGGACCTGTCTGATGAACAACGCCTATCAGCACGACCCACCCAATCCTCACGTTCACTGGCATTTCAGGCCAAGATATGATCATGAAGTGAAGTTCGCTGGGGAGGTCTTCAGAGACCCAGATTTTGGATATCACTACGATAGGAAGAGGACCCAAATGGTTTCCGAAGAGGTCAAAAGGAAGATCATCGAGGAGATCAGGAAATATCTGAGCTAATAGAGCATCCTGCGGGCCCTAGCGTAAGCAGCGCGTAACCTCATCCTTTCCATCACGGGCAAGATCTCCTTTTCCCCCACGAATACGAGGAGTCCGTACTCCAAGGAGAGGGAGGAGTAGGGTACGGGCTCCGTCCTGATCGGTACCCTCATTCCAAAATGACTTGAGTAGGGCTCCTCTACCACTATAGGTCCCTTTTTCACCTCACCGACCTTATTCCTATCGAACTCCACGTACCTTTTGGTGGGGATCACCATCCTCTCCTCCGCGTGAGAGAGCTTACCAGGGCCCAGGATCCCTAAAATGTAACTTCTTTCCACGGAGAAGAACCAGGGCTCCACTTGTTTTGGAGGTACGATTCCCGGACAGCCCGTTATGGTCTCCCTCTCTTTGACCACCAAGATCAGTTCCCCATCCTTCAATTTCGACTCGAAATCGGTAAAGGAGGCATCTAGGCGCAGGTCAAGGCTCTCCGGACGTGGTAATACTTCCATGAGACTGGAAGCACCTCTTCCATTTAAATCTTTTACCTCGCGATTTCAAAACCTCCTACTCTTTTCCCAAGTAACACTCTTATCTCCGCTGCTGTGTACTTCCAAATGATCCCGAACTTGCCCTCTTTCCTCACTCTCCTACTATCCATCCTGATCTTGACTTTCAAGTGGCATATCTTGGTGAGCCTCCTCACCCTCCTCGCCAACTCGTGGTCCTCCCCAGCAAGGAGCTCTTCATTGTAACCCCCCACCCTTTCGAAGATGTCCCTTCTAATGATGGTGCAGAAGCCAGGGGAATGACCTATTCCTAGGAGATTGAATAGCTTGCAAAAGAGATAGCTAATTCTGTAATACAATTTCAACAACAAATCATCCTCAAGCGGGATCCACTCGCATATGGCCGCATTACATTTCACCCCTTTGACCTCCTCCACGAAATTTGGGGGCAAGACGATGTCAGCATCTATGAAAGCTAACACGTCTCCTTTGGCGTGCTTTGCCCCCAGGTTCCTTCCCCTCCCAATCCCTCTCTTTTCAGCCATCACGAGCTTACATCCATATTTTCTAGCTATTTCCCTCGTCTTGTCTTTTGAGTTCCAGTCCACTACGATGACCTCAAAGTCCCTGTCGGTTTGTCTCTTTAACGATTCAAGAAGCCTTGGGAGGTACTTCTCTTCCATGTGAGTGGGGATGATGATGGAGATCATGTCACTTATTTGCTTGAACTCTTTTTTAATAAAGGTTACTGGTAATAATAATAGTAAAGGAAGTTGCTGACCGATGTGGATGTCGTGGGAGGTTTTCCTCCTGTTATGTTGTTCAAGTAATGGAGCAGGAACTCTCTCTCTTCCACATTTATGTCATAGAGGTTTTCCTGCTCGTGAGGATCTTCCTTCAAATTGAACAAAGATGGGGGTATTACGTCGTTATCAGGCACAACATTTATGAGCTTCCAATCACCGCGATAAATCGCCTGCTGGAAGTACTCTCCTGCCAAGGGCCTACCCCACAGTTCTGAGAGGACGTATTCCTTATCATAACCTCCGTCGCCCTTTATCAGCGGTAGGAGGCTGACACCATCTATGTTTTCAGGAGTATCCATCCCAAGGACGTCCAGTATGGTGGGGAAGAGGTCGGTGAGGCTTACCCTCTCCTCAATCCTCTT
>Ga0180300_10000976_pt1 | contig 13061 bp, 17 predicted proteins | sample GuaBasSediGuay15_FD_121798 | JGI IMG/M metagenome (GOLD analysis project Ga0180300, IMG submission 121798) | Subseafloor sediment microbial communities from Guaymas Basin, Gulf of California, Mexico - Guay15, Core 4569-2, 21-24 cm | ecosystem: Environmental > Aquatic > Marine > Hydrothermal... | reverse complement strand
TTCCCCTCGTGAAAGCCTCGTCCTTCAGGGCGGGGATGTAAGAATCCTAAAATCGGCACTTGAGTAGAAAGCTTTTTAAACTCTTGTAACGTAATAGGGCCTCGGAGAGGCCACCGTCAGATACTCCCTCCAAAGGGGTTTACTCGTGTCCCTCCCCCCTCGGGAGGGAAGACGCCGATAGGCGTCCTCTCAAAACCGCCTTCGGGCGGTTGAAACCATTGGAGTGGCCTCTAAAACGATAACCCCAAACCGCTCTGCGGTAGGGGTAATGGGCCGAAGACCCGGCCTGTGGGCTGAGCCGAAACCGGTAACGGGAGTAGGTGATGGGCCCGCAAACCGAACCGTCCGTTAGCGAGGGGTTAACTCGTTAGAACCCTCGCCCTTCAGGACGGGAAGGAGGTCAGTGACAGGTGATTGGATCCACTCACAAAAGTCACGCACAATTATTAGATAAGTCTCCCAGCAGAGATAAGAAAAGCTCTCGGGAGTGAACTACCCCCACCCCTACGGACAAAGCTTTCAAAAGAAAAAAGTAAAAGTAAGGTTTATATTTTCCTTAATAACAAAATAAATCTTGATGCTAATATGAAGAGATTAGAGGAAATTGAGCAAATATTAAAACAACACAAAGGAGAACTCCAAAAAAAGTTCAAAGTTAAAAAAATAGGCATTTTTGGATCTTATGTTAGAGGAGAGGCTAGAGAAACGAGTGATGTAGACATACTTGTAGATTTTTATGAAGTGCCTTCTCTACTAACATTCCTCAAACTTGAAGAGTATTTAGAAGAACTGCTTGGTATTAGAGTCGATCTTGTGATGGAGTCTGCATTGAAACCCAAAATATCCCAGGCCGTGCATAAGGAGGTCGTTTACATATGAAGCGAGTACATGAAGATTACCTGAACGACATTATAGAAGCCATAAGGCTAATTGAAGAGTTCACTGAAAATATTAACTTTGATGAGTTCATTAAAGACAAGAAAACACAATTTGCTGTTATCAGAGCATTGGAAATCATTGGAGAAGCTGCAAAGAATATCCCCAATGAGGTTAAATCGAACCATGCAAAGGTACCTTGGAGTGAGATGGCAAGAATGCGAGACAAGCTTATTCATGCATATTTTGGAGTTGATCTTAGAGTAGTCTGGAAAACTATAAAAGAAGATATCCCACTATTAAAACCCCTAATAGAGGAGCTCATTGAATAAGAAATTAAGAGAATAGATTTTAAATCTCCAACTGCACCTTTATGTACTCCAAAAGCTCCTTGATGCTGGGTAACACTATATCGGGCTTAACTTCACTCTTTTCTATGTCCTCAAGTGTGTTTACACCGGTTAAGACCATTATTGCCTTTGCCCCAATTTTCTTTGCAAAGGCCATGTCAGTGTCGAGTCTATCTCCAACCACCCATATCTTATCAGCGTTTAGTTTTTCTCTAACCACTTCAAAAACAGGTTCATTGGGCTTTCCTATAATTAAAGGCTCCTTCTCAGTGGCAACTTTTAGTGCCGCAATTATGGAACCGGCACCGGGAAGAATTCCTTCCTCACCCGGATAGGTGGTGTCTGGATTTGTGCCTATAAAACGGGCCCCATTTCTTATCGCTAAACAGCCGTACTTGAGCTTTTCATAGGTCAATTGAGGATCCATACCAACTACAACATATCTTATTTCTCTCCACTTCTCTTTTGCTTCTTCAAGGCTTATCACAGGCCAACCTATGCCCTTTATTTCCTCCACAAGGCCCCTACCACCAATCACAAACACCAGACCCTTTTCAAAATGTCTATTTAAGTACTGGGCCGTTGCATAGCCAGAAGTTATTATTCTCTCCTCTTCAACCTCAATTCCCATCCCCCAAAGCTTTTCCTTATACATTTTAGCATCTCTGGTTGAATTATTGGTGAGAAATACGAAGGGAATCTTATTGGCCCTCAAAAACTTAATAACCTCTTTAACCCCTTCAACCGGTTGATTTCCCCTATAAATGACCCCATCCATATCAAAAACTATCCCAATCATTGTGAACACCAAATAAAAAAAGAAAAAGAAGTTTAAAAACTCACTGCTCTGCATAAATTTGGAGAGAAACCAAAGAGACATCCTTTTGGATCTCATTGCCTGCATTTGGATCTACAAGGAGAAACATGGTAACCCTGAGAGTTTCTGATGGGCCCAATGAATAATTGAATATGGATATTGACTGATTATTAAGCTCGTAGAGGGTTTTCCCCGAGTATTCGCTGAGGGTGTAGGTTTGGTTGCCCTTCGCTACCACTATCCACTCAACCATAAGGTTTTTGCTCAGCTCTCCGGTTTCGGGAGTATCATCCACTAGTGCTTCAGCATCCGTAAGTTCTCCATCCTCCAAATCCCTAATCTTTAGAAGTATGAGTATTCTAGACATGCTTATATCGCCGCTGTTTTTTATGTAGAAGGTGGCATTCACTTCATCTCCCGGCTTTAAGTCTTTAAATTCAAAGAGCTTAAGATCGTTGTAAAATCGCTCCCCCGTTTTGCTTATCCTTATGTCAAACTCCCCCGTTGAGATTTCGTTATTCTCGGAGATGCTTACATCGCTAAACAGCGCACTGCCTATTTTGAAACCCGCTGCTCCCACTAAAAGCCCTATGAGAAGAATGGTTAACTCTCTCTTCATATTTCATCACCTCATTTTTACTAATGTATTAAGTAAAAAAGCGATTAAAAAGATTTTTGTTTTGTTACTATCAAAATTAAAAATCCAAAAAGCCGGAGAGACCTAAATCATGCCGAGAAATGCCCGCCAAGGGATGCTCAATATGTCACCATTAGCATAGAACTTTTCTCCTATAACAATCCCTCTATCAGCACTGACTCTCTCCATACTTCTCCTAACCTGTGTTGCCCTATCTTTCCCCAAACCGACCTCGACAACATATTTTCGTCCATCAACTGTGAGAACAAAATCAGCACCACCTTTCCCGGGTTCATACTCCAGCTTACCAATTTTGGAGAGATAAAAAGCCACAGCATCTTCAAGAAGGGCAGAAAGACCTTTTTCAAGTTCTCCGGACTTATAAAGAAGTGCTGCCCTTAGGGTCGGAGCTAGGAACTTCAATTTTGGGCCTTTCTTAACCTTTTTTGTCATTCCACCTATCGAAGGGATCTCTACCAGTATTCCCGCCTTGATTAAGGCATTGATAATGGATATGACAGTGCCCTTAGCCATCCCAAGGATTTTTGATAGTCTTTCGTAGCTGAAATGTTCTCCTCTTGGGTTTGCTAACAGGAAGAGAAGTTTTAGTGCCTTTTCAAGTGTCTGAGAATCAAACCCTTTCACCTGAGGAAGATCCCTATAAATCATTCTCTCAATTAGAGTGAAAACCGCCTCATAAACCTCAGGTTCTTTTCTATCAAATGAAAATGGAAGGGAACCCGTTCGAAGATATTCTTCAGCTTTCCATAGATAAGGGGCACTCTCTGCCATGGATCTCTCCATTAACTCAACATCAAAGTCGAGAAGTGGTTTTAAGTTACCTTTGCCCAAAACACCCTCTGAAAGGTAAAGGTATTCTCTAAAGGTAAGTGGATGCACATGAATATGTTCAGCCCTCCTAGCAAGATCGGGACTTTCTTTGAGATTTAACGCAGATGAACCAGTGGCTATTATCAGAAATTGTTTTCTATCATTTAAGACCTTCAATGTTAACGGCCATTTTTCATCATACTGAACCTCATCAAGAAGGAGTACTGGTCTTTCCGGCCGAAATATTTCCAAATATCTCTCGACAGCCTCAATAAGTGTGAAACCCAGAAGTTTAAGTTCATCAACGGGTAGATAGATCACCTCCGAGCTCAAAGAATGAGTATAAAAATAGAGCTGAACCAAGAGAGTAGTTTTACCAGTACCCCTTAACCCTGGTAGGAGAACTGTCACACATCTACCCTCCCTCATAAAGGAATTCACCTTACCTTGAAGCTCTTCAAAAATAAACCTCCTTCTAAGACCTCTGGCATATTCGAACCTTCTAGGGAGATCAGCTACGAGCTTTATAAGATAGTCATCCAATTGAACCATATTCTCACCATTTTGGTCAGTTAAATGACCGAATATATAAATATTTTGGTCAGTTAAATGACTATAACCTAATTTGGACAAAAATTCAAACTTAAGAAAAATTCCGCTAAGACTTCTATTGAATCTACTCAAGCCTAGTCACGTCCATCTTATCCAAAAGGCAATACTAAACCTTTTTTCACTTTATTATCTCCTTAACCAAGCATTACTTTCAGCATTAAAACGCCCATACATGCTGTTCTCTTTACACCCAAAAACACGGCCGTCAAGCCAACTAGAGTTGCTGCAATTAGAACCAAAAGACCAAATAGGCCATCAAGGAATAAAGATCCTAAAACTGTTGTCGTCAATATCAGAGCATTTAACATCCTGTAATCAACCCTTTCTATAAGATTAACAAGTTTCTTTGACAGCCAGAGACCATAAAGGTTCACTATAGCAGCTACAGCTAGTGTGGCCAATAAAAGGATTAAAAACTCCTGGAGACTTATTGGGTAATAACGTTCCCTGATTAGAACCAGTATCCCATTTCTCGTTTTTCCTGTGGAGCAGAAGTTTCCAAGACCAAAAACAAAGTTAGCTGTATTTACGGCGAATGTGATTGTTAAAAATGTCCTCTCACTCCTTGCAATAAAGCTTCCTATCAATGCGGCCTGTGATGAAGTAAAAGTAGGCAATAGAGAGGCCATCATACCAAAAATAGTTCCTAGGAATGAGAACCCAACCAGCTGAGAGTGGCTCATGTCTATCGTACTATCCCCGCCCGAGATTTTATTGTTGTTATCGAGGGAGAGCAAAATGGCTGGAACTCCAAAAAGGCCCACAAATAGATGGTAAAAAGGCTCTTTTAACGGCAAAAGATCGCTGACAATACCAAGAGCCCCTGCGAGGAGGAAGACAAAAAGAGCGTAGAGCTTCTTTATACCTTTTTCAGTTATTATTATGAGAAAAGCCAAGAAAAACACAATGGCCCTCCCTATTTCCGGAGTGTAGTAAGGGGCAATTATGAGGTATAAGGGAATCAATGCTATTGAGAAGATTGCTGCAAGCAAACTGGCCCTCAGAGAGAGGTTTATAACCTCCAGGCCTTTTCCCTGAAGTGCCAATCTATGGGCCGGGAGAACACTCAAAGCAGTTCCTTCATCCGGAATTCCAAAAAAGGTCGATGGAAAGGCATCGAGGAAACTATGTGTCAGGCCCATGGCATAGGCCAGAACAACAAAGGAAAAACCTCCAACCGGAAAGTCAAGGTTGTTTATGAGGGAAGCTAAAGTGTTAACATGGAGGGAGGGCGTTAAGCCGGTTAATGTTCCCCCAAGCATTCCAAGGATTAATTCCTTCAGCATATGGAACACCTAATCTGTGATCACGTCTTCTTTGGAAGCTATTTCAAAGGCCGGCATTTCCCTATATGTGGTGTGGAATCCAAAGGCCACTACATGCCCTCCCTCTTCAAGAGTCACTCCAATAGATTTTGGGAGCTTTAAAAGAGTCCAGCAGTTTCCATTTGTTATGTTGGCTATTCCAAAACCGTTGCTGTATACTTTTACCCAAGCAACCCTGCCCTCTATTTTTGACGGCTGGTCTGGAATGGGATTGCAAATTGAGTTCTCAAGAGCCTCTCTTGGCCTTGAAACCTTACACCCCAAGCAGTAAAGAGAGTTTTTCCTTCTTATGGCTTCAAATTGAACAGCATCCCCTACTCTTGCAGAAAATCCATAAAGGGGGATTGAAGTGCAGTCTAGACTTATGTAGGTTTTTGTTGATTTCTTAACTGCACAGGCCCCATAGGCTATCTCACCAATCTTTTCTTCTCCTATGGGAGATTTTCTGGCTCTTCCAAGAACCCTGATGTCAGATTTGTCATTAACATATATGGTCAGTGTGGAGTAAAGCTTAGCCGTGCCTAAAACCTCAACGTACTCACCAACCTTTAGACTCTGCTTATAGGGGAGGTAAACTCTGACTTCTTCATCCCCATCCCATATTGTGGCCGGGTTCCCGCCGTAGATCACAGAACCTGTTATCACGAAAGGCATGTTGTCCTCGGGAGAATTCTCAAAACCTAACCGGGTGTAATTTACCACATAGAACCTTTTGTTGTAGTATAAACCTTCAATAATAACCCTCTCTCCTTTTGATGCATTTAAGCAGGTGTTTAGGGAGATCCTTTGAGGAGTGAGAAGCTGACAGTAATCATCAACCCAGTAAGCACCGGTTACTGTTTCTACCGGGAGAGCTTTAGGAGAAGTCTGGTTTATTTCAAAGGCCTCCACATAGTTTTTATCTGGATCTGTAAGCTTGCCCCGGATCTTATAAACTCTTCCCGACTCTAATGTCTCAAAAACCACTATAGTCTCACTACCATTGTAAAGAACGGCGAAGTTTTCTTTTGAGTTAACACATATACCGGTGAATTCTATTAAATCACCCTTTTCGGCCTCTTCCAAAGGCATCACTGATTGAGCCTGGAGGTTTCCGAGGTAGTAGAGGCCTGATATCGAGATCATTGCCATCAGGGTTATAACTATTTGTGATTTTATTTTTCTACTCATGATTGATAGTAAGAATGAAGGGCTTATAAAATCTGTGGTTGCATTTTCTTCAAAAGTCTCATCCTTTAGGGCAAGAGGAAGTCAACCTTCGAAGCAAGAAGCATTAGAATCTTCTAACTCTTAAAAGGATTATAAATTTCCAACCCTTTAATTCCCTCAAAGTCTTTTTCATTTCTCGTGACCAGGATTAAGTCATAATAAAGTGCCGTTGCAGCGATTACTGCATCCGGGAGTTTAATTTTATATTTTCGCCTTAAATCTATTGTCAAGTTTGCAATTTCATCCTCTAGAGGGATAATCCTAGCGAAGCTTATGAACTCCTTTGCTTTTTTAAAACCTTCTTCGGTATGTCCCCTCCAACCTAAGAACTCAATTTTTGTAATTATTGAGATATTAAATGAAGTTTTAAGAATTTCTTCCACTCTATTAATCTCCTCTTTTGGAATTGCATCGGCCAGATAATAAATCAGAATGTTTGTATCAATTAAATATCCCTTTCCCATTCTTCCCTCAGCTCCCTGAGCTCTTTCTCAAGGTCAATTTTTAAGTCTTTGTATATTCCCCTAAACTCAGAAGGGTCGAAAAACTTTGCTTTGATTTTTTCCCAGAGGTCTATAGGGATTATAACAGCTTTGATCTTCCCATTTTTTCCATATACATATTCAATTTCTTCCACTCTCACCACCAATAGTCATTGAACCCTCAGGAGATTTAAAACTTTCTCTTGGTGTGCAATCTTTTAATTTTCCTTATTATTGGAGCCATGAACTTTCTTTTGCAGTTAATTCAAGAACAGAGCTAAATTTCTCAGTCTCCTTAAGTAATTCTTTTCTCAACCTCTTTTTTCCAAGATTTTTCCATGTGATCTGATCTCTCCATGTAAAGTCAAGATCAACACTAAAACGGTAATAGCCTAAGTAGCATTTAACCAGACAACTTCCTCCTTTGAACAAATAGTTATCCCCAAGACAAGAAGAAAAGATATCCTTCAGGATTCTATGGATTAAAACGTCCCTTTTTACAAGTGAAGAGTCCCTAACACCGGATTTCTCCATCATAAATTCAACAAACTCAGACAACTCCGGCATCTTTAGCAACCTCTCTAACACTCTTTGGGTAGAACTTTAAATATTCCACAATTTTTCTTTTTTTAATCTTAGTCTTATATTCATCAACCACTGAAATAATTCTCTCCTCTGGAACAGACCTGTATCTGGAGATGTAGATTATGTCGAGTATAGTTTTCTCAAGGTCAGAAAATTTTATTCCATTTTTTTCAATTACCCCAAATCCAAAAAGGCTCTTTTTGAGCTTAATGAATTTGATATTTTCTCCATTAATGTTTATTGATCTTGGTCTGTAGAGAGCATCACTCAAAACGAAAATTGTTGGGAAATACTCATGAGTAACTCCATTAAGCCTCAGAGTAGTGTATAAACCAAAATACCAGTTTATTCCTAGCTTATCCATGCCGAGAAAAATTAACCTAAGTGTATCAAGGCTCTTTTTGAGCTTGAACTCTTCGAGAGTTTTGACATAGTAGAGACCTCTTAAAATCCTCACGAAATATTCATAGGATATCATGAAGTTTATTGTCTTGTCAACATCTGCCTTAAACCTTTCACACACCTTCTATTTCTTCCTTCCCCGCGACTTTTCCACCAAATTCGGAAAGTATGTATTTGATTAGCTTTTTCATGGTTGTTATTTATGTAACAATCCTTAAAAAAGTTAATAGTTGTTACATAAATAACTTCCTTAAGTTCTTGAAGTAAATCCTTTACCCCTGCTTTAATTTATCCAGGAATTTCTTAGCTTTTCTTTCCAATCTCTTAGCCCATCTATCGCCCTTCACTCTCCTCCAGTCTACGACTGGATGCTGAAAGCATATTAATCTTTGAAAATCTCAAAGAACAGCTCCCTTTTAATTCTAAAACCTACTTGAGTTAGCTCTTTAAAAAGGTCTTCAGGCTCAAATTCGGCTAAGTTTAATTCTTTCAAAAGCTTTAGAATACCCAATATCCCAATTACCTTCACTCCTTCGCTTCTCGCAACTTTCCTAGCTTTTAAATCATCCAAAACAACCCAGCAGTTACTTCTCTTCGCCAAGGTTATTGCCTCGGCTTCTCCCTTATGCAGACCCACAATTCCTTCGGCATTTACTTGGAGGACTTTGATTTTTCCCATGTTGACTAATTCGGCAATCTTCTTTGAGGATTCGTCATTTTTCGCTCTAATTTCCTCATAAACTGCCTTTGGGGTTATAACTTCACTAAAGATATCAAAAATTTTGTCGAGGTATTTTAGCTTTTCTAAGAAGATCAGCGGAGAAGTGTTAGAGACTATCCTCACTTTTTAGCTCCTCCAAAAGCTTTTTGACCGCCCTTCTTTCTAGATTAGCTTCTTCTTCATCCAAGAATGAATAGTCAATTTCAAGAAGATCTAAGAGAAATGCGAGCTTTTCCCTGTCGAGTTTGAGAAGCTCGGCAGCTTTTTCAAATGTTATTTGATGAGAGACCAGCAGCCCTAACACTTTGAAAAACCTCTCTTTCTCCTCATAAGTCTTGAACAGGGGAAATCCCCAAACAACTTTTTCTATCTCTTGCATACTCCTCACTGGAATTAATATAGATTGGAAAGAATAAAAACATTTTGGCGAATACAGTATAAACGCAAAGGAAGGTTTACTTATTCTATGTACGTTGCTTCTATTCCTATCTCTCTTGCCACTTCTTCTTGTCTTTTATCACTTGTGATTAATTCAGCTCTCAAATTCTTTGCTTGTGTCAAAAATAAGCTGTCATAAATGGGAAGGTCATAATCCATGGCAATTTTCAAGGCTTCCTGCAAATATTTCTCACTTGGTTCTAACATTATAACTTCCTCCCTCACGAGCTTTGTCACCTGCTCGTAAAGTCCTAAGGCCTGCTCTCTCGTTATTAGCTTGTACTTTCTCATGTACTTCCATATTACGTTTGTTGTCTCAATGATCAACATGTCTACGGCATGCGGTTCTAAATCTGGATCAAAGTATGGGATTACTTTCTCCCACTCCTCTTCCTTCATTAAGAATTTTGAAAAAGCTGAAGAGTCAATGACTATCACGATCCTCCCTCACCAACTTTTGTGCTGTTCCTTTTGGAGCCTCAGGCAAGGTTTGGATGTAAGCCACAACTTCTTGGAGGGCTTTTTTCTTTTTGTACTCCTTGATTTTCTTTTTTATGAACTCCCTAATCTCCTCACTCCAATTAACCTCACCCTTTAACCTCTCCATTTCGCGCTTAATTTCCGGCGGAACACGAATACTAATAACACTCCCCACGTAATTCACCCAAGGGCATATTTGTAATACAAATATATAAGCATTATGTATACTCGCATTGTCTTCCTGAAGGCGGCTCTTGTATAATGGGTGAATTAGCAGTTATTGGCTTGAAATACTAGATGCTTCCAAAAAGTTTAAAATAGCCCTTACCTGCTTTCTAGAGGGATTCAACAACTTCATGCTGAGATTAGGATCACAGAAAAAGAAATAGTTGTATCAGTTTTTATCCAAGTTTTGCAGAGAGGGAAAAGAAGAGAAGACAGCATGAAATTCTTGAGCACAAATGAAGGGCTTCCCCCGTTAACTGCAACAATTTAAACTCTCTATTTTCGACTGTTACGAGACTGTGTCCTCAGAGTATTTAAACCTTACGCTTTTCGCATGGGGTCTTGCAAGCAACAGAGGGATAAAAATATTCCGCTGAAGGGTAAGGCTTTCAAGAGAAAAAAAGTTAATATACTTAAAATCCGTTAAATCCAAGTGGTGAGAGAATGGAAGGGCTTTGGATGATAAGCGAGTTTGAAAAGATTGCTGCACTTAATCCAGATCGGATAATAAAGCTCCTGAAAAAAGATAAAGAGTTATTTTGGGAAATTATAGTTAGTGCCTATCTTGACAGAAAGATCAGCTTGGGAAAAGCGGCAGAACTTTTGGGGATTACCAGAGAAGAGTTAATCAAAGAATTCCATAAAAGGGGTATCCCCATTAGAAAACTGAGCAAGGAAGACGTTATAGCAGAGGTGAAATGTAAAAAGATACTGGACAGGGGCATCTTTAGAAGAGATTAAATCTCCCTAACCTCAACATTGAGCTTCAAACCCATTGTTTTGCCCTCTATTGCATCCAGGATTCTCTGAGTGGCGTTTGTTTGAACATAGTCACCTTTTATTGGGCTGGGTAGTGGAGGCCTTTCATCCTTAAAGAGCAAAAACCACAGCTGCCACTTTCCGGGCCTGTTTATGGTGAAGGTGTAATTGGTCTCCCACTGAGGCGTCCAGTTGCCTTCAATATCAACGGACTTATGGGGTAAAGTTACGTTGAAGTAATCCACAATATACATATTATATATGATGGTTTCATTCGTTTCAAAGTCATAGGTGAGATTGACCAGCCAGACTTCAACGTGATAGGTAACGTTTCTGTACTCATGATTCGCTATGCCCAGAATAACCCTGGCTTTTTCTCCCACAAAGAGCTCAGTTGGATAATCGGCAGCTTTTCCTTCTGGGCCCAGGATGTAAAATTCCGTGAACTTTTCTCCGGGCTTTGGGTGGGTTATGACGTAGCCCAGGGTTGCTATGGAGGAGATTATTGCGATGATCAAGATTACTGTTAGAGCTTTGTCCAGTTTGCTTGATTTCTCCCATTCCAGTTCTTCTTTGAGTTTTTCAATGCTTATCCTTGGGATCCATGGGTCAACGGCGTTGATCCTTCTGTAAATTGCAGCAGCAGCAAAGATGAGGTTGAAAACTGTCAGGCTTACAAGGATTGGAATTAATCTTATCCCCCAAGGAGTGTAGTTAAGCCCAAGGCCAATTAGAGGGACTATCGCTATACTTAAACCAAAGCTCAAGGCCAATCTTTCAAGATTGTCGAGTTCCTTTTTCTCAGGGAAAAGGGCCGTTATAAAAACATAACCTGGAAAGAAGAGCACAAAGGCCAAACCAAGGGCTTTTCTAAGTAAACTATTCGGATAGAAAGCAATGAGGAGATCAAGAAGGAGCGAAAGTGCGATGATTGTTATCAGATCCCAGTAATCTTTGGGTTTCATTTAATCACCAATACTAAAGGGTAGGAGTGTTTAAAATGGTTTTCCCTCATAATACCAACGTGTTCATTCCAAGTTAAATGAACGATCGTTCATGGTATCATATGCATGGGGGTAAAAGTTTAAATAGTTTACTTTAAAGTAATTTACTGGTGAGTAAATAATGACGTTCATAAATAGGAAAGCCGAAATTGTAGCACTTGATGACAGAGTGGAAAGCCCGCGTGCAGAATTTGTAGTAATTTACGGGAGAAGAAGGATAGGAAAAACTACCCTGCTCCTAGAATTTCTCAGACGACACGATGGCATCTATCTCCTTGCGAGAGAGACAAGTGAGATGGAAAACCTGAGACGCTTTTCACAGAAGATTGCACAATTCTTCAAGGACGAATTTTTGAAGAGGAATCCTTTTCAGAACTGGGATGCCTTCTTCGAGTATCTATACCAAAAGTCCTCCAGCAGGAGGTTTATAGTTGCCATAGACGAGTTCCCATATCTAGTACAGGCTAACAGAGCTCTTCCTTCCATCCTACAAGAATATTGGGATACAAAGCTGTCAAAAAGTAAAATCTTTCTGATAATCTGCGGTTCCAGTATCTCGATGATGGAGAAGCTCCTAGGGTATAAGAGTCCTCTCTACGGTAGAAGAACAGCACAGATCAAACTCAGGCCTATGGACTTTTTCAGTGCAAGGGAGTTTCTCCCTCGATACGATATTGAGGACTTTGTGAAGGCTTACGGAATACTGGGAGGGACCCCCGCTTATCTCCTTGAATTTAACGACAGACAGGACATTCGGAGGAATTTGATGGACTACTTCAGGCTGGACTCCTTCCTCTACGGTGATGCCCGCTTTATCCTCATGGAAGAGCTCGACAAACCTAGGAACTATTTTGCCATACTGGAAGCCATAGGAAAGGGTAGAACAACCCTAGGAGAAATTATCAACGAGACGGGTCTTGAAAGAGCAACCGTGGGGAAATATCTCTCCGTGCTGATTGACCTCGACTTCGTAAAGCGTGAAGTTCCAGTTACAGCCAGCTGGAAAAGCAGAAAGGGGAGGTATTATATAAAAGATCCCTATTTCGCTTTCTGGTTCCGCTATGTTCATCCCAATGTGGACCTTATCGAGACGGGAGAGGGAGCGACGGTGGTAGAGTTTGTGATGGAAGACCTCAACCAATATCTCGGTACAATCTTTGAAGGAATCGTGAAAGAGTATCTGCACCGGCTCAACAAAGAAGGAGAGCTTCCGTTTAAATTCACTAAACTCGGCCGCTGGTGGCATAAAAATGAGGAGATTGATTTAGTGGCTTTAAACGAGCGTGAGAGGAAAGCACTCTTCATTGA
>Ga0180300_10000975_pt1 | contig 13065 bp, 9 predicted proteins | sample GuaBasSediGuay15_FD_121798 | JGI IMG/M metagenome (GOLD analysis project Ga0180300, IMG submission 121798) | Subseafloor sediment microbial communities from Guaymas Basin, Gulf of California, Mexico - Guay15, Core 4569-2, 21-24 cm | ecosystem: Environmental > Aquatic > Marine > Hydrothermal... | reverse complement strand
GTTATTTTCGGAGTAGACGAACCATTTGTAACCAGATGTTTTGGAACATCGGGAAAAACCAATTTTCTGGATCCTAGACCGCTTTTAACAGAGAAATATGATGTACTAGTTGTTGAAGATCTTAAGATGCTTCCAATGGAAAATTTAGCAAAAATATTTCATATGATAAAGAGAAGGACCAAAGCTGTCGTGCATGTTCTCCACGAGAATACAATATTAGGAGATAAACCTCCTCAACCACCCATATTTTATGCATTTGACTGGGATGCTGTTGTATACATAGAGAAAAAACAGGAATGGTTTGCAAAAGCTTTGTATGGAGATAAGGCATATTACATACCTTTTCCATGTTTCCCGATGAGAAACGGTAGTAAAGAGGAAGCTAGAAGAAAGCTGAACCTCCCCTTAGATAAAAAAGTTGTTCTGGTCTATGCTCGTGGAGGTTATTCACCGTATTTGCCGAAACTTCCCAGCGAGGGTTTGGAAAACGTCCATTTCCTAGTTTTAACTGGCAAAGAAGAGAAGTGGAGATATCCGCAAACAGAAATTAGGGTTACAAAGCCTTTATCTAACGCTGAATTGGACGAATATGTTTTTGCTTCCGACGCTTTAATACTTCATAAGGTTCGTACTCCTCCATATCCTATTGCTGTTACTTCATCTGCTTTATATCAGCTTATGGGTACTCTTAAACCAATATTGGTGCCAAAAATATCTGAATTTTTTGAACATTTTAACGGTCAAGTGTTGAAGTATAGTGATAGGGAAGAATTGAGGGAGATGTTATTGGATGCATTAAACATGGGTGAAAAAACAAAGAAAGCCGTTGAAAAAGCTAGAATGTTCGTTGAGAAAAGATCTCCTGAGAAGATTGCTCAAAGATATATAGAACTATTTGAAAAGCTAATCTAAACTACCTATTGAGAAAATTGCTGACAGTATAGGACGGACATAGCTTAATAATTGTACTATAGATTTGTCAAGGGAACGTTTTATGGTTTTACAGTATTGTTAAGTGTTAATCTATTCTGTTTTTATCTAGAATTGCCATTAACTGTGATAAGTTGATTGATCCGAAGCCTATAAAGGCGTCTGCAGCACCGTAAGAGATGATGATATTATCGTCGATGAGTTGGGCGCCACATGGAAATACAACCATGGGTCTATCTCCATAGAGTTCGTATATTGTTTTTGGTTCCATTATGTAATGCGGGGTCACTGCAATAGGTTTTAACTTCTTTTCCTCTCTAAGTAGCATAGCAAATATTCTATATGCCTTTAAATAGTTGTCAACTCCGTGAAGAAGAATTATGTATTCGTCATTTCCAACTTTGATTGGAGGAGGACCCCATCCGACCTTATCTTCGAAATTTGCAGCCTCGTATACAACTGTGTTTTCTTTCAATTTGAATTCTTTTAGTTTTTCGCTTTGAAGCACATCTTTGGATGCAGCACCTATGACGAGAGGGAAATATTTTGAATAGAATTGCGGTCTATGGAGAACATGTAAATTGTTTTTCCCATTAAGAAATGTTACATTTTTGGACATTTCAAACCCATTTCTATGTTCTTCCGGAAAAATTAGGACTGCAACCTTTCTCCAGTTTTTGATCCCATCATTTGACTTTGCAACTAGTGACGATATTCGTTTACTTTTTTCCAAGGACTTAGATTTCTCAAAATACCATTTAGTCCTCCCAGTGTAAGTCATAAATACCTTGTCTCCAATTATTTGAACTCTTGGATCTTCTGACCCCCAGAAATCGTATTCAGTGTCTGTTCCAACTATTATTTCACCTGGATAAGTCCTAGCACTAATGTTACCTGAAATTATATCTGCTATGTTCGCATCAATTCTAGCAATAACACTAATGTACCTGTAGTAGCCGAGAATAAGCCTAGCATAAATGTAAAGATTATCTTTTTTAACCAAAATTGAAGCATTAAATGCCTTTACTGGATTTTTCTCTGGATAGTTTTCTAGAGAAATTCTGTCCGCCGATAAAACTCCAAGTCTCTTAACAATATCAATTGTTTTAAACTTCCTAATCTCATTAATTTTCTTTATTACATCAGTTAACTTTTCCATTAAGCTTTCACCTAACTACGTATAAGAAAGTAAAATAAATCTCAATTTTAAATTTTATTCGGCTCTTAATGCTTCTTCCTTTTCTCTCTAATTCAACTGTTTCGTAGATAGTTCAATGTGTGAACCGAAAGGCTAACTTTGTTGAAGCAAAATTTTCTTTAGAATTATTACATCATTCTTTTTGGCGACAAGACTTTCCCTGGGAGTTCTCCGGTATGTTTTCCTTTTTCTATTACTTTTACTCCATTCACAATAACGTATTCAATGCCAGTTGGATATTGGTGCGGATTAGAGAAAGTTGCCTTATCCGAAATTTTTAATGGATCGAAAATTACAATGTCAGCCCAGAACCCTTCCCTTATTAAACCTCTGTCAAGCAAACCCAGTTTTTGGGCCGGCATAGAAGTCATTTTTCTTATCGCATCCTGCAGCGTTAAAACCTTCTCTTCCTTCACATATTTGCCTAGTATTCTTGGAAACGTTCCATAATTTCTTGGATGCGGTTTTCCTCTTGCTAATGGACCATAAGGAGCGTAGCCTTCACCGTCTGTTCCAACCATTGATAATGGATGTTTCATAACGTACTTCATATCATCTTCGGACATCATGTGTAGAATTATACCTACCACAGCCTCTTCTTCTATTAGGAGATCGAACATAGCGTCAAACGGATTTGTTCCACGTATTTTCGCTATTTCGGATATACTCAGACCCTCATATTCTTTGTTTCTTTCACAGTAAGATATTACTATTCGGTCCCAACCAGCGGATTTAGCTAAATTCTCCCAGCCTTCTATTCCCTCTTCTATGTCCTTTTTGATTTTCTCTCTTAAAGCCGGGTCCTGAAGCTTTTTCAGCATTTCTTCTATGCCACCTTCATGTACCCATGGTGGAAGACATGCTGCTAGTCCAGTGCTTCCAGCTGTATATGGGTAAAAGTCGCATGTAACTTCAATGCTCTCCTCCCTAGCAAGTTTAAGCAATCTTAGGGCTTCTTTAACTTTACCCCAATTTTGTTTTCCAGCTGATTTCATATGTAAAATTTCAACAGGTATATTCGCGTTCTTACCTATTTTTATAGCTTCTTTAACTGCCTCTAGTAGTTTGTCGCTTTCGTTTCTTATATGAGATGTGTAAATTCCACCGTATTCGGATGCCACCCTGGCAAGTTCAATTATTTCTTCGGTCTTAGCGTAGGAACCTGGTGCATATATGAGTCCAGTGGACATTCCGAATGCTCCAGCTTCTAAGGATTCTGCTAAAAGTGCTTTCATTTCATCTAATTCGTCTTTTGTTGGATCTCTATTCTCATATTCCATAACATTCAATCGTAAAGTTCCGTGTCCAACTAGTGGAGCGACATTTACGGAAGAACCCTGTCTAGTTAATTTATTAATATATTCTTTGAACGTGGACCAGTCCCAAGTTACTTCGTCTGCTAAAACTCCGATTTCCTTCTTCATAATTTCAATTTTATCGGGTTTTAGGGGAGCTATGCTGAAGCCGCAATTGCCAATAACTTCGGTGGTTATTCCCTGTCTAATTTTACTTTCTGATCGAGGATTAATCAAAAGAAAAAAATCTGAGTGACTATGCATATCTATGAAGCCTGGAGCTACTATAAGACCAGAAGCATCGATAATTTCATCTGCTTCAGAAATTGATATTCTCCCTATTTTACATATTTTCCCCTCTTCAATAGCTATATCTGCCTTAAACCAAGGGTTTCCGCTTCCATCAATTATAAAACCATTTTTTATAAGGATGTCAAACAATTTTCAACCTCCTATTCTGTAAAGTAATTGTAAACGGTTTTTGCAATCTTAGCAATAAGTAGAGATGCTTCACCAATGTCATCAACATTTTTAGTAAAAACGCTTAGAACTATCTCTTTATCGTTGTTCGTGTATATTATTCCAGCATCATTAACTACTCCCGTTATTTTACCATTTATGTTTAGTAGAAGTGTTCCAGTTTTATGAGCTACTTCGACGCCGAAAGGTAGAAGTAGAGGTATTCTCGTATTTAATTGTTGCCTCAACATTATTTCTATTGCTTCGTCTCTGGATTTATCGCTGAGCATGTAGCCTTGTGTCAGTTTCTCTAGTAGTAGTCCCATTTCGCTGGGTGTAGTTATGTTATTATCAGGTATCTCGGATAGTACTATTGTTTTAGGATTAACTTCTCCCTTTTCAGCTTTTTCACGGAAAAGTTCAAGGAAAGCCTTACCTTTGACTTTTGTTAAATCGATGCCAAACGCGTCTGCTAGAAGTTCCTTTGTGTTTTTAGGAAAAGATGTTTTGATTAATCCTAGGTCTCTTAATAGGCAATTCACGTTTTCTTTTCCGACGATATCCATAACTATGTCGGTTGCAGTGTTATCGCTTAGTATGATCATTAGAGTTGCAAGATCTTTTATTGACAATTGAAGTCCGGCATCAAAAAAGTTTATAATGCCTGACCCTGGAGCTAAGTACTCTTCCTTGATTTCGATTCTATGTTTGAGATCTATTTTTCCTTTATCAGCTTGTCTGAAAAGCTCGTATAAGACAGCTACTTTAAATGTGCTTGCAGATGGGAAAATTTCGCTTCCATTTATTTCTATTCCAGACCCGGTTGTAAGATCCTTGACTGCAACTCCTACAACCCAGTGCTTAGGATAAGAAATTATGATGCCCTTTATGGCGAATTGAAGTTCCTTAGCAATGTCTTTTAAAAAAAAGGAGAATGTGGCAAGTTGTTTATCCTCCTCTTCCCATTGTTATGTCTTCCCATAGTATTGTGCCGCCTTCATACATGTTAATTATAATTCCTGTGTATATAGCCTTCCAAGCTAGAGCAGCCTTTGGTGCGTATAAGGGGACCCATGGGCAATTATCTATTAAATACTTGCAAACCTGGTCGATGTATTGTTGTCTTTCCTCTGGATCTACTGTTGTAGTCATTTTATCGAGTAATTCGTCAAGTTCTGGTGTGCTAAACCATGTTCTCTTGACACCTTCTGAGTGGAATAGGTATCTTAGGATCATTGGGTCCATCCAGCCATACAGGAAGAGGAATGCATAATGTTTACAGTGTACAAGTTGCTCCTTAATCGTCATTGTATCTAGTATTTGGATATCGAATTTTAGGCCTGCTTTCTTTAATTCATTTACTAGCAGTTCTGCTTCCTCGGATTTGTAGAATTCTCTTGGAACCAGTAGTGGGAATTCAAATTTTGATCCATTTACATATTCTAAAATACCGTCGCCATCTCTGTCTTCCCAGCCTGCCTCTTTAAGTAGTTGAAGAGCTTGTTGAATCCGCTCATCTTCTGTTAGGCTATAGGCCATACTCTCCTTAGCGTATTCTTCTATCTCTTCTTTATAGCCTGGTATTGATGGTGGCAACGGACCCCATAATGGCTCAGAGAGATTAAAGTTGATTTCTTTAAGTTGTTCTCTAATTGTTTCGCTGCCTAGTAATATTGATACTGCTTGTCTAACTCTTGTATCGTTGAAAGGCCATTTTGCACAATTAAAACCGAAGTACCTTATCTCCTGTGAAAGGAAGGTCTTCACTATTATGTCTGTATTGTTCTTAGCTACGAGGTCTGGGTAAAATTCCGCTGGAATCGATGTTATCATGTCTACTTCTCCCGCCTCCATCGCAGCGACTAAGCTTGCTGGATCTAGAATAAATTTTATTTTTATCTGTTTTATCGGTACTGGACCTTGATTTACCATATCAGGGCGTCCAATGTAGTATTCATTTCTAGTGTAGAGAATGTAGTCTCCTGACTTCCACTCCGTAACGTAAAACGGTCCTGCAGCTAACGGTTTTCTTCCATAGGTCTCATTACCAACCTTATTTATATAGTTTGGATTAAAGATACCAAAGTAACTATTTGCTAGGGTTATTAGAAGTGGTGCAAAGGGCTCATTAAACACAAGTTTGACTGTTAGATTGTCAACTACCTCCGTTCTATTTAAGGGTCCGAAAATCGCTAAGCTAGGTGATTCCATCTGAACCATTCTATCAAATGTGTATTTGACGCATGTTGCATTTAAAGGCGTTCCATCAGCGAATTTTAATCCGTCCTTAAGATGTATTATTAATACCTTACCGCCTTCTTGAAACTCCCAGCTTTCTGCAAGCATTCCTAGGAAACTGCCATCACGCCAATCGAGTACAATCATTGTACCATACACTAGGAGAGAAGTTATATCTGCCCATACGGTTGCATGCAGATCCAATGTATCTGGCTCGTAATCATGGCCTATTACGAACAATTCGATTTCCTGAGGAGGAGGCGTTACATGCGTGCGCCAAAACGCATATAGACCAATTGCCGAAGCCACTATTACAATGACAACAACAGCCAATATTACTTCCTTTCTCAACATCACCACCTCTCCACTCGGTTAATTTATTTTGAAATTAATTTAGATTCATTGATTTTTATATATTAAAATTTTTTTATTTCCCAGTAGTTATTTTCATGGATAAAATTTGTTGTCTAAGCGCAGAATTCTGTCAACTTTGCCGTATCGGAAAATTAAATGAGCAATGGGGTAAAAAGATATAAAAACCAATATGGTATGATATAACGAGAATCCATATGCAAGGAAGATTGAGGCTAGTTTAAGTAGCGAATGAATTAGAAGTGATGAGCGGTGGAGATATAAATGGGTTTAAGGAAACACGTAATTATGAGTATAGTTTCTTCTATTCCAGTATTTTTTGGCGCTACTTTTATAACATTTTTCCTCATGCATATTTCTGGAAATCCAGTGTACATGTTACTAGGGGAATTTGCAACGCCTGAAGAAGTTGAAAGGGTATCGAAAGCTTTGGGTCTAGATAAGCCGATTCCGATTCAATATTTTCTATGGTTAAAAAAGGTAATTTGCGGGGATCTCGGTTATTCGATTATGAGTAGACTGCCCGTATCACAGCTAATAATGGAGAGAGTTGTTCCCACGTTAATGTTAACGATTTCAGCTTTATTTGTCTCGGTTATTATAGGTGTCACGACAGGTGTTATTTCAGCCCTAAGGCAGCAGACTTGGGTTGATTATGCCCTTACATTTTTTGCTTTATTCTGGTTTTCCATGCCTTATTTCTGGTTTGCAATGATTCTTGTATGGTTTTTCGGAGTATATCTTGGATGGTTCTCTGTTGCAGGATCTGTCTCCTTACAGCGGTTGATACTTCCAAGTCTTGCACTAGGTTTACCTGGTGCAGCAGTATACACGAGAATTACACGTTCAAGTATGCTTGAAGTGCTTAATCAAGATTACATTAGAACAGCAAGAGCTAAGGGATTAACAGAAAGGTTAGTAATTTATAGACATGCTCTAAAAAATGCACTACTACCCATAGTAGCTTTAACCATCTTAAGAATCCCCTGGCTTATAGGAGGTGCTGTTATTACCGAAACAATATTTGTCTGGCCTGGTATGGGTACTTTGTTAGTGAATTCGATATATAAGCGCGATTTCCCCGTTGTGCAAGGCATAGTCCTAATCATAACTTTGTTAATTATTATATGTGATATTATTGGGGATATAGTAAACTCATTAATTGATCCTAGGATAAGATATGACTAAAGAGAGGGGATGGCAATGTTCCTTGTGCGTAGAGCTGTGAACCATTTTTTAGAGAAAAACTCTATGGAAAAAACTGGTGGAAGAAGACGAGTTAAACATTCAGCAGGTTTATGGAGGCTGGTATTCAGACGTTTTAAAAGACATAGAAGCGGTATGATCGGGTTGGGAATAGTTCTTGCTATGGTTTTTATTGCGATTTTTGCGCCATTTATTGCGCCTTATCCATACGATGAGCAAAACTTCTCTGAGAGACTTCAACCGCCATCTTTAAAGCATCCCTTTGGCACAGATCCGTTAGGTAGAGATGTCTTCTCAAGAGTAGTATACGGTTCACGGATATCCATATTTATAGGTCTTGTGATTACCTTACTCACAGCAGTGATAGGGATAACATTGGGATTAATTGCCGGATATTTTGGTGGTATTGTGGATGCGGTGATAAGTAAGGTTGCTGAGATTTTTTGGGCATTTCCAATTATCGTGTTTGCGCTTGCAATAGTGGCTGCCATTGGTCCTAGTGTTAAAAACGTCATTTTGGTGCTTGGAATACTTATGTGGGTTTCATTCACCAAGGTAGTAAGGGCTGAAACCCTCTCCATTAGAGAACGCATGTTTATTAAAGCTGCAAAAGTGATAGGAGAAAATAACTTTAAAATAATAATAAGGCATGTACTTCCAAATGCTTTTCCAAGCATAATAGTCTTAGCGACCTTAACTGTACCTGATGCAATTTTAACTAGTGCGGCGCTAAGTTTTTTGGGGCTTGGGGTCCAGCCGCCAACCCCTGAATGGGGTGCGATACTTTCCGATGGAAGACTATACCTCAGATTAGCTCCATGGATAACGATTTTCCCCGGTATTGCATTGTTTATTCTAGTCCTAGGATTTAATTTTATGGGTGACGGTCTAAGGGATGCCTTGGACCCTCTAATGAGGAGGAGATAAAATGCGCGAATTGCTAAGAGTAAAGAATCTTTCGGTAGACTACATAGTTGATGAGGGAGTGGTTAAAGCTGTTGAAGATGTATCTTTTCAAATGTACAAGGGTGAAAAAGTTGCTCTCATAGGGGAAACAGGGTGCGGGAAATCTACTGTAGCACTAGCTATAATGCGTATTTTGCCGCATAACGCAAGAGTAAGGGGAGAGATTATATTTGAAGATAAGAATTTGCTAGCTTTAGATGAGGAAGAGATGAGAAAAATTAGGGGAAGAAGGATTTCGATGATTTTTCAAGATCCATTTACCTCCTTAAATCCATTACTTACAATTGGAGTCCAGAACACTGAACCTTACGAAATTCATCTCGGTTTAGAAAGAAATGAAGCATTGGAAAGGGCTGTAGATATGCTTAAAAAAGTTAGAATTCCAAATCCTGAGGAAAGTGTTGTAAGGTATCCTCACACCTTTAGTGGTGGGATGAGACAAAGAATACTGACTGCCATGATGATGTCGTTACATCCAGACCTGCTTATAGCGGATGAACCATTTTCATCGCTCGATGTCACCATACAGGCTGGTATTATACAAATGTTAAATGAATTAATTGAAAGTTTTAATTCGTCGTTGTTGTTGATTACACACGATCTCGGTGTTGTTGCTGAAACCTGCGATAGAGTGGTTGTAATGTATGCTGGTAAAAATGTTGAAATTGCTGATATTTATACGATATTTGAAAATCCGATGCATCCCTATACGAAAGGACTTCTTTCCTCTATACCCAGATTAGATATTAAGGTCGAAAGGCTTCCAGTACTAGCGGGTTCGCCGCCCAATTTGTTGAATCCGCCTACTGGATGCAGATTCCATCCACGTTGTTCTCATGCCATGGACATTTGTAAACGTGTGACACCTCCTCTTATTGAAGTCGATAAAAATCATTTGGTCGCGTGCCACCTCTATTCTGATGGTGATGAATATGGAAATGGTTAGAACTGAGAATTTAGTAAAGTATTTTCCTGTTGGAAAGAAACTATTCTTTTTTGGGGAAATTAGATATATCAGGGCTGTAGATGGTGTCTCAATATCTATACGAAGGGGAGAAACGTTAGGATTGGTAGGTGAAAGTGGATGCGGAAAAACGACATTAGGTTTTTGTATACTGGGTATTGAAAAGCCAACTAGCGGAAAAATTTATTTCAAGGGAGTTGATGTAACAGATCACAGATCACGTGAAATTAAGAAACATATGCAGATTGTCTTTCAAGACCCTAAGGCTTCTTTTGATCCGAGAATAAAGATTATTGAATCTGTTGGAGTACCCCTTGAAGTACATAAAATCGCAAGGGGGAGAGAAAAGGACGAGAGAGTTTTAGAAACTCTTGAATTGGTTGGTTTAAGCGAGGAGCACGCATATAAGTATCCTCATGAACTTAGTGGTGGACAGCTTCAGAGGGCTGCGGTGGCTAGAGCTATTATTACTAATCCTGAATTTATAGTTCTTGATGAACCTACATCTGCATTAGACGTTTCCGTTAGATCACAGATATTAAATTTGCTCGCAGATCTTCAAAACAAGTTTAATATGACATACTTACTTATTACGCATGATATCAGTGTTGTAAGGTATCTTAGTAATAGAGTAGCTGTTATGTATCTCGGGAAAATTATCGAAACTTCAAGTGCAGATGATATGTTTAAGAATCCCCGGCATCCATACACGTTGTCTCTTTTATCGGCTGTTCCTGTTCCTAATCCAAGGCTTAGAGGGAGAAAAAGAATTATACTTTTAGGTGAGCCACCAAATCCAATAAATGTCCCTTCAGGATGCAGATTTCACCCCAGATGTCCATTTGCAACAGATATATGTAAGAAAGAAGAACCCGAACTCGTAACTATTGAAGGAGATCATCAAGTTGCTTGTCACAGAGTAGATTACGTAGAAAAGGTATCAGAGTTTGAAGGGTTCGCCGGGTGATAATCTAAAGCCTTTATGCTCAGCGTTTTATCTTAACCTCGTAAAATCCTTAGATTGGTGTCAAACACCATTTCACAATTATTATTTTATTATGTTGATGATGCTTTTCTAAAATGCAAAATTAGTTTAATTACTATTATCGTGTGTACAATTTAGTTAACTCGGTGGTAAATGGTTGCTGATCTTTGCGCATAAAATTTAACATAAAATTTCGTCGATTAATATTAAAAGTAGGTGGTTGATTATGTATTTAAGAGATATTTTTGGTGTTAAAAAACCGATTATAGGAGTTGTTCATCTTTTACCATTGCCTGGTTCTCCTCGTGCCGTGTCTCTTAAAAAAGTTGTAGAACGTGCTGTGAGAGATGCAAAAGCTTACGAAGATGGAGGGGTTGATGGTATAATTTTAGAGAATTTTGGAGATGCACCTTATCTAGCCGGATCTGTTGGCCCGGAAATCATAGCTTCTATGACTGCTGTGGCTGTTAAAGTTTCTGAAAATGTGAATGTTCCCATTGGGGTTAATGTTCTTAGGAATGATGCAAAAGCCGCTCTTGCAATTGCCCATGCTGTTGGTGGTAAATTCATTAGGGTTAATGTCCATGTTGGAGTTTATGCAACGGATCAAGGGGTTATTGAGGGTGCTGCACATGAAACTCTGATTTTAAGGAAGCTTCTCAACACAAAGGTCGCAATTTTCGCCGATGTTCATGTCAAGCATGCGCATCCGCTGTGGAGTTTAGATATTAAACATGCTGCGAGAGATACTGTCGTCAGAGGACTCGCTGACGCAATAATTATTACTGGCAAAGCCACTGGAGAGCCGCCAAGCGAAGAAGACATTTTAAACGTGAGAAGTGCGGTGAAAGAAACTCCTCTAATTGTTGGAAGCGGAGTTAACGTGGAAAATGTTGGTATCTATCTCGAAATAGCAGATGGGATTATTGTGGGAACTTCATTGAAAATCAAAGAGAAAACGGAGAACCCTGTTGACGTAGATAGGGTAAAGATGTTTGTTAAGGAGGCAGATAAATATAGATAGACAACTGATAATACCGTGACTTATTTTTACGTGAGCAGCAACTTTAAAATGTATTTGAAGTCGAAATTTAAGCTGTTTAAGCAAGTTTTTATTAGTAACAAAAACTTAATAGCGTAATTTTGCTTACAGATAAGCTGCGAATATGATGTATCCATTTTACAGTGCAGTTTCGATAAACTTAAATAGTTCTCCGCCAAATTTTTAATGGCTAACTTTTAGCTGCGATATTTCTTGAGCCATAAGTGGATATTGGATATTTCACGTAACTCTCACTACTTTAGAACTACTTTGATGATAGATGAATAAGATAGCAAATTAAGGATTTGGGGGGTAGTTGAGGATGGCGGTTCAGCTAGAGTTAGCTGTAAATTTGTTCATGTACGGGGTAGCGCTTTTAGCGGGGCTTTTGGTTGCAGAAGTATCTAAGAGAATACGTCAATCAGAGATCATAGGGCAAATTCTTGTAGGAATTATTTTAGGACCATACGTTTTAGGCATACTTAGACCGAACGAGATATTTGAGTTTATTTCTATGTTAGGGATGTTAACCCTTCTTTTCATAGCTGGACTTGAAACAGATGTGGGAGTTATCATAAGGAGTGGAAAAGCTGCCGCTATTTTGGCCGTGGGTGGTGCGGTTTTAACTATTATTATGACTTTACCTATTGCTTACTTATTTACTGGAAGTTTTGCTATCGCATTTTATGTTGGAGTGGCTTTATGTGCAACTAGTATAGGTATCACTGTCAGAGTTTTTGCTGATTTTGAAAGATTGAAAAGTGATGAAGCTCAGTTGATAATTGTTGCAGCGGTTCTTGACGATCTTTTATCAGTTATTCTTTTGGGTCTAGTTATTGATTTAGCTACAGCAGGAACTTTAACTGTTCAAAGAGTTTTTAAGATTCTCTCTTTAACAGGCGCGTTTTTTGTAGCTGTTTTAGTGTTTGGAGTATTCTTCACAAAGTATATTGCCCCAAAGGTTTGGATGTTAAGATCCAGGGGTGCTATGCTTGTATTTTGCTTTTCTCTTGCACTTTTGGTTAGTTTTATTGCAGCTTATGTGGGTTTATCGCCGATAGTTGGAGCATATTTTGCAGGAGTTATTTTAGCTGAAACGGAAATTAGAAACAGTGTGCTGACAGATGTTTCGCCAATAGCAGTTGTCACTGTGCCCATTTTTCTCATTAATATCGGTATGAAAATTAGTTTTGTCTCTCCAGGCAAGGCGGTTTTGATGGGTGTATTATTTTCTGTTATTGCCGTTTTAAGTAAGTTTTTGGGCGGTATTTTGACTGGTATGGTTCAAAAACAAGATAAGAATTCTTCGTATATTTTAGGTATCGGTATGGTTCCTCGTGGTGAAGTTCTTCTTATTTTCGCTGACCTAGGATTAACTTTGCATGTAATCGATAATACTTGGTATACAGC
>Ga0180300_10000974_pt1 | contig 13066 bp, 14 predicted proteins | sample GuaBasSediGuay15_FD_121798 | JGI IMG/M metagenome (GOLD analysis project Ga0180300, IMG submission 121798) | Subseafloor sediment microbial communities from Guaymas Basin, Gulf of California, Mexico - Guay15, Core 4569-2, 21-24 cm | ecosystem: Environmental > Aquatic > Marine > Hydrothermal... | reverse complement strand
CCTTTAAAGTTAATTAAAAAAAATTCTGGTTTATATTTCATAATCAGTTTACAGGAAGTAATAAATCTTTTTTTGGAAATTTCCCATTGCATTTTGTAAACTTTATTTAAATCTACACCTTTCTCGGGTATCCAGCCCGCTTCTTCTCCAGAAAAAGTTATGTCTATTACATAGTCCTTTAAGAACGGGCTTATACTTTCTGGATAAAAATATCTCTTCGAAGTCGAAGGAGCAAGGAATCCGGAAATCATAAATCCATTAACTTTATCTGGGGGATAAGTAACAGGAATATTCACTATTCCAACTTTTATCCCATTTTCAGACAATATTTTCCAAATGGGGATCCCATTAATATCTCTTCTTGAAGGAAGAATTTCACGGAAATCTAACGGACTATTCCACTCAACTACTTTACTTAGTCCAAATATTCCAAGTTTACCAGCATTTAGACCCGTACACAAAACTGGCCATGAGTAAGGAGACAAAGAGGGAACAACACTATGAAGATTTCCCCACACACCATTCTCTTTAAAAGTATAAAGTGTTGAAAGGAGATTCTCTTTTATTCCTCTATCAATTACCTTGTATGTAGCTCCATCAAGACCGATTAAAAGAACCTTCTTCTTCAATGCACCACTCATTTATTAGTTAGGAGATAAGAAATAAAATTATATGCCCCTCTTATTTTTCTATATAAATCAGCATATCCTCTTGTTTTAATCAAAAATTTTAACATATAACCCGGCCTAAAATAAAATTTTTTCAATCCGAGATTAACATAATGGTCAATCTCTTTTTGAGATAATCCAGGTAAATCTATTACAGCGGACTGCTCCCCTTCCTGGAGCCAGTCCTCCCAGCTAGTCGCTTTAAGCCAGCCCTCCTTTTTTGCAAGGTGAAAAAATTTTGTACCAGGAAATGGAACCGCACCAGAAAATTGAACAGTATCAGGATCAAGTTCAAGGGCAAACTCTATTGTTTTTTTAGCAGTTTCTCTTGTTTCCCCTGGCAATCCTATAACAAAACAAGCATGGACCTGAAGTCCTGCCTTCCTTGCAAGTTCCATAAATTTACGTGATTGCTCCAGCGTAATATTTTTATTTACATTATCAAGTATCTCTTGGACTCCTGATTCAAACCCGACAAGAATTTCCCTACATCCTGCTCTCTTCATCATACGAAACATTTCTAAATCAGCATTATCAACTCTCCCATTTACAGAAAAAGTAATTTTCAAACCCCGCCTCAAAATTTCCTCACAAATCTCCATTGCTCTTTTTTTATTTACTGTAAATGTATCGTCTTCAAAAAAGAATTCCCCTCCTCGGAGGACTTGAGGACAAAGTTTTATATCATATTCAATTTCATCTACTACATTCTTTGGTGATCTAAGACGATACCTAAAACCATGCATCACCTGGGGCCATAAACAAAATATACACCTATTAGGACAACCTCTCCCTGATATTATATCTATATAAGGATAAAGCTTTCCCCCATCAAAATATTTCATCAAATCCAGATGATGCCATGCTGGAAAGGGAAGTTCATCTAAATTTTCTATTAAAGGTCTTTTTTCTGTTCTAACAGGTTGACCTTTCTCCCAAAAACAAATACCTTTTACTTCTCTAAGTTTGTTAAAATTCTTAATAATATCTCTAACAGTATAATCATATTCACCTATTGCTATAACATCTACACTACCTCCAGAAAGTTTCAAAGTCTCTTCTGGTAAAGCAGAAGCATGGGGGCCTACCATAATTACTTTTGCATCTGAATTTTCTTTTACAATTCTTGCACACTCAATGTCCGAAAAAATTGATGGTGTTGTTGAATCCAATACTACAAAATCTGGCTTTTCATTTCGTATTAAATGCTTTAAATGTATCTTATTCCAATTCATTGCTGGAAAATCATAAAGTCTAACTTCGGCTTTTGTAATATCTCTTTCTAAAACTGCCGTAGCATAAGCCAGCCAGTCCGGAGCACGCAAAACTCTTCCCCTCGTTCTTGCCGCCCATCTCTGAGTCCTACAGAACTGTGGAATAAATGGTTCGTTTATTACTAAAATTTTTAAATCACTCACTATAACTTAAACTTTTCCAGAATTTTTCTTTATTCAACCTTTCTTTTATATTGACATCATAAAATTTTTCTATTGGTTCAAATAGTTCCGGATTTTTTTCATAAATTTTCTTTAAACTGTCCACAAGATTTTCAAGAACATCTTTTTGCATCTTTCCAAGAGGACTTCTACATAACCCTGCTGGCATTCCAAAAATGTTCATTATTGTCTTTATTCCAAGTGGATTTCTATATTTATCAACAACAACATACTCTTTCCCTTTAATGATGACCTTTCTTTCACCTTTTATTGTAACCATCTTAAAAAGTGGAGAAAGTTTATTTTTTAATCCTTCAGCTTCATTTATATTTCCTTTCAGAATTAACCTTGTCATCTTTTCAACAAATCCAGGCATTATGTTTGAAATAACAGAAACAACTCCTGTTGCCCTTATTTTTTCATCAGTCATCATTGCAAATGTTTTATCGTCATCCCCACTTAAAATATTAAAATCATCAGGTAAAATCTCCCTTTCCTTCCTCATTCTATCAAGATCACCTGTTGCTTCTTTTACTGCTCTGATATTTTTAAAATTCTCTCCAAGGATTGCCAAATCCTCAGGAGACAAAGCACAACCAGTTCTTCCAGGAATTATATAAGGAACAAAATACATTTCAGGAAATTTTCCTGCAATATATTCATAATACTCTTTTCTTATCTCAAGTGAAGAAGGACCATTATAATATGGGTCAACAAGAAGACAGCAATCAGATCCATTTTTCACTGCCTCCTCTGTAAACTCCTCTGCCTCTTTTACTGAATTTGCTCCTGTTCCAGCAAGAACAAAGCACCTTCCTTTTGCTATCTCAACAGCCCTTTTTATAACCTCATTATGTTCCTTATAACTTAATGTTGGACTTTCACCTGTTGTTCCAACCGGAAGAATTCCTGTTATACCTTGAGAAATCTGAAACTCAATATTCTTTTCAAAACCTTCCCAGTCAATACTTCCATCCTCTTTCATAGGAGTAACAAGTGCGGTCCAGCAACCAGAAAAATCAACATCCTTCATGAACCCTCCTTACTCTTAATCTATAAGTTTTGCAATCAAAGCAATAACCCGTACATATCATACTTTTATCAAATTTTATGGATTATTTCAATTTTTTAAAAGATGGGCAATACGGAGCAATCTTACAAGAATCACATTTTGGTTTTCGCGCCTGACATATTTTTCTTCCATGTTCAACAAGAAGATAATTAAAATAAAGCCAGTGTTTCTTTGGAACAATTCTCATCAAATCCTCTTCAATTTTATTCGGGTCATCATTTTCAGAAAGTCCAAGTCGTCTTGAAAGACGTCTTACATGTGTATCAACTGCTATACCTTCTGCTTTACCAAATGCACTTGATAACACTATATTTGCTGTCTTTCTCGCAACTCCTGGAAGTTTTATCAAATCCTCCATCCTATCAGGAACCTTACCATTAAACTCATCAAGAAGTTTTTTTGATAGATTCTTAATGTTTCTTGCCTTATTCTTATAAAAACCAGTCGGTCTTATATCCTTTTCAAGTTCTTTTAAATCCGCTTCAGCAAAACTTTTAACTGTAGGATATTTTTTAAATAGATGCGGTGTAATTTTATTTACTCTTTCATCTGTGCACTGTGCTGAAAGAATTGTAGCAACAATAAGTTCAAATGGATTCCTGAATTTTAAAGCTGTCTTTGGTTTTCCATACTCCTTTTTCAAAATCTCTATAATTTTTTCAACCCTCTTTTTCATCCTCCCCCCTCTTACTTTTTTCTCTTTTCCGGAAAAGCGAAAAAGGTTCCATCATAAACATGTTCAACTTCTCCCTCTAAATAAACATTTTTATCGTCTTCAATATAAACCTTTAAATTCTCTGCCCTTGTGCTCACCCTAACAGGAGAAGAAACAAACCTATTCTTCCATGAAATATAACTTGATGCAACACTCCCTGTTCCACAACTTAATGTCTCATCTTCAACTCCTCTTTCATAAGTTCTTATTGAGATTGAATTTTTACCTGTAATTTTTACAAAATTTACATTTGTTCCCTTTGGAGAAAAAACAGGATGATATCTTATCTTTCTTCCTAACTCCCTAACATCTACCTTTTCAAGATTCTCAAAAAATAAAACTGCATGAGGAACACCTGCAAGAACAAAATAAACTTTAAAAATTTTTCTATCAACTTTTATCCTTAAAACTCTATAATCTTTTGGTGGAGTAAGTTTTACCTTCACCTTTTTCCCCTTCACCTCTGCTTCTATCTCTCCACTTATAGTCAAAAATCTCATTTTTCTTCTGGAAATTCCATTTTTGTAAGAATAACAGGCAATACATCTTGCACCATTTCCACACATCTCTGCTTCACTTCCATCAGGGTTGAAAATCCTCATTTTAAAATCAAAACCTTTTGCCTTTTCTAAAAGTAAAACTCCATCAGCACCAATTCCAAATTTTCTTGTGCATACCTTTCTTGCAAAGATTGATGGCTTTTTAATCTTTCTATCTCTATTATCAATAATTATAAAATCATTTCCTGTTGCAACAAATTTTGAAAATTTAATCAACCTCAAGCCTCCTTAAATCTCTATAATTCTGTGCTCTTCTTATAAGTTTAAATCTATTTCCATCCACAATCACTTCTGCTGGAAGTGGCCTTAAATTGTAATTTGAACTCATCACATATCCATATGCACCTGCTGAAAATATCGCAAGTAAGTCCCCACTTTTAATATTCCCTGGAAGAAATCTTTCTTTTGCAAGAACATCTCCACTTTCACATATAGGACCAACAATATCAAACTTTTCTCTACTTTCTGCTTTCTGCCTGCTGCTCACTAACCTTACTTCATGATATGCTCCATAAAGCGCTGGCCTTAAAAGTCCATGCATTCCAGCATCAACAACAATAAATTTTTTACAACTTGACTTCTTTATATAAAGAATCTTTGTTATAAGTATTCCTGCATTTCCAACAATAACTCTTCCTGGCTCAAGTATAAGTTTATCTGCTATTTTTCTTGAATAGGACATGATAACTTTTGCATATTCTTTAAGATTTGGTGGAATCTCCTTTTTATAAACAATTCCAAGTCCTCCTCCTGCATTGAAATATTCAAAACGAATTCCATATTTTCTTAATTTCGTTGTAAAATCAAAAACCTTTGTAAGTGCCTCTTTAAAAGGAGAAATGTCAGTAATCTGTGAACCAATATGAATATGAACTCCTTTTAATTCAAGAAATTTAAATCTTGATGCATTTCTATAAATGGAAAATGCTTTTTTCAAATCAAAACCAAACTTACTTTCTCTTAAAGATGTTGCTATATGTGGATGTGTTTTTGGATCAATTTCTGGATTTACTCTTAATGAAACCTTAATTCTTTTTTTTAGTTTCTTGCAAATTTTATCTATTAACTCTAACTCCTCTTCATTATCAGCATTTATCATAAGAATTCCAAGTTTTATTGCAAACTCCAACTCCTCCTCTGTCTTTCCATTCCCATTAAAGACAATTTTTTCTGGATGAAATCCTGCCTCAATTGCTTTCTTCATCTCAAATAAAGAAACACAGTCAGCACCAAACCCTTCATTCCTTAATATTTTCAAAATCTCAAAATTTGAATTTGACTTCAATGCAAAACATATAATAGGATTTATCTCTTTAAATGCACTTTTAAATGCCCTTATATGCCTTATAAGAGTATTTTTGCTGTAAAGATAAAATGGTGTTGGAACCTTTTTTGCAATATCCTTTACTTTTACTTCTTCAGCAAAAAGTTCTCCTCTTTTATAATTGAAATAATGCATCAGTATTTTATAAGTGAATAAACATCATATCCTTTCAATTTTCTTCTTCCCTTTAAATCAGTAAGTTCAATTAAGAAACAGAACCCAACAACCTTTCCTTTTCTCTTTTTAACAAGATTTAAAGTTGCTCTTGCTGTTCCTCCTGTTGCTAAAAGGTCATCAACAATCAAAACCTTCATTCCAGGTTCAATAGCATCATAATGCATCTCAAGAGTATCAAAACCATATTCAAGTTCATACTTTATTGAGACCGTCTTTGCTGGAAGTTTTCCTTTCTTCCTTATCAAAACAACTCCAGCACCAAGTTTATAGGCAAGTGCACTCCCTATAACAAATCCTCTTGATTCAATAACAACAACCCTCTCAATTCCTTTATCCTTGTAATACCTTGCCAGTTTGTCTATCACCTTTTTAAAAATCTTTCCCTCTTTTAAAAGTGTTGTTATGTCTCTGAAAAGAATTCCCTTTTTCGGAAAATCAGGAATACTTCTGACATAATCCTTCAGATTCTCCATACCACCTCCTATTTCTCTATAATTTTCATTCTTAATGCTGCTCTTCTTAATTTATCAAGAGCCCTTTTTTCAAGCTGCCTTACTCTTTCTCTTGAAATCTTCAAAATTTCTGCAACTTCACTCAAACTCCTCTCTTTTCCATTAATAAAACCGTATCTCAATTTTATAATCTTCTTTTCCCTGTTATTGAGTGAAGAAAGAAGTTTCTGAACATCCTCATGCTGTTTTATGAGAGAAACAACAACATCTGGATCTGATAAATCCTTTGCCTTAACAAGGTCCTTTAGAAAGATAGTTTCCTCATCATCTATTGGTGTCTCAAGTGATATAACAGGACTCATTGCTTCAAGATCCTCAAGTAATCTCTTTGTTCTTGAAATTGAAATATCAAGTGATTCTGAAAGTTCTTTAATTGTTGGAGACCTTGAAAGTTTTCTTTTTAATTCCTCTGAAACCTTTAAAAGCCTTTTTATTGCATCATAAGTATAAACAGGAATGTAAATCATCTTTGCCTGATTTATTATTGCTCTCTGAATAAACTGTTTTATCCACCAGTAAGCATATGTTGAAAACTTATAACCTTTCTTAGGGTCATACTTTTTAATTGCTCTCATAAGACCTAAATTTCCTTCTTCAATCAAATCAAGAAAATCAAGAAAATGATGCTTTTGCCAGTAACTTTTTGCAATACTTACAACAAGGCGCAAGTTTGCTTCAATTAACTTTTTTTCTGCCTCTTTATCTCCTTTCTTTGCTCTTTCCCAAAGTTTCTTTAATTCTTCTTCAGTTAAAGAAGGAATTTCACTTATCTCTTTAAGATAGATTTTTACAGAATCAAAATTTTCCATTTAAAATTCTATTCTAAACTCTCCATCATCCACATCAACATCCCACTTAACATCAACATCCTCAACAACACTTCCAGAAGGACCTTTTCTCAAAATATCAAGAAACTGTTTTAGGTTCTCTTCATCTCCCTTTGCTCTTACAAGGACTCTTCCATCAGGTAAATTTTTAACAAAACCGGAAATATCAAATGCCTTTGCATATCTTAATGCATACCACCTGAATCCAACTCCCTGAACAATTCCTGAAATCTTTGCCTCAAAACTCCTCTTACTCATTCCAGGTAAATCCTACAAAAATTGAATCAAATATCTCAAAACCCTTCTTTATATCTTTTATAAATAAATCAAATTTTAAATTGGATGTAAACCGTGAAGTAAAGATTCTAAATCCAAAATTAAAGCCATCATTCAAATCAATCAAAAACATTCCGTAAGGAATAACAAACTTCACTGTAGGAACCAAATCCATTTTATAATTCTCTTCCTTATAAAACTTACCTGAAACTGTTATATCCACACCTTTCAAAAAATAAAAATATTTTCCAAAACCTATATAGAAATTTCTCATCCCTGCAATCCATGTAAGTGAAAGTGAAAAGGGAAATTGATTCTCTTTAAGAACTCTATATTTAAGAAATGGATTGAATCTTTTTAATGTATCTCTATCAAATCTTGCAACATCTTTAGAATCAAAGGAAAATCCAAATTCAAGTTCATAAACTGGAGAATATGCAAACTTAATCATATAATTGTGAATTCCACAAGCAACTTTTCCCTTTTCAAGTGGAATTCTTGAAGGAGTAATTATTCCACCTGATGGTCCATTTATTGAGAGTGCTTCATCAAGCAGAATAAACTTTCTTGGATATGTAAACAAAAAGGATATAAGAAAAATTATCATACAAACTTAATTATTCCAAGTGAAAGTAAAGTAACAATTATTCCGGCAATAAATACTCCTAAAGAAATATAAAAGAAAGCAATTCTTTTTTTAATTCCAAAAAGAAAAGCACAGACAGCACCTGTCCATGCACCTGTATAAGGAAGTGGAATTGCAACAAAAAGCATAAGCCCTACAGGACCATATTTTTCCACAACCTTTGTTCTTCTCCTTGTTCTTGCAAATAGCCAGTCAAAAAATTTTTTAAAAATATTGAAATTATTTGAAAGAAATTCTGAAAACTTCTCAAGAAAAAACATAACAGGAATTACTGGAATTAAGTTTCCAATATAAGAAAGAAGAAATGTTTCAAATACTCCAAGTTTATAATGAAGTAATCCTAAAGGAATTGATCCTCTTAACTCACTTATTGGAAGCATTGAGAGAAGAAAAACATTAATCTCTTTCATAAATCTCTGTAAGAATTCTAAATCTATCAAAATCCCTCTTCTTAACCATCTTCCAAGTAAATCTCCATCTCCAGTTCCTTCCCTCCCCTTTTGCTGGATTGTTAAATCTTGCACTTGAAGGAAGTCCCATAATATCCTGAATTGGAATTATTGAAAATGAAGCAATTGATGAATGGGCAAGACGAATAAATGCCCAGTTTATCTCTTCCTTTGTCTTTCCTATATAAGTTAAAATCTTTTTCCTTGTACTTGGATGTGCTTTCCTGAACCATCCAACAATTGTATCATTATCGTGAGTTCCTGTATAAACAATGCAATTTGTTGTTTCAAAATTACATGGTAAATATTCTCTATTTAATTCAAAAAACTGTAAAATCTTCATTCCTGGAAATCCATAATGGTCCCTCAATCTTTTCACCTTCTCAGTAACAATACCAAGATCCTCAGCAATTATTGGAAGCTTTCTAAAACTTCTTTTTAAACTATCAAAAAACTCATAACCAGGTCCCTTTCTCCATCTTCCTATTCTTGCATCCTTTCTTCCATGTTTTATTTCCCAGTAGTGAACAAAACCTATAAAATGGTCAATTCTCACATAGTCAAAAAGTTTAAATGCAAAACCGATCCTTTTTTTCCACCATGAAAAATCATCCTTTCTCATTTTCTTCCAGTCGTAGATTGGATTACCCCAGAGTTGTCCTTTTTTTGAAAAATAATCAGGAGGAACACCAGCAATTACTTTTGGAACAAAATTCTTATCAAGTAAAAAATTCTCCTTATTAGCCCAGACATCGCAACTATCATATGAAACATAAATTGGAACATCACCAATAATCTTTATTCCATTTTTATTTGCATAATTTTTAAGTTTCATATACTGAGAGAAAAATATCCACTGAACAAACTTCTCCCTCAAAATCTCTCTTTTATTTTCCTTTTTGAATTTTTTTATTGCTCTTTGCTCCTTCCTCTTAAACCTATCATCCCACAAAACCCAGGAACTATTTTTAAATCTTTTTCTTAAAACAAAATAAACTGAAAACTCATCAAGCCAGTAAGAGTTTTCTTTTATAAAATTATCAAAACTTTTATAAAATTTTCCATTCTTAAGAAATGTATTAAAGGCAATATCAAGAATTTTCTCTTTGTAATCTTTAACTCTATCAACCTCAACAAAGTGTTCGTTGAAATCTGGAACTTCTATTCTCTTTTTTAAAAATCCATCCTCAATCAGTTTATCAATACTAATCAGCATATGATTTCCGGCAAAAGCACTTAAAGAATTATATGGAGAAAGACCTGATGTTGGAAGATTTAAAGGAAGAATCTGCCAGATTTTTTGTTTTGTGTTTTTAAGTAAATCAACAAACCTATAAGCATCCCTACCAAAATCTCCTATTCCATATTTTGAAGGAAGAGCTGATATATGAATAAGTATTCCAGAACTCCTTTCAAGTTTCATTAAAATGCTAAACTTTTAAGTCTTTCTATCCTTTTTTCAACAGGAGGATGTGTTGAAAATAAGTTTGATATAAAGTCGCCTCTTAATGGATTCACAATAAAAAGATGTGCTGTTGCATGGTTTACCTGCATCCTTCTATATTTTAAACTCTCATGCAGTTTACTTAATGCTTTTGCAAGTGAAAGAGGTTTTCCTGTTACTTTCGCACTTCCCTCATCTGCCATATATTCTCTCTGCCTTGAAATTGCCATCTGAATAAGCATTGCTGCAATAGGAGCAAGAATTGCAATAATTAAGAAAACAATAATATTACCTCTATCCTCATCATCTCTTGAAAATCCACCAAAAAAAGCAAGCCACCTTGCAATGGATGCAAGCATCATTATTGCACCAGCAAGAGTTGCTGCGATTGTTGAAATTAAGGTGTCTCTATTTTTTATATGTGATATTTCATGCCCTATTACTCCTTCAAGTTCATCCCTATTGAGAATCTCAATTATCCCTGTTGTAAGAGCAACAGCACTTTTTTCTGGTCCTCTTCCAGTAGCAAAAGCATTTGGAGATTCTTCTTCTATCAAATAGACATCTGGCATCTTTATTCCTGCTTTTCTTGATACATCCCTTACAATTGAATATATTTCAGGAAAATCATCCTCATAAATTCTCTTTGCTCCATACATAGAAAGCACAATCTTATCAGAATACCAGTAAGTAAAAAAATTCATAAAGAATGCAATCAAAAATGCAAAAACACTACCTGTTTTTCCTGCAACAAGATTTCCGACAAGAACAAGAAGGAGAGTCATTGTAAGCATAAGTAAGAATGTTCTGAACCTCATACTCCCCCCTCCTCAAAAATATTTTACTAAACATGAAATACTCAATTTAAAATTATACTACATTATCGCATCTACTTCAATTCTATATTAACCATGTTTTTACTAAAGTCCACATTCCCAATAAAGTCACTAAAATTCCCAGACATAACCTTAATTTCTTTTCAGACTTAAACTTTTTAGTGATATGCGGTCCTATTATAGCACCAAGAACTGCTCCAGCAGTAAGAAAAATAACTAAATTCCACTTTGATAAACCATTCTTGATTAAGTAAGTTAAAAACCCAGTAATACAGATTGGTGCTTCGGATAAGGTGGTTGCACCAATTGATTCCCTGCTTTCTCTCCCTGAAATAATCTGTCCAGAAGTAACAACAGGACCAAATCCGCCACCGGATATTCCTTTATTAAAAGCACTTAAGATACCTATCCCTAAAACTCTTTTCCATGAAAAATTAAATCTACTTCTTAAAAGAAGAATCACTCCCATAGCAAGTACTAATACTCCTATATAAGTTTTCAACGCAACTTTGGAAATACTTATAGATATTAATGATCCTATAATAGTAGCTAAGATACCAAAACATGTTATAACAAAAACAACCTTCATATCTCTTGTTGTGCTTTTTCTAAACGCTTCTATATAACCCAGATCAGCTAGTCTTTTCATTATATCCTCTCTTATGGTAAAATCCACGTTTTTAAGTCTGTGATGTCCAATGGATGCTATAATGCCTCCAATTGCCTGTGAAAATAAAATAGAAGGGACCACAACAAGAGGGTCATATCCCATAATAATGAGAACCGGTGATAAAATTGTCCCATAAAGCATTCCTAAGGATGAATCAATCAATTCACATAAAAAAGCAAACAATACTATTATAAATCCTTCAACCATTTTTATTACCTCCTGGAAAGAATCTTCACTGGGTCATGTCAATTTATAACTTTATCCACTTATTAATGAAGAAATTAGTTCTCCAACCTCTAAAGTTGTGATACCCATTTTTCCTGCATCCATTGATTTTATTTTTCCACTTTTTAATGCCTTTTTAACTGCCTCTTCAACTACTCTTCCTGCCTCCTCCTCTCCAATCTCATCAAGAAGCATCTTCCCTGCAAGTATTGTTGCAATTGGATTTGCCTTTCCAGTTCCAGCATATTTCGGAGCAGAACCATGTATTGGCTCAAACATACTCACCCCTTCTGGATTAATATTCCCACCTGCTGCAACTCCCATTCCACCCTGAATAACTGCTCCCAAATCTGTTATTATATCTCCAAACATATTACATGTAACAATTACATCAAACCACTCAGGATTCTTAACAAACCACATACAGCATGCATCAACATAAGCATGGTCTTTTTCTATATCCGGATACTCTTCTCCAACCTCATAGAAAACTCTCTCCCACAAGTCATGAGCATATGTTAAAACATTTGCCTTGTCAACAAGTGTAAGTCGCTTCTTTTTATTCCTTTTTCTTGTAAGTTCAAATGCATATCTTATAACCCTTTCAACTCCTTTTCTTGTGTTTAGCATCTCCTGAATAGCAACCTCATCTTTTGTCCCTTTTTTAAAAAAACCACCAATTCCAAGATAAAGCCCTTCTGTATTTTCTCTTACAACAACAAAATCAATATCCTCATGTGTCTTATTTTTAAGAGGTGTCTCAACACCTTCATATAAAACAATTGGTCTTAAATTTATATACTGGTCAAGAGAAAATCTTAGTTTAAGTAAAAGCCCTTTCTCTAAAATTCCTGGTTTAACTCTTGGATCCCCAATTGCACCAAGATAAATTGCATCTACTTTTTTTAACTCCTCTAAAACAGAATCAGGAAGTATCTCTCCTGTTTTTAAATACCTATTAGCACCAAGGTCATATTCAATCCATTCAATCTTAAAATCTCTCTTTTTACTTACCTCATCAAGAACCATTCTTCCTGCTTCTATCACCTCAGGGCCTATCCCATCTCCTGGAATAACAGCAATATTATATTTTTTCACCTCTTCCTCCTTATATAACGAAGAAGACCTCCTTTATTTATAATATCCTGCATGAATTCTGGAAATGGTTTTATTTTAAATATTTCTTTTTCTGCCTTAATAATTCCTTTTCTGATATCAATTTCAATAAT
>Ga0180300_10000973_pt1 | contig 13081 bp, 14 predicted proteins | sample GuaBasSediGuay15_FD_121798 | JGI IMG/M metagenome (GOLD analysis project Ga0180300, IMG submission 121798) | Subseafloor sediment microbial communities from Guaymas Basin, Gulf of California, Mexico - Guay15, Core 4569-2, 21-24 cm | ecosystem: Environmental > Aquatic > Marine > Hydrothermal... | reverse complement strand
TTCTGGTGGTGCCATTCATTTGTTCTTTCTTTCCTATTCGAGATATTTCAATGGTACTGCCACTGAATGTGGAAGGCCCACTTTTTCGTTCCATCCTATTTCTTTCTAAGTAAATATCTCCAGTGGCGTAATACGGATGCTGAAGATGAAGCAAAGAAAAGCCCCATCATTCAGATGGGGCTTTTGGAGCGGCCGACGGGACTCGAACCCGCAACCCTCGGCTTGGAAGGCCGATGCTCTACCAATTGAGCTACGACCGCATTCCACAAGGTATGTTACCATGAAGAGAGACTATGGTCAACCTTCTGGTCGGGGCGACTGGACTCGAACCAGCGACCTCCTGCTCCCAAGGCAGGCGCGCTTACCGTCTGCGCTACGCCCCGCAAAACAAATTTTATCATGTCTCCTCACTTTCTTCAAGTGATCTTGGGTTGGTGGAGCACTACTGAACGTCTGGGCTATGAGATTGTCCTTCATTGTCTGCGTGACGAGATGCAAACAGTGATCATACTTCGGATTCTACATCAGGTTTTGTTTTCGCTATCGAGGCCTTTTTGTGTTTTACCAGCAGGCTGCGCGCGTACACTGCCAGTGCTATCAAGGTGAAAACGAATGGCATCATGTTGGTGAATTCCGAGGGTATCCGTATCGCCTGGAAAGTATAGCTGAGAGCTTCAGCCAGTCCAAAGAGCATAGCTCCAAGCATTCCTCCTATGGCGGATTTCCCGCCGAGTGCTTGGGCTGCCAGAGCGATAAAGCCCCTACCAGAGGTCATATCGCGGGCAAACCAAGACACGTATCCCATAGAGAGAAACACACCGCCGAATCCCGCCATCAGTCCGCTAAGAAGAAGAGCAATGTATCGCACTCGTTTTACGGATATACCTACTGACTCCGCCGCTTCGGGGTTCTCCCCCACGGCACGCATCTTCAATCCCAAAGGCGTTCGGTAGATCAGATACTGCACCAAAAAGACGGTGATGAAGGCTACATACGTGAGTATATGGTGGCCACTGAAAGCTTCTCCGATGAACGGTATATCTTTCAGAATGGGTATCTCGATCCGAGGTAACACGTAACTCTTTATGGAAGCAGAGGAACCCTTATCGCCGCTTATGAGGTAGAGTAAAAACACCGTGGAACCCGAAGCGAAGAGGTTGAGAGCGATTCCCGCCAAGATCAAATTGGTTCTCAAATTCAGATGAAAGTAGGCCAGAGCCAGGGCCAGCAGGAGGGCAGAAGCAAGTCCCGCCAACATTCCGATCCACGCACTCCCGGTGAAAGCACTCACGATCACCCCCCAGAAGGCTGCCATGAGCATCATGCCTTCCAAAGCGATGTTTATCACCCCTGCGATCTCACTAAAAAGCGCTCCCATCACCGCAAAAAGTAAGGGGGTTGTCACCCGGAGCACAGAATAGACGAATTCTGCTGAGAGGATGCCCTTTGCGATCTCGCTCATGGATTTTCCCCGCCTTCTGTCTTCATGGCTTCTTTGATGATCTTTCTGCGCTTCAAGAACTCCAAGAAAGCTTCAGCAGTGATCAACAGGATGATCACCGCCTGCAGTGTGGTGACTATCTCGGGTGCTATCCCGGTCATTCTGCTCATAATGTAAGCTCCCGTTCGAAGGTATCCCACTAAGAAGGCTGCGGGGAGTACCAGAAGTGGGTTGTTTCTGGCAAGCAGGGAGACGATGATACCATCGAACCCATAACCGGGACTCACCTGCCAGACAAAACGCTTGTAGAGTCCCATGAGTTCCACGGCTCCTGCTAATCCTGCCACCATACCGCTGACTATTTGAGCGTACAACACCACGTTTCTCACCTTTATGCCGCTGAATCTGGCGAAGTTCTTGTTAAAGCCCATCATACGTATCTCGTAGCCGTACCTTGTTCTGTAGAGGAAGAACCAAACCACAAAGACGAACGCCACAGCTATGAGGATACCTGCGTGCAGGTTGTACCTTCTCAAAAGCCTCGGTAACCATGCAGTCTCGGGAAATTTGTACGACACCAAATAACCTGCTTTTAAGTCTCTCATGTGGTAGTTAACGAAGTACAAACCCAAAAAGAAAGCCACGTAGTTCATCATCAGCGACGACACCAACTCACTGGCGTTCCACTTGGCCTTCATGTAAGCGGGGATGCCAGCCCACGCTCCTCCTACCAGCATGGCGAAAGCAGCTACCAGCACCACATGGAGTACGGGAATCTGTGGAAAATAAAGGGCTGCAAATGTGGCTCCAACAGCACCCATGAAGAGCTGTCCTTCGGCTCCTATGTTGAAGATCTCCGCTTGGAAGACTATACTCACCGCCAACCCAGTGAATATGAGCGGTACAGTGTAGTTGATGAGCTCCACCATTCTTCGCACTCTGCTGATTGGTCCCCACAAGAACCACTTAAAAGCTTCGTTGGGGTCGTCCACTGTGAAAACCAGCACCAGATATCCCAGAGCGAGTGCTATAGCTATGGTCACCGCCGTTCTGATCCATTCGTAGGCAGCGAAGCGTTTCATGATAACATCGACTCCTTCAGTCGTGAAGGCTCGTGGCGCTTCACACCGAGCATGTAGTAGCCCAGCTCTTCTTCGGTGAGACCTACATTTTGAGGAAAATAACCCACGATCTCTCCCTTGTACATGACCACGATCCTGTCTGAGAGCTGAAGAATCTCCTGGAGATCTGCTGAGACGAGGAGTATCGCTAACCCCTCATCTCTCGCCTCTATTAGTTTCTTCCTCACAAATTCCGTGGAACCTACATCGATACCGCGCGTTGGTTGATCTGCGATCAGTAGCTTTGCTTGTGAAGAGAACTCTCGCGCCACCACAACCTTTTGCATGTTTCCACCTGAAAGCATCATCACGGGAGTATCCGGTCCATCCGCTTTTATACCGAACTCTTCAATCGCTCTTTTTGTGAAATTTCTCATGGTTTTTGGAAAGATCCTGACAGCATTACCGAAGGGTTGCCTCCAATATCTGTCTGAGACGAGGTTCTCCCAGATGGAGGCTTTTAGCGCCACACCGAACTCCACCCTATCTTCAGGAATGTGAGACACGCTCCTTCTTCTGATTCCGTATGCATCCAAGCCCAGTATTTCCTCTCCGTTCAACTTGACGCTACCCGTGGCCCCATCTCTGAGGCCGGTCAGTATCTCCACCAGTTCTCTCTGTCCATTGCCTTCTACCCCGGCTACTCCAAGGATTTCACCACTCCTCAGCGAGAAGCTCACATCATTCAGTACCCTCACTCCGTCGTCCCTCACGTATCCGAGATTCTCCACCTGGAGAACGACCTTGCCAGGTTTGGCTTGCGAGCGTTCTATCACCAGTTCTACTTCTCTTCCCACCATACGTTTGGAGATCTCCTCTTCGCTTATTTCATCGGTGACGAAGGTACCCATGCTTTTCCCATCTCTGAGAATGGTGAGCCTTTGAGAGATAGCCTTGACCTCCTTGAGTTTGTGGGAGATGAAAATGATAGTCACACCCTTTTTGGTAAGATTCTTGAGAGCTTCGAAGAGTTCCTCGGTTTCTTGAGGGGTGAGCACCGCCGTGGGCTCGTCGAGGATGAGTATTTTAGCTCCCCTGATCAAAGCCTTTATGATCTCCACTCTTTGCTTGATCCCCACTGGAAGATCCATAACCTTTTCGTTGGCTGGGACAGGCAAACCAAACTTCTTTGAAGTTTCCTCAACCATCCTCACAGCCGCTTCCCTGTCGATACCCAATCCTCTACGTGGTTCTATGCCTAAGATCACGTTCTCCGCTACCGTGAGGGAAGGTACAAGCATGAAGTGTTGGTGGACCATACCTATGCCCAGTGCTATGGCATCGTGTGGCGAGTGGATTCTGACATCCTTTTCGAAAATTCTTATACGGCCGGCGGTCGGTTGTTCCATACCGAAGAGGATCTTCATGAGAGTGGTCTTCCCAGCTCCGTTTTCGCCCACCAGCGCGTGGATTTCTCCTCCTTCTACACGAAAATCCACACCCTTGTTGGCTACTACGCCGTTGGGATAGACCTTGACAATGTTTTGCATTTCAACAGCCAATGCCACTGCTTTCACCTCTGGTTTGAGAAAGAAAGAGAAAGTGAGGGGGAAGCCCCCTCACGTCATCACGGTTTCACACTGTTTCTCAGTTCGGTGAGCTCGGCAGAAGACATTTCAAAGGCGGAACTTACCTCGATCTTTCCGGCTTTGACCATCTCTTCTATCTCTTTGATCTTCTTTCTGAACTCTTCGGGGACCAGCTCCCTGTAGTATTCGTTGTCAGCCACTCCTACTCCACCTTCTGCAATGCCCAGTGCCTCGGCCTGACCAAACTTCAACTTACCTTCTAAGTAAAGTTTGAGGGCTCTATAAAGAGATAGGTCAACGTTCTTCATCATGGAGGTCACGATGTGGGCAGCCATTTCTGGATCCTTTTCTTCTACGATCAACGCTTGATCGGAATCCACACCTATGGCGTATTTGTCCATCTCCTTGGCGGCCTCTAATACGCCAATACCCGTTTGCCCGGCGATGTTAAAGGATATATCGGCTCCTTGTCTGAATTGGGCTAGTGTGAGCTCTTTGCCTTTGGCAGGATCACTGAAGGTTCCTGCATATGAGATGAGCACCTTTATGTTGGGATTGATGTATCTGGCACCTTCAATGTATCCCACGATGAAATCGTTTATGACTGGAATGTCCATACCTCCAACACAGCCAATCAATGGTTCTGGGTTCGCCTTGGGCATATTGGAAGTAGTGATCATAGCGGCCAGTGCTCCTACTAAAAAGGATCCTTCGTTTTGTTTGTAAAGTATGGAATAAACGTTGTCGAGATCGCCTTTGGAGTAATCCACCGTCGTGTCGAAGATAATGTACTTTTTGTCCGGAAACATGGGGGCCACTTCTTCGAGATTTTCCGCCATCTGCCAGGTTCCCACAATGATGATGTCGTAATCCTGGTCGGAAACGTCTTCAAGTGTGGGTCTCCAGTTCGCTGGGTTGTAACCCATTTCGATAATGGTGGCTTGGATGCCCAGATCCTTTTTTGCCATCTCAATGCCCCTCGCCGCTGAATCGAAGAAGGACTTGTCTCCCAACGTGCCATTAAGCAACAGAGCCACCTTCAACGGCTTCGCAAGGGCTACCACTGTTAACAACACCAGCAGTACCACCAAAAACTTCTTCACACCTATGCACCTCCTCGCGATCTTTCTATCATCCTACGAATCGCCTCCACGGCGATCCGAATGGATCTCTCAAGTCCTTTCTCATAAGTTTCCCCGGCTTGGATGTATTCACCAGACTCTGTGAGCTCTTCTCTCACCGTTAGTACAGACCCTACCTTCATGCCTTTGATTGTTCCCACGATGAAGAGGGCACCCACTTCCATTTCCACTACCAGCGCTCCGGCCTTGGCCATGAGGGAGTTGTACTTGAGGTGGGATTCCTCGTCGAAAAGACGTCCGTAGTAAGAGTCGGTTGAGTATACGATGCCCACATGATGAGGTGCATTCAACGCCTTCGCAGCTTCTACAAGTGCTTGTGTAACTTCGAAATCCGCCACTGCCGGGAACTCCGGTGGCAAGTACTGGAGTGTGGTGCCATCTCTCCTAATTGCTCCTGTAGTGATCACACTCTCACCAAGTTTCAGGTGTCTTTGAAGGGCTCCACTCGTTCCCACCCTAATGACGGTGTGAACCCCCGCGGTAGCGAGCTCTTCCACACCTATGGCCATGGCGGGGGCCCCCATACCTGTGGACATCACCGAAACTTTCTCTCCCTGGATCGTACCGGTGTAGGTGAGGTACTCTCTGTTATCTCCCGCTTTTTTCGCGGATTCCAAATACTTCGCCACTCTTTGCACTCTACCGCGATCGCCCACCACGATGACGTATTTTCCAAGATCATCGGGATCCACTTTTATGTGATACCTGGGGTCTTCTGCCATACCTCCCACCTCCTATTTCCTCACCGCGAGTTTTTCCAGGTCTTCAAACAGCCTGTCGAAGAACGCTTTGCGGTCTATCCGCTTCAAGACCCTCACGTTCGGTTTCATCTTCATGGTCTTCCATATGTCAGCCACAGTTTGACCATAGGTGAGATTGCCGTCGAGCTCCACTTCCACGTAGAGATCCTCACATTCGAAGATCGTAGGATCGATCAGGTACATGACGGCACAGGGATCGTGAAGCACCGCCCCGTCGATGTCGAAAAGGTCCAGGTATGTGGATCTGAAGAAGTCGAGAAGGTCGGCGAGAGTTTGGAGTATGTGGGATCCGGTTTTTCTCAGTCTTTCGATCTCTTCCGCAGCCATGATCGCTTGATGGGTCACATCTAAAGGCGCCATCACTTTCTCAACGCTGGAGCGCAGAACCACATTGGCAGCTTCCGGATCCGCGTAGACGTTGAATTCCGCAACAGGCGTCACGTTTCCAAAAGCTATGCCACCAGCCATCATTACGATACGCTTGAGTTTTTCTACGAGATCTGGGTAGCGAATGATGAAAAGCGCTACGTTGGTGAGTGGCCCTGTCGCCACAAGGTTGATCTCGCCGGGATATGCTTTCACCATCTCTGCTATGAAGTCCACGGCATGTTTTTCTTCGGCTTGGCGCTTTGGAGTTGGCAGTTTGGCGCCTTCTAAACCAGTAGAACCGTGGATCTCTGGAGCCACTATCTGGTCACGAAGTAGTGGACGAGCGCACCCCGCGTAGACGTCTACATCGAGACCGGCCATTTCCACAACCTTGAGGGCGTTCATAGTGGTGTTTTCCAGATAAGAATTCCCCGCTACAGTGGTGATACCGAGGAGTTCCAATTTTTCGTCCAGACCTGCCATCAGGATGGCTATAGCATCATCGTGGCCTGGATCGCAGTCAAGGATGAGTCTTTCCACACCAATCCCCTCCGGAGGTTGAAGAATAGGATGATAAATATTATATACCATGCGCTGTGATAGAATTGATCTAAAGAAGCCGGCAAAAGAGGTATTGAAAAGAGAAGGCAAGGCGCCAGAGAACCACTGGGAGGCGGAAAGTTGTCGCAAACACAGATTTGGATTTACGGGGTCTTTGCCAGTCTCATAGCTGGAAGCGCTACGGGCGTCGGTGCCCTTCCAGTTTTGATCCTCAAGAAAACGCCTTCACATAAGATTATGGACATGCTTTTGAGCTTTGCTGCCGGTGTGATGCTCGCCGCGACCGTTTTCAGTTTGATCATCCCGGCTTTGGACGCAGGAGGAATAACCATCACCATCATCGGCATACTGGCTGGAGCAGTGATGATAGAGATTCTAGATCACATACTTCCCCACGAGCATTTTCAAAAAGGTGTCGAAGGCCATCATGCATCCCTTTTGAGAAAGATTTGGCTTTTCGTCATTGCCATAACACTCCACAACTTCCCCGAAGGTATGGCCGTTGGCGTGGGATATGGAAGCGGTAGTATCGCTGTCGGTACCAGCCTCGCAGTAGCTATCGGCCTTCAGAACATTCCCGAAGGGACTGCCGTAGCAGCGTCTTTCATCAAGGCGGGGTATGCTCGTGGCAAATCGGTGTGGTACTCCTTCCTCACGGGGCTGGTAGAGCCTATTGGTGGGTTGATAGGGGCTACCGCGGTGGTGATCGCCCGTCCCGCTTTACCCTTCTTTCTGGCGTTTGCCGCCGGCGCCATGCTTTACGTTATAAGCGACGAGATCATCCCGGAAACGCATGCGCACGGGTACGAAATGGTTTCCACATTCTCGTTGATCTTCGGTTTTATCGTCATGATGGTGCTGGACAACATCTTTAGATAGAGGAGGCTACAGGATGATAGGCATCGATCAACTGCTCAGCGTGGCCTTGAAGATCGAGTCAAAGGGTTACTCGTGTTATGCTGAACTTGCCCAAAGGACGAGGGGCGAAGTTTCCGAAACCTTCGAAAGGCTTGCTGAGGATGAGAGACTCCACGCGGCTCGCTTCAAGGAGATCTTTTCCAGAATTTCAAGGAAAGAACGCGAAGGTGGTTGGTCTTCAGAAGAAGTCTTGGGATACTTGGCAACCTACGCCGAGCTTTCAATCTTTCCAAAACTCAGGAAAGAGGTTCCTGAAAATTTAGAAGATGCACTGGAGCTGGCTCTGGACATTGAAAAGGAGAGTATCTTGTTCTATCTGGAGGTCGCAGAATACGTGAAATCCCCGGTTATAACGGAGATCGTCGACGAAGAGCGAAGACATGTGCGAACGCTTCTCATGTTGATGAAAAAGTAGGCAATGCCATGTGATATATGGACGGCAGGGTCTTTCCGTCAGTGAACGAAATGCTGGAAGAGAAGTGAAAGGGAAAGATGTTGAAGAAGTGATCGGCTACGCTATGGGATTAGAAGAGGACTCCATTATCTTCTGCTACCAGATCATGGAAGTGATAAAATCGGATAGGGCACGAAAGCTTGGAAAGGCCATCGTCGGGCAGGAAAAACAGCACGTGCTGAAGTTTCTCGAGATAAAGGGTGAGTGGGTTGACCCACTAAGGGACCGGCGAGAATTATTCTTAGGAACTATTCTTAGGGAGGTGATGGGGTGAAGGGACGAACGTTGCTCTTCATGTTGTTGACCGTCTTCGCTTTTCCCTTCGTCTGTTTGGCCAATGAGGTTACGGCTGCTCCCACATCCACAGAATATGCGACATCTGTGACCTTGGAATCTACCCCGCTGAACCTTGAAGAACTGCTCCGGAAAAAGGAAGAGCTCCAGGAGGAGCTTTTGGAACTGGAGCAATTGATAAGTCAATACTTGTACTCGGCGCTGGGACAGACTACGCAGGTTATGGACACCCTCAGATCCGCTCAGGAAGAACTCGCACGGTTGAAAGAAGATCTGGAAAGCGTGAAAGCTGGAACGGCGGCCTCCGTGACACATCTCGAAACGCAACTCACAGAACTCTCAAAAGAGCTGGAGTCCTTGTCTGATCAGCTTCAGACATTGCTCGACCGGCTCGAAAGTTTGGATCAGCGGATCGCGCAAGTGGAGGCAAAAACGAGGCGGCCACAATTGTGGGATTTTCTCATCCTCGGTGTGGCTCTGATCGCCCTCGCTTTGCCGTTTGTGGTACCAAGATAAACGAATCCAGTTTTTGAGGAGGTGAAGTCATGGAATTGAGAAGGTTTTGGTTCCCTGCGGCGGTCGTATTGTTGCTGGTCTTCGTACTCGCTGGTTGTATTCCTGTAGAGAAGGCCCCCATCTACTTTTCGATCGTGGAGTACAACTCGGGACCAGCGGTGGAAGGTGTGAAAGTAACGGTTTTTGACGCCGAAACGGGGAAGCGTCTCGGTTGGGGAACTTCCGATGAATGCGGAGTCGCACAGGTAGAGATTCCAGTGACAGATCTTGCAAAGAGGGTTAATGTGAGGTTTGAGAAATCCGGATACGCTTTGAGTGAGGTCAGATCGCTCAAGGCAGAGGACGCGTTGGAATCACCCTACGAAGTCATGGTTCGAGAGGCCATACTTAACGACGATCCTTCAACGCAGGAACTTCCGGAGATCGACGTTGAATTTTTGGATTTGGACGATACTCCGCTGGATCCCAGTGCCACCATCACCGACGATTTCAAAGTCAAGATCAGTGTGACTTCGGAAAATCATGTGAGCATCATCTACGCTGCACTTGGTAAGGTTCCTGGATCCAGTTTCATGACGGGTGAGAGAGGGTATGAATCGGACGCGACGTCTGCTGAGTTCGAGATTTCCATCAGTGGATTCAGCAGTGAGACAGCGCTTCATGTGGTCGTTTACGACTACAACGACAATCGAGTAGATCAGCTCTTTTACTTGAACATCCTTGCCGAAGAACCGGCAACCGACGTGGTGATGTACGAACCTCTGAGATGGTCGGAATACGGTTACACCAACCTCGATGCCTACACCCGAAGGGGTGGTGTCGAGTTCTATAGCTTTGATAAGATCGCGGAAAAGCTGGGCAAAAGGGTGCCTCGAAACTTCGGAAATGCCAGATCGCCCTTAGCTGCTCCCAAAGATTGTAACCTCTGGGTGGAGGTATGGTGGATCGATTGGGCGACAGCACAGTATTATGGATGGATCGACTCAGATGTGGTTGAACCCGATGGTTACAACATCTATCGTTCTTTCGACGGGGAGAAGTATGAAAAGATCGGTTTTGTATCCGAAAGCTATGCGGCTTACAATGGTGTCTATAGAGACAAGTCCGCTCTTTTAGAGCCAGGGGAAAAGGTTTATTACGCCGTTTCAGCGGTTTATGGCACCGAAGAGTCGACTCCAGCAACTTTGGGTTCTGTGGTGCTTCTTGGTGCCTTCAACGTGGATTTGATGGAACCTTATGAAGGTCAAACGGGAGTATCCAGAAACCCTGTTTTCAAGTGGAAACCCACTGTTGAGCTCACTTCAGAAGAAGGAACGGTCACCTACGAATACATCCTGTGGATCTACGATCTCGTCCAATCTGAGAACCACATCATTCCGGGATACGTAGACGCATCTGGGTTGAACGCTTTCGTGTTCTCTTCGGAGGGTGCCGAAACCATGGCAGCCACCTTCACGGGTAACGAAACCGAACCGACGCTCGGATACGACTGGTTTGTCTACAGTGGAGGATGGTACTACTATCCAGAGAAAAAACTCGAACCCAACAAGACTTACAGCTGGGCCGTGGATTTGGCTTACGCCTATGTACAGGATGATGATAGTTCTGCCTGGTCTATTGCCGTAGATCAGGGTTGGGGAGTGGATTACTTCGGAGTCGATGCAGACGATTTTGTCGAGTTCACAACGGGCGACGAGTGAAGGGAAGGGGGTGATGTTGGTGAGAGCGTTGAAGATAATCCTTCTGTTGGGATTGATTGGGATATTTCTTGCATCTTGTGCAAAGTTCAGTCTTGATGCCGTCGACGGAACGAGCGGGTCTGGAACCACATCTGGTAGTGTTAGGTTTGGAGAACTCGGTGGATATGAGGTCTTCGAAAACAGACTGATAGTGGGTTACGAAGACAGAGCGGCTGTGGACAGGATAATCGAGCAACTCGATGCGGAGGTGCTGATAGAACTTCCGAAGCTGAAAGCCGTGTCTTTGAAACTACCCATCTCGATAAGCGAAGCCTATCAGGTACTCAAAAAGCTGAAGCTCGAAGGTGTAAGATATGTAGAACCGAGTTACAAGCGGTATTTGGTGGAACCTGTGAAGACCCACGACGAGATCCTCCTGTCTCCCTCCTCTGAAAGTTCAGAAGACCCGTACTATCCCCATCAATGGGCTCTCAGAACGCTGAAAGCAGAGGAAGCATGGGAAAAAGCAACGGGTGAGGGGATAGTGGTGGCTGTCGTTGATACTCCCATCGATGGTGAGCACCCCGATCTCATCGGGCAATTTGTGACGGGATACGACCCGGAGTTAGGCGTGGAGATACCTCCCGATACCGATTACGAGGACCCACTGAATCCAGATGACGACCATGGTTCCCATGTGGCTGGCATCATTGCCGCAAAGCGCGGAAACGGAGAAGGGATCGTTGGACTTGCCTACAACGCCAAAATCATGCCGATACTCATCTTTAGAGGTTACGAGAGCCATTCAGGTTATTATTACGTCGGTGACGAGTACGTTGCAGCAGGTATCACCTGGGCAGTGGATAACGGTGCGGATGTGCTTTCCAACAGCTGGGGAGGCGGAGGATATTCCCAGCTTTTGAAAGACGCCATAGATTACGCCATTGAAAACGGTGTTGTCTTTGTCGCCGCGGCGGGTAACGAACACACAGACCAGCACTGGCACTATCCGTCCGCTTATCCCGGTGTCATTGCGGTGGGCGCCAGCACAGCTCGCGACGAGATCGTGGGCTTTTCGTCCAGGGGAGACTACCTCTCTGTCGCGGCGCCCGGTGTGAACGTCCTTTCTTGCATTCCAAGAGCTTCTGCAGAAGATGGGGGAGTGTATGGTACCCCCTACGCTTATTGGGGCGGAACGTCGATGGCCACACCTTACGTATCAGCCCTGGTCGCACTCTTGAAAGAACTCCATTCCGATGCGACTCCCTATCAAATAAAGAGAATACTCGAAGAAACTGCAGAAGATATTGAAGAACCCGGTTATGACCGATCCTCTGGGTATGGACGAATCGATGCTGCTGAAGCCGTGAATGTTGATCCTTCAACCTACGATGGGAGCGTGGATTTCGACGTTCATGTTGGAGAACACACCGGCACTTGGGCAGTTCCTGCAGTTTACGTCACGCTTTCTCGAAACGACGGCCCCAACTACTATGCCAAGACCGACGATTACGGTGTGGCGAAGTTCTATGGCATCGATCCAGACGAATATGATGTTTACATTGGTGGTCCCAACTACCTTGATATGAATGCTTGGAATCTTAGGATGGCAGAAGAACTCGCCATAGCCACGGCGGTCGGCATTTCTGGAGAAAGCTCTATCACGGTCCTGCTCGAATCCAGCTTTGTTGCGGACCTAACAGCCGACAGTACCGGTGACTACACCCTCAAGCTGGTGGATGTTTTCACAGGCTCAGAAGCGTACAGCGAGGACTTCTCAGATTCCGTGAGTTTAAGTTTTCCAAAAACGCTCCCTGGTGGGCCGTACTACTTGATGGTAGAAAGAAGCGCTACCGAGGGATCTGTTACTTTTGAAGGTACGGTTACCATCAACGGCGAGGAGATACCAGTGAGCGGCGCCATAGCGGATGGAGAAACCGAAGCCTATGTGGACGAATATGGTGGCGCTGGTTATTGGTGGACAGTCTTTTGATGTTTGGGAGTGTACTTAAAACAAAAGGGCCGGCTCTTTTGCTGGCCCTTTTTCTTTCGCTTCAAAGTATCTATCGCATGATCTCGTCCTCTGAGAGCTTGATGTTGCAAATTTTGGGATTTTCCACAGCCTTAGCCATAGCTCTCATATCCCAGGTTTCAAGTCCCAAAGCCGGAATCCCTTGATATCAGCGACCCTTTTGGGAAGACGATTGTTCAGGACATTGAACGTAACAAAGAGAAAGAAGTGGTGAATCCCCCACGCTCACACAGCTCGCACTCGCTTTCTCCCTCGTTTGCATCC
>Ga0180300_10000972_pt1 | contig 13088 bp, 2 predicted proteins | sample GuaBasSediGuay15_FD_121798 | JGI IMG/M metagenome (GOLD analysis project Ga0180300, IMG submission 121798) | Subseafloor sediment microbial communities from Guaymas Basin, Gulf of California, Mexico - Guay15, Core 4569-2, 21-24 cm | ecosystem: Environmental > Aquatic > Marine > Hydrothermal... | reverse complement strand
GAATTGAAGTAAATTCAGGAGGAGCGCTAAGACTTGAAAGCAACTCAAGAATAACTAGCGGATCGAATGAAAATAACTATTACATAAAGATAGACAGAAATGGTGCTTTCTACAGCAACAACAGTGAAATAAGTTATGCGGGGTTCGCTAATGGATTTGACTACACTAAATCTGGTGTTTGGATTAACTCAGAGAACATATCAATAGATAACACTTTATTCAAAGAAAACTATATAGGCTTTTATTTAGAAGGCATTAACAACACAGAGATATATAACGTTTCATTTTACGATAATTACATCGGGGTTTACTTTTTTCAGGCTTCAAATATTAGCTTATTTAACTGCGACATAACCAAAAGTAAAAACTTTGGAGTAGTTATTGCATCATCTAAAAACATAAATGTTAATAATTCAATCATAGAAACTAACGATGAACAAATCTTAGCGTCTAGCTCATACAATATTGCTTTTTATAACAACACAATAAGGGAGAATAGCGGAGGAACAAGATTTGAAGACACGTCAAAGATTTCTCTTCTATACAATTACATTACAAGAAATTTAGATGGAATTAACATTCAAAATAGCACCCAAATAGACATCTGCTACAACAATATTACGCGAAACGATGGCTTTGCGCTCTATTTAATCAATTCTACAAACACTACGTTAAGAAGAAATATGTTGCAAGATAACCAGCACGGAGTCAGTATAGAGGGAGTCAAATTCATGAATATCTCAGAGAATTCACTGTTACATGATAGTTTCGTGTTCATAAATTACTCAAAGGATTTGTTTTCAAGTATACATCTCAGCAATTCAAACCTTGTTAATGGTTTGCCGATTTGCTTAATTTATAATTTAAACAATTCAGAGATAAATAACCTTACCGCAGGCCAGTTACTAATAATGTTTAGTAACAACATCACAGTGTCAAGTATTAATACGAGTATTGAGATTTATAGAGCAAGTAAAATCGTTATTCAGAACTCGACACAGTCCAATGGGGATTACGGGATATATATAAGGCAATCACAAAATGTAACACTTTTCAACAATACTTCTGAAGATAATTACGTGGGAATATACCTTGCATTCAATAACCTAACGCAAATATACAATAACACTATTAAGAATAATTATCATTACGGAATTTTTCACAAACAATGCAATAATACAACGGCGTACGTAAACTTCTTCCTAAATAACACGAATCAACTCTTTGACAATACAGCCACTTTTTGGGATAATGGTACAATAGGTAATTTTTGGGATGATTACACAGGCATTGACAAAAATAATGACGGTGTTGGAGATACATCATATATAATTGACGAAGACTCGAAAGATAGGTTTCCGATTGTTCTACCAGATACTCATAGTCCGATGATTAACAGAATAAATCAATACCCAGGAAGTCCAAACGAATTAGACGATGTCACCATAGAGGTAAATATCACAGACAATGTTGGAATAAAAACAGTTATCCTTTCTTATTCTGACAATAGTGCATGGGTAAATAGCACGATTAGCTACAACGCTAATAAAGGATTGTATGTTGGAGTGATAGATAAACATAAAAATGGCACTACAATCACATACAAAATCTATGCTTGTGATTATGCAGAAAATTGGATAATTAGCGATTCCTATCAATATTTCATAACATATCATGAGTTGAATCCACCTACGATACAAAATATAACACAGGATCCAGAATTCCCTACAGACACGGACTATGTAAAAATTGAAGCACACATAATAGATGAAACAAATACATCTTTAGTTCTTCTACAATTTTCAACGGATAATGTCATATGGCAGAACATCACAATGGAGTACAATTATACAACGGATTTGTTCGTGGGAGTAATTCCCAAGCACACAGCCTCAACAAAAGTCACATATAGGATTTATGCATTAGATGTCTATAACAATTCAGTTTTAAGTGTATTAGCTTCTTACACAGTTCTAGCGTCCGATACGAGTGATCCATTATTCCATGAGGTTAAAATAGTACCAGCGAACCCTACAGAATTAGATGATGTGGCTGTTCTAGTAAATGTCTCTGATGATAATGAAATTTCAAGGGCAACTCTAAGGTACTCTGTCAACAATGAAACATGGCAAAACATCACAATGCACATTAATACAACATTAGGTTTTTACCAAACAGCTATCCCAAAGCATCCAGCAAGAACAGAGATTTTCTTTTATATAGTTGCACAAGATTCGTATGGAAATGCAGGTATAAGTATCACATACAGATATGTAGTCAGCTCTTCCGATACAAAAGGACCGATTATAGAAAATATAGAATACTTCCCAATAAACCCGTCAGAGAAAGATTTAGTAACGGTCACAGCACAAATAACTGACAACACAGGTGTGTCAGTGGTAATCTTAGGGTATTATAATGGCAGTGTGTGGAAAAACACACACATGGAATACAATACAACGCTAAGAAAGTACAAAGGCACTATACCAGGAATGATATCTGGAACAATTATTATGTTTAGGATTTATGCCAATGACACATTAGGAAATCTCTCTAACAGTCAGATATATACATACAAAGTAGAACATTCTAGAGACATGAACATGTATAAAAATTTGTTTCTAGAAGGTATTGTAGCAATAACTGGACTGGCTATTGGTGTTTTCATTTTTTATAACACATTTAAAAAGAAAAATATCAAAAAATGAAAAAATAAAAAGTAAAAGTTTTTGTTAAGGTACTTTATTGCTTTATTGAGTAAGGACGTATTTGCGTCTTTTTTTAACTAGAGTAACCAATATCGCTATAGAGAGCAGTAGTAATGATGTGCCGTAGAAAGCAACAGTTATGAATAAATCAGTTTCGTTGCCTTGTAAACTATTAGTATTGAGTGTTCTTTGTGTTTCCTTTTCAACTACAGTTATCTCAATTGAAGTCACAGAGCTTTGTAAACCGTTCCAATCTCTTGCCCTTGCTGAAATCACATGAATACCTGGAGACTTTAAGTTAAACGTAACAATGTATAGATTGCCTCCATTGTATGATGCCTCTACCCATTCATTATTGTCAAGTTTTAATTCGACAGTGGCAATTTTACTCTTGTCCTCTACACTCACCATGACACTCAACGCACCAACAGATACTTCACTATACTCTGTGGGATTGCTAAATGTAACTTTAGGTGGATCTTTATCTGCTAATTCAAAGCTATACACATAACCACCCTTTGCTGTTACAATTATTTCTAGTAGGCCGTTTTCATTAGTATCTCCTACAGCAATGTCCGTTATCTCAGCACCTAATTTTTCACTGCTCCAAGACAGATTATACATCCCTAGGGTCTGGTTGTATCCAAAGATTGAAAGAACATTTCCAGCTCCAACAATTATTTCGTTTTCACCATCATTGTCTGTATCCCCATAAGCAACAGCCTTGACATTTCTTACATTGTAATACCACCAGTTAGTAATGTTATTATAGACGCAGTTAGCACTGTAAGTTGGAACAAAAGTCCAACCTATAATAGTATACCAGAAAGATATGTATCCAAGCATATATCCACCAGTATTCAAGGATATAAGTGAGAAGGGTGCATAGTAGAACCATTTTTGAATATCTTGCTCAGCACTCCATTTGTTACCAAAGTTTGTACTAACCTTTGCTCTTATCGCATTTCCACGAGCATATGCAACCATTAATACACCGTCCTCAAGCTCTGCAAGCGAAGGCATTGTTTCATTATCGTAACTACTTGTTATCCGAATTGCTCTGCTCCAATTACTGTAATCACGACTGTTAAAGTACCACACATCGTAGTCTGTCTTAACTGAACTCTTATTCCAGCCAGAAATAACGAGGCCAGCAGAGCCATCAGACAATATACGCAACTCTTGTGATACCGCCTCTAAGTTAGTACTATTTACTGGTATGTCTAGTAGGTTTGGAGTTGCCCATCCAAAAAACCATGCAGTTATGTAGATACCAGTATTTGGAATGATATAAGTTACAAAAGGTAAGGCACCGAGTGCGATAGAAGGAGACAGAAAACTCTCTGTATAAACTGGTAATCCATCTAGAGTCGACCAAGTTTGTCCACCATCGCTACTTGATGTGTACCATAGTTTGCTACCACTCCTATCACTCTTGAAAACCAAAGCAGTCAAATTGTTATAGGGTGACGCGGCAAGAGAAATGGAGTTTTCATATGTTTGGTCTGTATCTGTCGTCACTCTTCCATTTAAAACCCAAGATGTTCCATTTTCACTAAACGCAGTATAGACTCTACTATCGTAGACGTAGGCAGCTACAAAACTTCCATTCAGTAATTGAACTATTTTTAGCTCGGTTATTGCAGTGTTTTGATAAACTGCTATTTGGGACGAATACATCGTTGGGTATGTTGCGGAACTGGTTATTACATTGATAATGTCGTATTGATTATCAGTACTTGTATGTTCGTATATGTTAACTCCAAGATTTGTCCCAACAGCAAAATCAAGTATTGTATTGTTGTTAATGTCTCCTAGGTAAATATAGTTGACTGAATTTTGAGAAACATGTGACGCTGGTGCTGTCCAAACGAGAGAGTAATTATCGTCTCCAATAGTTTCAAAAATTGCAAGGAACCCGCTGTCTATTCTGTAAACATCCCCATTTGAATATCTACTCTCATTATATCCACCAACGATAAAGTCACCCTTACCATCACTGTCTAAGTCACTTGCAATAAGAGATGTAGGCATTGCATATACAGTATAACTGCCACTAGTAGTTGCTGTAAATGATATATCCCAGACACGCGTGTATGTGTTGTCACCTTCTGCTTCAAATATATAGACACTTGCAGGGTCGTACGTTGCGACGATTAATTCGGATTTACTATCGCCATCTAAATCCGGATTGGTTGTTACAGCAATGCCCGTTCCTACGAATTCATAACTCCATACCAAAGAATAGTTGTCATCTCCGACATTTTCAAAAACGTAAACTATTTCACCAGCAACTACGATTATTTCTGTTAATCCATCTTCATCCAAGTCTGCAACGGTTAAATCTTTAACATTGTCCCAATCGTAATACCACCAAAGAGGATATGGATATCCTATCGCCTCCAAGTTTTTAAGGTCAGGTGAACGCCATGCACGCCTGTATGTTCCATTAAACAGATTTTCAAATGTATAGATGTTGTTGTCGAAGGATCCTATGATTACTTCCTTTTTACCGTCATTATCTGTATCTGCTATTTCCGCCGAAAAGGTCCATTCACTCATACTCAGTTCGGTGCTCCAGAGTATGTTGGCTTCAAAGCCTCTACTAATCAAGCTTTTGTCAACCTCTATAATCATTGTAGAAGGATATGTTGCAGCAAAAATTAAATTGTGTTCAAGTCTAGGAGTATAGACATAGATATAGTTATAATACGCTGAGGTGGAATTTGTATATCTCGTGAGAAGTTCAAAATTCCCATCTCCATCAAGGTCTTTCAGTAAAGCGTTGTCATAAAATTGAAAGTCCGTTTCATAAAGATTCTTGTTCCTTAGCCAAATTGGTGTGTGTAAGTCACCAGTGTTCTCAAAGTATGCAAGGTTTGTATAACTGAAGTTAACCACAGAGGAAACAAAATTGTATTCAAGACTCACTGTTAAATCAAAATCTCCGTCTCTATCGAAGTCAGAATAACTAACAGTTCTGAATTCTTCAAACTGGCCTCTTTGCTCATTCAGTGACTTGTAGAATTCTGAGTTATAGCTCCAAGATGGGTCTGTAGAATTTCCTCTATTTTCAAAGTAAAATAGTTGTTTCATACCAATTGTCATATCTAAGTCGCCATCTTTATCCATATCATAGAAAGAGACGTACGGCGTACCGTTATATGAAGAAATAATGTTATTGACACTTGAAAATGCATCAGTTACATAATTGTATGTCCCACCATCATTCCTAATGAGGTATATCTCTGGATTCATCTCAAAGTATCCAGTAGTTCCAGTTACTAAATCAAGATCTCCGTCATTATCAATGTCCACCATAGTTGGGCGCACTTCACGATGATAGAATGGTCCATATGCCGAAGTCATACCTGGAAGTAACTGTTCACTCCCAAACGCAGGATACATGTTAGATCCGGTATTTTCTCTGTATTTTACGCTTCCATACATGCTAGTATCAACACCTTCAGGTTCATACTCGGCGTATATTAAATCGAAGGTCCCGTCGCCTGTTATATCAGCGTAGTCAAAAGCGTATTCAGTAGAAGTAAAGAGAGAAGCATAACGCCAAGTAGGTAGAAGACTTGAATCATTTAACAATTCCAAAGACCAAATAGCATCTTCAACTGAAAATCTATCTTCCTCAAAACTGTCCCAGCTTCGTTGCATTCTATAGCCAGTCATATTAATTTCGGAATCACTAAAGTACTTATATTGATAAACAAGCAATCGACCATCAGAAGTCCCCAGTATTAATTTATCCTTAAAAGAGTCGGGTGGAAACATGGAAAAGTCGATATTACCAATAGTCATAGATGTAACTTCAGTAAGTGATAGGTCTAATATACCCCTAAAAGCATCAACGTATAATCCTTGATCGCCTTTAATTACAAGCTTAAGATACCGAAGTGAGGGAAGACCAGCATTCGGAAGAGCTGAATCCAATGTCACTTCTACTTGGTAAGTCAGATAGTGAAGTGTCAGAGAACCAATATTATAAGTCAAATTTCCAGTCAAAACAGGTGTGATTTCAGCATTGTCTAGACTTGTAAAAGTTGTCAAGTTGTTAGAAGCATATAGCTCAAAATTTGATGAATTTACTGGTAGAGGATATTCATCTATTGCAAAAGCAACTACCCAGATGTATAAATCAGGGGTAGAAGAATTCCCATCAAAGGTTATTTCTTGGTCCTTTCCAAAATCTACGACAGCTGTAGCAGTTCTTGTAGATGTTACGTTGAAATATGCTGTATTGCCATCTGGAGACGAGGCCATAGAAGTGTTATACGGAAAAACAGCTGTATCGTTAACATTTGTGCTGTAATTTGTCATTAATCTGTCGACGTAAGGGTCTAACGGCCAGAACCCATTACTTTCCCAAGACTCTAGGGGCTTAAAAATCTTTGAATAGGTATATCCAAGCGAGTCTGAGTAGTCTATAAAATACACACCACGACCATAAGAAGAAACTGCAATTTCATCATTTGTATCATAGTCTAAGTTTTTAACTTTAAGGTTTTCAAGTGCACCACTGAACGGTATTGTGAAATTCCAGATCAGGACATATTCATTGTCATAGTGGTATGGATATGGTTGGTCTATTTCTTTTCTCCCGTTCTCGAAAATGTATATTGTTCCCGATCTGTCACCTGTAATTATCTCTCTGAAACCGTCATTGTCTGTATCACCAGTCGCAATTGTATATAGCTTATCTTTTGTTGCATTTCCAGAGCTCCAAACTTCAGTATAATTTTGCCAATGTCCAGTAGTCCAAGGAAAACCTCCCCTAGTCAAGTATTCAAACACACGAATCTCATTATCCCAGCAGCCTGCTATAATCTCTTTCTTACCGTCTCCATCTAAATCATCAGTAGTAAGTGACCAAACACGCACAAAGTCTTCTGGGCTTATCCATGTCAAGACAAAAGGTGTTGATGATAATACAAAATATGTCGTTGTTTGTTCAAATACATATATGTGGCCATCCGAACTTCCAGCAACAATTTCGTAGTAACCATTTCCATCCAAGTCATCAATTGCTAAAGATTGGACGTCGCTCTGTATGATTCCATCACCAAGATCAGTCACATGAGATACGGTTTTGTAAGTATAGTCATAAGTGTAAATATGTATTTCATTGTCTTTCAAATAGCCCCCAGCAGTTGCAAGAATTAGTTTATCACCAGAAACTGCAACGGCATGAATTGCTGCTTGCGCTATGTTTGGTTCCCATATCTTTTGATACGCCGTTCGATTTGTGGAACTATTAGTCTCAGCTGACCTTAGAGTGGTTTTGAGATTCTTGAGCGCTTTTTCTAAAGTTATTTGACTATTTAGATTGAGATTATCTGTAGCGTTGGGTTGAACCAAAGTCGTTGCAGGCAGGATTGAGGTTAGAGGCATAACCATTGTGGATAGTGCAAATATGGATACCAGGAACAGTGCAAGAAATGTTTTTCTATTATTCAATATTTGATTCATTTTCATAGTTTACCCTCCTTCGTCTTCTTAGGACTCGCCATACGTCGCTTTGACTTAGAGTTAGATTTGCTTGATTTCTTGGTTTTTCCAGGGGCTTTTGAAGGTGAAGTTTGAGGTTTACTAGACTTGCGTTGCTTTCTCATTCGAGAAAACATAGCGATTAAAGGAACAAGAATAAGGCCAAACACGAACGCACCAGCTATTAATCCGTACCAGAGATACCAACTTCCTTGTGGGCGTTCTCCAATCTCTGATGCTGTTGTTGTATTAGTTGGACTGGTTCCCATTTCAACCTCGACTCCATCTGGAAATCCATCGCCATCCGTATCGGGATTTGTAGCATTTGTGCCGTATATGTAAACTTCGTCGCCATCTGAAATGCCATCGCCATCAGAGTCTGAGCTATTAAAGCCACCATTGGCAAGATAATGAGTCTTATATATGTAGAATTCTTCTCCATCACTCAAACCATCCCCGTCTTCGTCGAACTCGTAGCCATCTTTAATGCCGTCACCGTCACTATCAGGATTCAACGGGTCCGTTCCTCTGTATAATTCTTCGCCATCTGGCAGTAAATCACCATCGGTATCAGAATTATTTGCAGAAGTCGAATAGCGTGGATGATAATTGTTTAATGTAATAGTTCTCCCATTAATTACATAGAGTGCATTCAGAGTTGCGTTAGTTGTCTCTTCGTTGTCAGGTATATCATCACCGTCCGTGTCATTATTAGCGGGGTTTGTCCCGTGAATGTAAACCTCTTCATAGTCAAGCAAAGTGTCACCATCTGTGTCGTTGTTTCTTGGATCTGTCCCATATACACTGACTTCTTCTTTGTCATTTAAGCCATCATCGTCAGTATCATTATCCAAAGGATCTGTATTGAATGGGTACACGATTATTAATGCATAGTATGGGTAAGTGATTGTACTAATGTTGTGAAGTGAAACTTCGTCTCCATCCAAAAGGCCATCTCCATCTGTATCATTGTTCAATGGGTCTACAGGTATTGGTTGGAAGCTTAATGCACCTTGAGATAAATAAACTTCATAACCATCATCTAACCCATCACCGTCTGTATCACTAACTGTCGGGTCAGTACCATACATCAATTCAATGTTGTCTCCCCAATTAAGAGAGATCTCCCCATTTTCATTGAGTTGTGTAACCGAATCACCATCAGTATCCCAATTCAAAGGATCCGTGAAGTAAAGATTTAGCTCATCACCATCGGTTAAAGTGTCTCCGTCAGTATCAGCAACAAATGGATTAGTTTTTGATTCAAAAATCTCATAAAAGTCTGTAAGACCATCTCTGTCTGTATCGGGATGCATTGGATCTGTGTTATAAATTAAGACTTCTTCACCATCGTTTAGTCCATCTAAATCAGAGTCTATTGCTAATGGATTTGTGTAAAAGAACAATAATTCTTCGCCATCTGTTAATCCGTCATAATCTGTATCGTTTAGATATGGAGAAGTGCCATAAGTTATGTATTCCTCACCGTCTAATAAGAAGTCATCATCGCTATCGGGGTCCCGTGGATCAGTAGGTAATAAAGTGTCAAGCAAGTCATTTAATCCATCATTATCCGTATCAGGATTGTTGTAATTTGTATGATTGCCATCTTCAATGTTCATTCCCTCGAGGCCATCAATTAGGCCATCATCATCAGTATCCGCGTCATTCGGATCACTAGGTGGTGTCAGTGATAACTCGTATCCGTCACTTATCAAGAAAAGCGAACCGGGTGCTGTATCCCCGTCTGAATCAGGAATACATGGATTAGTAACAACATATCTAAATTCAGGATCGCCAGTTGTTGCATTTATGAACATAATCCATTGTCCGTGAACTTCCACGCCATCTCTCATGTCATATAGGAACTGATGCCTTGGAGATAGGGTTCCATTGCTAAGTTGCTCATACGAATCATCGTCAGTGTCATTGTCTAACGGATGTGTATAGCCATCATTGAAAATGATTAAAGGCCCAACTGCCATATCTGAGTTAAATAACATTGGGTCACCATAACGTTGTCCAAAGTACCATTCATCACCATCAAGAAGGCCATCATCGTCAGTATCCGGGTTTAGGGGATCTGTATGGTCATTATATGCAACACCACCAATATAAACTACAGTAACACTTGGCGTAATATTCACAAGTGGATAGCTGTAATTTATCTCGAAAAAGTCAGAGAGGCCATCTTCGTCTGTATCAATCATCAGAGGATTAGTATTGTATACATTAATTTCTTCGCCATCTTGTATGAGGTCTCTATCAGTGTCAACATTTGTTGGGTCTGTATGATATTTGTTGTATTCATCTCCATCAGATAAACCATCTCCGTCCGTGTCAACAACGTTTGGGATAGTGAAAGTGACACTAATCTCTTCTAAGTCAGATAAACCATCCCCATCAGTATCATACTTTTGCGAATCAAGGTCGTCTCTAGCATTTTCAAAATCATTTGAAAGTCCATCATTGTCATCATCAAGTCCTTGTGCGTTTTCTTCGAACTCTGGTGTTGCTGGCTCCGGAGTTAATCTTAACCCTTCTTTAGATAGAGGATACCAATCCCAGCGGGCTTTAATATCAAAGAACAACAAGTTTATCTTCACTTTGATTAACAGATGAAGAATCAAGAAAATTTCGAGCGGTGTTCCAGCAGTGAGATTCTGAAAGAAGCGCAAAGTTACTTCAACAGCACCATAAAAGTCAACAATGAAAATTTTTATATTAAGTGCAGCACCAATTGTGATATCTAAAGTGAGTGTGGACTGTGCTGGTTTTCCGTCTTTAGCAGCTTTTTTAGCAATCTCAAGAGCTATCTTAAAGAATATGTCAATTGTTATTTTGTTAAGACCTAAAAATTCTTGAATCAAAGCCATAGGCCCAGAACTGGTTGCACCACCGGTGATGAAATCAAGAAGTGTAAATGATTTCGTAATTTGCACTGAAAATTTAAAGTACCATGAAACAATTTCAAAAAATGAAATGTCTTCAAACGCTCCAGTGGTCTCGAAAAGGGCTAATGCAAATCCGCCGCCACCAGAAACAGATATCTTCAATCCTAGAGATTCGAGTAAATACTTGAAGAATGAATTTTTGTCGGAAGCTATAGAAGTCATTTCAAGAGTTGCATTGAAAATTGGCATGATCGTAAGAAAATCAGGTTTTAACATCTCCAGAAAAGCGCCTGTGAAGTCGTCAATCAAACCTTCTTGGAAGATCGTACGATTAATATAATCTACAAATCCTTTTTTCATAATTTTGAACTGTGGGTAAAGTGACAGAGAGAACTCTAATGTAAATGCAGAAAAGCTACCCAATCCTATAGGGTATTTCCCCTTATAGGTAAGCCACTTTTGAATCTTTGCAAATTGCTTGTTAATTACATCGGATAGTGCCTCTGTTGCTTTGAGTGCTTGTTCTTCAATAAAATTCCAGAATTCCTCTTGTTTACCGGTAGCCACAATTATATCATATGTCAACGCACCACTAAATGCAAGCACGCCAACACTACCAGCAATAACACCAAAAAGGTTATCCTTTAACCATTTTTTAATTTTCAACAAGGTGTTGTTAACAAACTCAGCAATAGTATTAACTACTGACAAATTTAATCCGATTGAAAAAGATGTGGCACCTGTTTTTTCTTTCATCCAGTCCAAAAGTAATTTTAGCAACTTGTCCACAATCGAAGCTATTGGTCCAGGAAGGCCGGATTTTTTAGGAACTTTTGTAATTGGGACGAATGTGTCATTATTGCTATCAGTAATAACATAATCAGAATCTGTATTGTTTTCATCAACTGGTAAAATTTTCATAATTGTATCTACATCGTCATAAGAGACTGGTTTTTCTCCATTTTCTGTGGATTCAACTAACTCTATGTATGCCTCCTTCTTTAATCTGGCCAGTAGATTACTGTATTGCCTCTCTCCTAAGGGATTTTTTGGTTCAATTATCCGCATGTATAGGTCTTGTGAGTGGTCCTGATAAAAAAGCAATGCAGTCAGTCTGATTTTTTCAGAGGCATCAACTTTTGTATCTATTGTTGACTCATTCAAAATGTCTGCAGTTTTCCAAAGCGCGTATAAGAATGTAAATTCCGCATCAATTACTTCACTACCCTCGACAAAAACATTTTCTGAATTATTAAAATCTGCAACAATGCTGTGAGTGTTCCCAAATCCAAGAATATGATAACTTTCATTATTTTGTACTAGAAGTTTCTGGAAGTCGGTCCATTGATATGTGTAAGAGCCGATGCGTACACCAGAAAGAGAACCACTCAGTACGTAGATATTAATTGATCGCTCAGATTTTAGTTTCTGTGCAAATTGATTTAATGTATCTACAGATACAAGCCGGGTTTCAGGATAAATTGCACTAATAGTATAATAAATTTGTAGCCCAGTTCGTCGAAGTAAATCATCGGATATATCATAAAAGATTGTAATTGTATCGGGAACTGTATCATGAAATTCACTATGTATTTTTTGTGGAGGTGCTACTGCATTGGTTGTTGAGATAGTAAAAGAAAACACCATAAGTGTCACTATAGTCAACGATAGAAGTTTTAAAATATTCTTTTTTTCGATCAAAAAGTACTACCTCCATTTAAGACGAAAAATAAGCATAAGGGTCAAAGACAGTATTACAGAGAAAAAGCAATCAAAAAATAAGGTTTAGAGTTCCTTATGCCCTATTTTTTTGCTGAATGATATTAACTTATACCGTGTATATAAAGTTTTTCAAAAAATCATAAAAGGCTTTTAATTGAATAACAAGAAATTTGTTGTAAGGAAAGTATAGAAAGAGAAGTATAATTGAAGAGAAGAAATAAAGATACCAAAAGATAAAAATATAAAGATTTAAAAAAAGCAAAAG
>Ga0180300_10000971_pt1 | contig 13088 bp, 8 predicted proteins | sample GuaBasSediGuay15_FD_121798 | JGI IMG/M metagenome (GOLD analysis project Ga0180300, IMG submission 121798) | Subseafloor sediment microbial communities from Guaymas Basin, Gulf of California, Mexico - Guay15, Core 4569-2, 21-24 cm | ecosystem: Environmental > Aquatic > Marine > Hydrothermal... | reverse complement strand
GAAATACCTAAATTGAGGGAGATTCTCGAAGATACTTATGGGGTGATCGTCTATCAGGAACAAGTGATGAGGATTGCAAGCAGCCTTGCCAATTTTTCTTTGGGGGATGCCGATATCCTGCGCCGTGCCATGAGCAAAAAGGATCCGGGGGAGATGGAAAGGTTAAAGGAGAAGTTTATCCAAGGGGCCCGTCGCAATGGTATAGAGCAGGAAAAGTCTGAGCGGATCTTTGAGATGATGGCCAAGTTTGCTGAATATGGCTTTAACAAGTCTCACAGCGCTGCCTATGCCCTGATCGCCTACCAGACGGCTTACCTAAAGGCCCATTATCCCATCGAGTTCATGGCGGCACTGCTCACCTGTGACATGGACAATACCGACAAGGTAATGAGGTATGTGGCCGAGTGCCGCGAGAAAGGGATAGAGGTTCACCCCCCAGACATAAATGAGAGCGATTGGGGTTTTACCGTCTATAGAGGGGGGATTAGATATGGCCTGGGGGCGGTCAAAAACGTGGGTTTCGGAGCTGTAGAAGAGATATTGCGCCTTCGAGATGAAAAAGGAAGGTTTTCTTCCTTATTCGATTTTTGCGAGTCGGTGGATTTGCGTAAGGTCAATCGCAGGGTATTAGAGAGCCTCATTAAGGCTGGGGCCTTTGATTTTACCGGTGCACGTAGATCGCAGCTCATGCTGGTCTTGGAAGAGGCCTTGGAGAAGGGACAGGCTAAGCAAAGACAGAGGTGGCGAGGTCAACCCGCCCTCTTCGATACCCTTGAGAGCCAACAAGCTCAAATGCAATTGCCCGATTTAGAGGAGTGGCCCGAAAGTCAACTCTTGAGCTTTGAGAAGGAGGTGCTCGGTTTTTATCTGACAAGCCATCCCTTGGCTAAATATGAGCAGGACATTCGTGAGCTCACCACTGCAGACACACAGGCGTTGGCCGAGATGGGAAACGGCACTCAGGTTAGCATCTGTGGATTGGTGGCGGAGGTGAAGGAGATAAGTACGAAAAGGGGAGAACAAATGGCCTTTCTCTCCCTGGAGGATATGAAGGGGAGAGTAGAGGTAATCGTCTTTCCTGAGCTCTTTCGCAGTGCTCGTCCCTATGTAAAGGTGGATTTACCCGTCCTAGTTAAGGGTACCTTGGACAAAGGAGAGGAGAGGGTTAAGGTGAAGGCCTCTGCCCTTTTACCCTTGGATGAGGCAAAAAAGCAAAAGGTGTCAAAAGTCCACATCAGGCTACGTACTCTAGGTCTTTCCAAAGAACAGATGTTGAAGTTGAGGGAGATTCTGGAGGAGAATAGGGGGGATTGTGAAGCCCTCATTCACCTCATTGTTCCCCCTCGTTCAGAGGTGATTATTGCCCCATCCCCCGAGCTAATGGTGGATCCTTCTGAGGAACTGCTGAGGTCGGTAGAGGGGTTATTGGGGGCGAAGACAGTGACGATGGAATGAGATATTATTTTCGGATAGGTGCACTAAATGATAAAAAAACATATAGCGGAAAAAGTTAAACCTATATAAGGGTATATAGAAGTGGTACGACACTATCTGGATTTTGAAAGGCCACTCATGGAGCTTGAGCGGGAGTATGAGGAATTGCAGCGTTTTGCCCCCCGCGATGATCCCAGAGTCCAAACGAGGTTAAAAAAGCTCCAGAGGCGCTTGGCCAAACTCAGGCAAGATATATATTCTCAGCTTACCCCTTGGCAGAGGACGCAGCTGTCCCGTCACATCGACCGACCCCATACCTTGGACTATATCCAGTTGGTCTTTGAGGACTTTATAGAACTGCATGGCGACAGGAGATTTATGGATGATCCCGCCATGGTAGGTGGTATTGCCCGTTTAGACGGCGAGACAGTGATAGTGGTAGGACATCAGAAGGGTAGAGATGTGAAAGAGATGAGTTTTCGGAACTTCGGCATGCCTCATCCAGAGGGTTACAGGAAGGCCCTCAGGATAATGGAGCTAGGGGCGAGGTTCAAAAAACCCATTATTACCATGATCGATACGCCGGGGGCCTATCCAGGGGTGGGGGCGGAGGAAAGGGGACAGTCGGAAGCCATAGCACACAACCTCAGGGAAATGGCCACCTTCCCCGTGCCCATCGTTGTGGTGGTCATCGGTGAAGGAGGCAGCGGCGGTGCCTTGGCCATCGGTGTGGGGGATAGAATCTTGATGATGGAAAACGCCATTTATTCGGTCATCTCCCCCGAGGGCTGCGCCGCCATCCTGTGGAGGGATGGTACTAAAGGCCCTTTAGCGGCAGAGGCCCTTAAGTTGACGGCCATGGATTTGTTAAAGCTAGGGGTGATAGACGAGGTCATCCCCGAGCCTTTGGGCGGTGCCCATCGCGACTGGCAAGGGGCAGCGAGCAATTTCAAGGAGGCGGTACTGCGACACTTGGGGGAATTGAGGGATGTCCCCGAGCAGAGGCTTCTATTGGAGAGATATCACAGATTCCGCAGAATAGGGGCCTTTACACAGGAGTGGGGAGATGATCTGGCAGGGTAATGATATCTATCTGGATTATTCCAATATGATGGCAGAGGTCATTGGGGCCGATCATGGAATTACATCCGAGGAAATAGGGCAGATTAGGGATAGGGTCAAAGGGGTCCAGCGTTGGGTTCAACGTGAGAGGGATGAGGGCAACCTCCCCTTTCTCAACCTCCCTTATCAGGGAGGGATAGAGGAGATCAAACGTGTGGTTGAAGATCTCCGAGGCAGTGCCCATGAGTTGGTGGTCCTTGGCATTGGGGGGTCAGCGCTAGGGGGCAGGGCGCTAATTGCTGCCCTTGGACATCCCTTTCACAATCTTCTACCCTCTGAAGCCCGAAAGGGACCGCGGGTTTTCTTTTTGGATAATATCGATCCCGATACCATCGCAGGGCTACTGGATGTATTGGATCTGTCTCAGACTGTCGTCAATGTCGTCAGCAAATCTGGCTCCACTATTGAGACCTTAAGCCAGTTTCTCATCTTTTTGGAGTTTCTAAAGCAGAGGTGGGGACCAGAGTGGAGGAGAAGGGTGGTGGTGACCACCGACCCCTCAAAAGGCCCCCTCAGGAGATTGGCTGAAGATGAGGGGTTGGTGAGCTTTTCTGTCCCTCCAGGGGTGGGGGGTAGGTTTTCCGTCCTCACCCCTGTGGGGCTTTTCCCTGCTGCCTTCTTAGGTATAAAGATTGAGGGGCTCCTCGAAGGGGCCGCCATAATGGACAAATACTGCTGTGATGAGGAGTTAGAGGCGAACCCCGCCCTCCTCAATGCGACCCTGCAATATCTGGCCCACACAAAGAAGGGCAAAGGGATATCGGTGATGATGCCCTATGCAGACGGATTAAGGGAGGTGGCCGATTGGTTTAGACAGTTATGGGCTGAAAGTTTGGGAAAGAAGAAGGATCTACGAGGTAGATCAGTATATGTAGGTCCCACTCCCGTTAAGGCCCTTGGGGTCACCGATCAACACTCCCAGCTTCAACTCTATCTAGAGGGCCCCTATGATAAGGTGATAACCTTTCTGGCCTTGGGTTCCTTCTCCCGCATGATGAGGATACCCGCAGGTGGCTCGTGGGGTGAGGAGACCGCCTATTTGGAGGGGAAGAGTCTGAATGAACTTATAGAGGCCGAGAGGAGGGCAACGGAATTCGTGTTGACCAGAAATAAAAGGAGCAATTGCACCATTTACCTCAGAGGATTGGACGCCAAGGTTCTGGGAGGGCTTTTTTATCTCTTAGAGGTCCAGACCGCCTTCGCAGGGGGTCTCTACGGGGTAAACCCCTTCGATCAACCAGCGGTGGAAGAGGGCAAAAGGCTCACCTATGGGATGATGGGCAGAAGGGGTTATGAGGGAGAAGGTGAACAGATACACAGATGGATTAAGGAGAGAAAGGTATATAGAGTTCCGAGGTGAAGGGTGGCCACTAGGATAAGGGTACTTCCCAGTGGTTTGGTGAGCAAGATTGCGGCAGGGGAGGTGATCGAGAGGCCTGCCTCTGTGGTGAAGGAACTTTTGGAAAACTCCCTGGATGCGGGAAGCAGCAACATAAGGATAGAGGTAGAGCTGGGGGGCAGGAAGAGGATTGTGGTCATGGACGATGGTGAAGGGATGAGCAGAGAGGATGCCCTTCTTGCCTTCGAGAGACACGCCACCAGCAAGATCCGCGAGGAAGAAGACCTCCTCTCTATTCGAACCTTAGGCTTCAGAGGGGAGGCTCTTCCCTCCATTGCCGCGGTGTCACGAACGCTCTTGGTAACCAGGACGACGGACGAGCTTTCAGGGACACAAATCCTGGTGGAGGGTGGGCAGGTAAGGGAGGTGATGGAGACAGGAAGCCCTCCGGGGACAAGGGTGGAGGTGAGCGACCTCTTTTACAATCTACCTGCCAGAAGGAAGTTTTTGAGGGGGGTCCAAACCGAAATGGCCCATATCATCGAGGTGGTCACCAGGATGGCCCTGGCCCATTTTTCTGTGGGATTTTCCCTGGCTCATAACAAACGGGTTCTTTTCAACCTCCCACCCACCCAGGATGAGAGATCACGAATCAGGGCTATTTTGGGGAAAGAAGTTGCCTCTCAGTTAGTTAGAATTGCGGACAGTGAAGGAGAGGGAGAGATGAAGGGGTGGGCCACCCTGCCCACTTATGTCCGTGGCTCCTCAAAGGGGATCTATATCTATGTGAATGGGCGCTATATCAAGGACAAATTGATCTCTCACGCCGTTTTAGAGGCATATCGGAGGCTTATTCCCGCCAAGATGTACCCGGTGGTTATCCTCTCAATTTCGGTTCCTCCCTCTGATGTCGATGTTAACGTCCATCCCACAAAAATGGAAGTTCGTTTTCGCAAACCAGAGCAGCTGCACAGGTGGGTCTCCGGTTCCCTGAGGCGCGCCTTAGATCATCCGTTAGAAGGCCAAACTTTGGAGGCATTAGAGGCGAGAAAGGATTACCCCTTCTCTTCATCACCCAATTTCATGATCGATGAACAGGGCAGTTCCTCCTCACTTTGGCGAATGGTAGGACAAATCAAGGGGACATATATCGTAATGGAGGGGGAAGAGGGGGTGGTGATCGTCGATCAACACGCAGCCCATGAGAGAGTTCTGTATGAGAGCTTGAAGAGATCCCTTCAAACTAAGACGTTGCCTAAGCAGCATTTTCTTGTGCCACAACTAATTGAGATGAAGGAGGAGGAAGCACAGTTATTACTGGGACATCGAGAGGAGTTGGCAAGGGTGGGTTTGGATCTGGAGGGGTTTGGAGGTAAGACCTTAGCCGTTAATTCAGTTCCCTCTTTTCTGCAGGGGGAAGACTTAGCTTCCCTGCTAGAGGCCTTGGCTGAAGAGCTAGCCCAATGGGGGGAGGGGGGGGTCTTGGAAGGTGTCTTGGATAGGATTTGTGTGCTTCTAGCCTGCCACGGGGCCATTAAAGCGAACAGAAGGTTACAAGAGGAAGAAGTAAGGGCATTACTGAGACGATGGGAAGATACCGCCTATCCCGCTACCTGCCCTCATGGACGGCCTATCTTTGTCAAGTGGAGCTGGCGAGACCTTGAGAGGTGGTTTAAAAGAAGTTAAAGCCCGTATTTGGCCAGTTTATATCTCATCGCCCTAAAATTCATCCCCAGCAGTTCCGCTGCTTTCTTTTTTACCCCCCCTGTTTGCTCCAAGGCCTTGAGGATGAAGGCCTTCTCCAGGTCTTCCACCACCTTGTTGAGGTCGATTCCTTCCTCTGGGATCTCCAAGGAGGGTGGGATGCTCTTAGAGATCATCCTCTCGTTGAGATAGGAGCGGATGTGTCTTTCCGTAATCATGGAGGATGTTTCCAGCGTTATGCTTCTCTCTATGATGTTTTCTAGTTCCCTGACATTGCCGGGGAAGCCGTAGCTCAGCAGCAAACCCAAGGCCTCGGGAGATATCCCCTTTATCTCCTTTCCTGTGTCAAGGCTATATTTTTTGATGAAATGATTCACTAATAAAGGTATATCCTCTTTACGTTCCCGCAGTGGCGGGAGTTTTATCTGTATTACGTTGAGGCGGTAGAATAGATCCTCTCGAAAATCACCTTGTATTACCTTCTGTTCCAGATCTTGGTTGCTTGCCGATATTATTCTTACATCTACCTTAAGGTCTTCTGTCCCCCCCACCCGTTTAAATTCACGTTCTTGAATCACCCGCAAAAGTTTCACTTGGAGTGGGAAAGGAAGTTCCCCCACCTCATCCATAAAGAGGGTACCCCCATCGGCTATCTCCAGTAGTCCCCTTTTATTGGCAATAGCCCCCGTAAAGGCGCCCTTCATGTGACCGAAGAGCTCGCTTTCCAACAGGTTCTCCGGAATGGCACCGCAGTTGAGGGTAACAAAGGCCCTGTTTTTTCTAGGACTGTTGTAGTGGATGGCCTTGGCCACCAACTCCTTGCCCGTGCCACTTTCCCCAGTGATCAACACATTGGCCTTGGTCTGGGAGACCTTCTCCACCAGGTCATATATCCGCTGCATCTTGGGGCTTTTACCGATGATGTTCCAAAATTTATATCTCTCTTCTATCTCTTGGCGCAGCAGGATATTTTCCTTAAGGAGGTTGCTCCTTTCCAGGGCTTTGCGGATGGTGAGTTTTACCTCTTCTATACGGAAGGGTTTGGTGATGTAGTCATATGCCCCCTCTTTCATGGCAGTGACTGCCCCCTCAGGGGAACCGTAAGCGGTGATCATAATTACCACCGTATCTGGACTGATTTCCTTGGTCTTGCGCAATACATCGAATCCATCTACCCCAGGCATCCTGACATCAGTGAGTACCATACTATAGAGACTATCCTCCAATAATTGTAAGGCCTTTTCCCCGCTGGTGGTACAAGTCACATCGTACCCTTCTTTTCTTAACATAATTTCCAAAAAATCGCACATACTCTTTTCGTCATCTACCACCAGTATCTTTTGTTTTGTCATATTCGCTCCTCCCGCAGGAGATTTGACCAATCGTCTTTACATGGGGGGTTTTGCCCCCAGATAATAGATGTGCCTCTTGGCGCATCTATGAAGCGGGGAAAGTGAGGGTAAATGTGGTGCCTCGATCAGGCTGGCTCTCCACAAAGATTTCCCCTCCATGGCTTTCTACTATCTTATGCACTATAGAGAGTCCCAATCCTGTGCCCCCCTCTTTGGTGGTAAAAAAAGGGTCGAAGATCTTGTTTATTTCCGCTGGTGAAATTCCCTTGCCTGTATCCGAGACTAGAAGTATTGCCTTCTGCCTTCTTCCATCCCTTTGAACCTTTACCTCTAACATCCCCTTTCCCCCCATGGCGTCTACGGCATTGATAAAAAGGTTCCAAAGGACCTGCTGCAATCGTTGGGGATCACCCGATATAGTGACATGTGGTTCTATAATCTTGACTAATCTCGTCCCTTGGGTCCATTGGGGTGAGCGAGAGAAAACCTCTAAGGTATCTTCCACCAGGGCTCCAATGTCCACCGCTTTTTTATTGAGCTTAGGGGGCTGGGCATACAGCAGGAAATCGGTAATAAGGCGATTGAGGCGGCTGGACTCTGCCAAGATTATTTCCATTAACTTTTGGGTACTTTCGTTTGTCTCCTTCTCTTCTTTGAGCAGCTGGATGGCTCCACTTATGGAGGCCAGAGGGTTGCGGATCTCATGGGCAATGCCAGCAGCCAACTGTCCGATGGTGGCCAGTTTTTCTGCTCTCCTCATAGATTCTTCCATCTCCTTTATGTGGGTGAGATCCTGGAAGATGATGATTTTGCCGACCTCTTTGCCCTTATGATCCTTTAGGGGAGAGACAGAAAGCCCCAGCTTTATCTCTTCTGCGTCGGGCCTTTGAAAAGTAGTCTCTACCCGGGAGCGAAGTCTCCCATAGAAGTCCTCCTCTATATCCGGAAATATGTCGATGAGGGGACGGTACCTAAGCTGAGAGATACCGAGACCTAAGATCTTTTCCCCTGCTTGGTTCAGAAAGGTTATCCTTCCCTCTAGGTCGGTGGTTAGAAGTCCACTTTGGATGCTCTGAATTACGTAACGATTAAAGGCCTCGAGCCTGCTGTAGTCCTCGCGGGTCTTCCTCAGCTCCCTGCCCCTTTTGCGGACCTCTTCCGCTAAATATCCGGTGAGGTATCCCGCCAAATAGAAGCTTAAGATAGCAAGAAAGAGCTTATATAACAAATAGATGCTGTGATAAGGGTAGCGGGGGGCCAGCGATGGGATCACCCAATAGTATTCTAGGTTTAGCAACAGTCCATACGAGATACTGCATATGGAGGCTGCCATGAGACCCCCTTGCCTCTCCAAGATGACCCCAGCCTCTAGGACTACCAAGACATAGAGGGGAAAGAAGAGGCTTAAGCCACCACCGGTCACGTATACAATCCCAGTGATGATTACGGAGTCGGCGATAACTTGGGAGTACGTTAGCAGGATAAGGTTTTTAAATTTCCGCAATAAAATGGCGAAGAATATAGTGGTGACGTACAGAAGGATGATAAAGAAGTGAAAGAAGGTGTAAGGACCCCAAAAGATAGAGATCCCCTTTAATTGGAAAAACAATCCCATGAGCAGGAAAATAGAGGTAAGAATAAGTCGATAAAGGACCAGCTTTTTCAGCCGTTGTTGCATCTCGTTTCTTCGGCTAAAAGGCTGAAGCCATCTTAAAGATGGGCAAATACATGGAGATGACTAGTCCCCCTATGGTTACGCCTAAAAAGATCATCAACATCGGTTCTAGTAGGGAGCTTAGGGTAGCCACAGCCACGTCCACCTCTTCCTCGTAGAAATCAGCAATTTTGGTGAGCATGAGTTCTAAGGAACCGGTGGTTTCGCCTACCGAGATCATCTGGGTTACCATGACGGGGAAGACACCACTGCGGGCCAAGGGTTCAGAGATGGTCTGCCCCTCGCTGATACTTGCTCGTCCCTCCAGGATGGCTTGCTCAACTACTTTGTTCCCCGATGCCCCGGCCACAATATTCAGGGATTCTAAAATAGGTACCCCACTGGTTACCAAAGTGGCCAAGGTGCGAGCAAACCTGGCGATGGAGACCTTTCTAACAAGCTCCCCAAAGATAGGAAGTTTTAAAAAGAACCCGTCGATCTTTGTCTTTCCGCCTTCCGTTCTGTAATAATTTCTAAGCACAAAGGCCAGGATTATTAAGAAAAGAATGATGAGGGGCATATAGCTTTTGGCAAACCTGCTGATGTTGATGACGATCTGGGTAGGCAAAGGCAGCGATGTACCCACCCCTGCAAACAGCCGCTCGAACACTGGGATGACGAATACCAGCAGGACAATGCTGACGACAATGGCTACTGCTACAATCATGGCGGGATAAACCAGAGCAGATCTGATCTTTTTTTTCAAACCCTCTATCTTCTCTATATGGGTGGCCAAGCGGTTAAGGATTACGTCTAAGGTACCAGCCTCTTCCCCTGCCACCACGAGATTGATATAAAGGTTGTCGAAGACGCGCGGGTACTTTTTAAGGGCAGCCGCAAAGGTGGCCCCCGCCTCGACATCCTCCTTCACTCCCCTGATAATTTCCTTGAAGGTCTCGTTTTCTTCCTGTTGTGCTAAGATATCCAAGGACTGGACTAGAGGGAGGCCAGCATCGATCATAGTAGCCAATTGGCGGGTGAAGATCGCCAGGGACTTCTTTCTCACCCTCCCCTTCATGAAGGGGAGGGTGAATTTGATCTCTTTCCCCTTGGAGACGATCTTGGTGGGGATGATCTGTTGTTGTCTGAGGTAGGCCCTGATGGCCGTCTCACTCGGGCCCTCGAGTTCTCCTTTGCGGAAATCCCCTCGTGGGGTCCTGCCCTCCCAAATATATTTTGGCATTGCGTCCTCTATTTAATTCATTTCTATCTCTTCAGCGCGCTCTCCCCCAACATCTGCCGGAACTCCTCTAGGTTGGGGGACCTAGCCATGGCGTCATTGAGGGTGATGAGCCCCCTTTCATAAAGGCTAAGGAGGGATTGGTTCATGGTCTGCATCCCAAACTTAAGTTGTCCCACCTGCATCTGTCCGTAGATCTGATGCACTTTATCCTCCCTGATGAGGTTGCGGATGGCTGGATTGGGGATCATGATCTCCAGGGCCAGGATCAATCCCCTCCCATTAGCCTTTGGCAACAGTTGTTGGGTAAGGACCCCCTCTAGGACAAAGGAGAGCAGTGTCCTGACCTGAGGTTGTTGGTGAGGGGGGAAGACGTCGATGATCCGGTTTATACTCTCAGAGCATGAGTTAGTGTGCAGGGTGGCGAGGGTGAGATGTCCGGTTTCAGCGATGGTAAGGGCTGCCTCTATAGTTTCCAAATCCCTCATCTCTCCGATAAGGACCACATCGGGGTCCTGGCGCAGGATATGTTTTAAGGCCGCCTGGAAGCTAAAGGTGTCTGAGTTCACCTCTCTTTGATTTACCACGCACCCCTTATGGGGGTGGAGATACTCAATAGGGTCCTCGATGGTGATGATATGGGCATTCCTCTCTTCGTTAATTCTGTCGATCATAGCAGCTAAGGTAGTAGATTTGCCTGCGCCGGTGGGGCCTGTAACTAGGATGAGCCCTTTCGGTTTCCTGATTATCTCCTCTATAATAGGGGGAAGGCCCAGTTCTTGAAAGCTCTTTATTTTATATGGGATGGCCCTAATGGCCGCTGCCACAGCCCCCCTTTGAAGGAATAGGTTTCCCCTAAATCTAGACAGCCCCTTTATCCCGAAGGAGAAGTCAAGCTCGTGTTCCTCCTCAAAGCGGTGTTTTTGAGCATCGGTGAGGATGCTGTAACAGAGCCTTTTCGTATCCGCAGGGGTCAGGGGAGGTAGATCCAGAGGGACAAGCCGGCCGTCCACCCGGATTTGAGGAGGAGAACCGGTGGTGATATGAAGGTCGGTGGCCCCGTGTTCGATCATCGTCCTTAATAGGTCTTGTAGGTCGGGCATGGTTAAAACCTCACAAAAGCTAATCTACGGTTACTCTTAGTACTTCTTCGATGGTAGTTACACCTTGTTTGATCTTGGTGATACCACTCTCCCTCAAGGTCTTCATACCTGCCTGGATTGCCGCCTTTTTAATTTCATTGGCAGGTGTTCTTCTCAGCGTCAACTCTTTAATCTCTTCATTTACAGGCATTACTTCGAAGAGGGCTATCCTGCCGCGGTAGCCTATGTTGCTGCAACTATTGCAGCCCCTCCCTTTATAGCAGGTAAAGTCGTAGATCTCCTCTTCGGGGACCCCTAAATCAAGGAGGGCCTCAGGAGGCACCTCGACCGGTTCCTTACAATCTGGACAGATGACGCGGACCAATCTCTGCGCCACCACCATAATCACCGAGGAGGAGACAAGAAACGGCTCCACCCCCATATCGAGCAAACGGCTTATCGTACTGGGGGCATCATTGGTGTGCAGGGTGCTGAGGACCAGATGTCCAGTCAGGGCGGCCTTTATCCCTATTTCGGCAGTTTCCAGATCCCTGATCTCGCCCACCATTATTATATCTGGGTCCTGGCGCAGGAACTCTCTGAGGGCAGTGGCGAAGTTTAGCCCGATGGCTTCATGCATCTGGACTTGGTTTACCCCAGGTATGTTGAACTCTATTGGGTCCTCAGCAGTACAGATGTTGTCCGAGGTCTTATTGAGTTCTGAGAGGACTGAATAAAGGGTGGTGGTCTTTCCACTTCCAGTGGGACCCGTGACCAAGATCATCCCAAAAGGTTTATGAATGGCCTTTCGGAATATCTCTAGTGTTTCAGGTTCGAATCCCAGTTTTGTCATATCCAGTTGTAGCTTCGATTTGTCCAGAAGCCGCAAGACCACCTTTTCGCCAAAGAGGGTGGGGATAACTGATACCCGGAAATCCATCTCCCTGTTTTGCATCCTGATAAGAAAACGCCCTCCTTGGGGAAGGCGGCGCTCGGCGATATCCAGTTGGGCCATGATCTTGATCCGAGAGGTGATGGCATTTTTCATCCTGATGGGTGGTCTCATCACCTCATAAAGGACCCCATCGATTCTGTACCTCACCCGGAAGAACTTCTCATAAGGCTCCAGGTGGATATCACTGGCCCCTTTGGTGATGGCATCGGCAAGGATGAGATTGACGAGTTTTACAACCGGCGCTTCTTCAGCAGTCTTTTCCAATTCGGTAAGATCGAAGCTATCCTCATGCCTCACCACCTCCATCCCTTCGTCCTCGAAATCGGTGAGAACTCCGTCGATGGAAGAGGCAGGGTCAATGAATCTATCTATGGCTCTTTTAATGTCTGTCTCCGAGGCTACCAGTGCCTCTACATGATATCCTGTACGAAATTTGATATCGTCTATCACCGAGACATTGAAGGGGTCAACCATGGCCAAATAGAGGGTGGAACCGCTCCTGCGTACCGGGACCACTTGATTCTTTTGCATAAAGTCGTGTCCAATCAACTCTACCAGCTTGGGGTCTAATTCTAGATCGGCGAGGTTTATAGAGGGGACCCCATACCTTTTTTTAAGAAAGTTCAGAAGGTCTTCCTCCTTGAGGAACCCCAGCTCTATCAAAGCGGAACTCAGACTCACCCCTCTGATCTTCTGCTCACTTAGTGCCTGTTTAAGCTGCTCTTCGGTGATTAACTGCGCCTTTAAAAGTAATTGCCCCAGCCTCATCGACATGATTTCGCCCCTTTCCTCAATAGAGATCTTTTTTTTATCACTCTTTGCCCTTTATGTCAATATTTCTTTGCAATTTGAATTTGTTCTGTTCTATTTTTGCCTTGTTCATGGAAGTATCAATTTGGGGAAAGCAAGTTTTGTGCCATCATCTTGATTTATAAGAATCCCTTGTTTTTCCTAGCTCGGAGCTTCGTTAGGGGGATTGCCCTTCGGTTGGTGTGACAATTTTTGTCACTCCGTGCAGCCGGCTCTACTCTGTTTCGGCCCTTAGGTACTCCACAACATCTCCCAGGGTTCTGATGATATCTTTTGTCTTTTGCGGAAATTCAGAAGGCATAGATTCTAAGGTCAAAAACCCTTTATAGTCTAGCCGGCCCAATTGCAGCAGAAAGCGGGTAAGAGGAAGTTCTCCTCGTCCGGGCAGGAGGTGTT
>Ga0180300_10000970_pt1 | contig 13096 bp, 12 predicted proteins | sample GuaBasSediGuay15_FD_121798 | JGI IMG/M metagenome (GOLD analysis project Ga0180300, IMG submission 121798) | Subseafloor sediment microbial communities from Guaymas Basin, Gulf of California, Mexico - Guay15, Core 4569-2, 21-24 cm | ecosystem: Environmental > Aquatic > Marine > Hydrothermal... | reverse complement strand
TGAAAGATTCACAGCACCATTATCAATCAATATTGCATGTTCCAGAACAGTTCTTAAAATGAACAGCACACTGATTGGTGATTTTTATCAGGGTTATATAAACAACGGTGTGGAGATGCAGAACAAATTCCCTGGATTAAATCTGAATAATCTACTCACCATATCCAGACTTGAGATGAAGCAAAAACGAACTGATATCTTAATCAGAGGTTTTTCACTGCTTGCCAAAGAATTCCCTGGATTGCATCTCACCATTGTTGGCGAAGGCAGGGATAGAAATAAACTTGAACTACTAACAAAAAAACTTGGACTCACAAACAGGGTTAAATTCACTGGATTCATTTCCGTTGATAATTACCTTCTCAAGAACTTTGGGATTTTTATCCTTGTAAGTGAATTTGAAGGCCTCCCATATTCATTACTTGAAGCTATGGCATCTGGTCTTATACCTGTTGTGAGCAATGTTGGCGGGATAAGGGATGTGGTGATTGATGGTGTAAACGGACTACTTCTTAATAAAAATTCACCAGAGGAAGTATATGACAAAATAAAATACCTGTTAACCCACAAGGACAAAGCAGGAGAAATAAAAATGCATGCAAGAGAGACAATAATAAACAACTTTCATATAAAAAAGACCATAAAGACATGGAAGAACCTCTATGAGGAAACTTTAACTGCTCAACATAATCATTTAAAAATAAATAGATTAAATATATTCAATTCAACCCTTTCAAACAGAGTAGAATAAGCCTGTTGATTTTTAATATGTTTGTGGATAATGGTTTACGCTTATTACATTGATTTTGAGGTTGTTGTAGGGTTATTCCGATTTATCCACACCTTTTCCACATGGGAATATCAATTCCCTGCCAAAAGAAGATTAATTGCTACATCAACGACCTTCGGGTCAAATTGCTTCCCCTTCTCCCTTTTTAATTCTTCTATAATCTGCTCTAAACTCATGGAGGGTCTGTATGGTCTTTCTGACATCATTGCCTCTATTGAGTCTGCAACAGTTAATATCCTTGCACAGAGGGGAATCTCTTCCCCTTTAAGCCTGTAAGGGTATCCTTTGCCATCGTATCTCTCATGATGGTGTAAAACAATTTCAGATGCCTTTTCCAATCCCTTAATATGTGAAATTATACGTGCACCAATTACCGGGTGCTCCTCCATCTCCTTCCTCTCCTCTTCTCCAAGTGGCCCGGGTTTCCTGAGTATCTGTTTTTCAACAATCACCTTTCCTATGTCATGAAGGAGGCCTGCCTTGTAGAGGGCATCAATTTCATCCTCAGATAGTCCCATCTTTATTCCTATCCTTACAGCAAGCCTGGCAACATTTTCTGAATGGTTCATTGTGTATGAATCCTTCTGTGATTCCAGTTCAGAAAGAACCTTTATAATACTTGATGTTGTCCTGACTGCCTTTTCATAAAGTTCTGCATTCTTTATTGCAATTGAAACCTCAAGTGCAAAGGCCTCCAGTATGTCAAAACTCTCCTCATCGTATCTTACTTCTTTCTTTGAGTAAAGATTCAGAATTCCATAAATTTCCTCATCAACAAGTATGGGAACAGAAAGTACTGAAACTATACCCTCCCTACCTATCAAATCCCGATCCCTCTCTATAACGTCAGAAAAATTCTTTATAAATATTGGCTTACCTTTATAATGTTCATCCTTAACCCTGAGAACCTCCTCAAGTGTAAGGTAATGGGAGGCCCTGTACTTTTCTGAGAGACCGGATGCCGAGACTATACGAAAAATCTTTTCGTTCTCCTGTTGAAGCATCAGTGAACAGGCATCAGCATTGAATAATTCTGTTGCAACACTTACGATCAGGTCAAAAACTCTACCAATGTCCATTTCTGCTACAATCAATCTACCAGCCTTATCCAGATTAACCAACGCCTCAGAACGCTTCCTGAATCCATCAAGACTCTTCAAGAATCTGAGAAGTAATGAAATATGGGAATTAATATAATCAAGGAGTTCCACCTCTTCATCCATGAAGGGCTCTTTTTCAGGATGTCTTGCAATGTAGATGAATCCAAAGGGGCTTCCAAACACAAAAATGGGGCTACATATCACATGTTTAACATTGAAGTATTTTACAAATTTCTTCTTTATGTATGGGTCGTTGAATGCATCATTGGTAAAATAACTCTTCCTGTTCTCCATTGCAACACGTGCAATGCTATTCCCTTCAAGTTTGAACCTGAATATGTTCACCTGTTCAGGTGTCAGGTTATATCCAGGACCAACTGCATAAACCATATTATTTGCAGAGTCATAAAGGGTGAAAACAGCAAGGTCTGCCTTTAATATACGAGCAATCCTCACTGTAATGTGGTCATAGATATCCTCTATTCTATCTGTTTCTGCTATTTCATTTATCAACGCCATGATTTCATTGTTTATGTAGTTGTATGCAGAAATTTCAATTAGGGTGAACACAAAAGGCCTTGCAACCTCAATCCAGTTCTTGAAGTGTGGTTTTGACTCTTCTTCAACCTTGAAAATAATGCCCTTTCCATCCTTCTTAACCACACATATACCATCATGCCAGTTTATTCCATCTGGGGATTTATGAAATATTTGCATCACCTCTTTTTCATAAAGAGGCGGTAAAAGAGAGTGAAAGATAAAAGCGTCTTTGACCCGGAGGTTTTCCTGCTTTAATTCCTCTTTTAAAATCTCTATACTCTTTCTCACATACAAACCATAGGTGAAAAATTTTATTATGTCAAGCAAAAAATTCATTGACAAAATTTTTATTTTCTGATACATCATTGAAAAAAGGAGGTTATATGAACAGCATATTTCTGGCAATTTTTACATTTTTTCTTTATATAATTGCATATAACACCTATGGAAAATTTATCGCAAAGAAACTCTTTAAACTTGATAATACCAATAAAACACCTGCTGTTGAACAAGAGGATGGTATTGACTATGTTCCAACACGGAAGGAGATAATATTCGGCCACCATTTTACTTCTATTGCTGGCCTTGGTCCCATTGTTGGTCCGGCAATAGCAATCATATGGGGATGGATACCAGCCCTATTATGGCTTGTTTTTGGGTCAATCTTTATGGGTGCGGTTCACGATTTTGGTTCCCTAATTGTTTCATTACGAAACGGAGGTGTCTCCATTGGTGAACTCACCTCTTCCATTATCAATCAGAGGGCAAGGGTTCTTTTTTTTCTAATTATCTTTTTTGAACTCTGGATTGTGATAGCAATATTTGCAATGATAATGGGTGTCCTCTTCAACCTTTATCCAGAATCTGTCTTCCCTGTCTGGTTCCAGATACCCATTGCAATTGGAGTGGGTGTTCTTGTATATAGAAGAAAAATGAATGTTACTCTTCTTAGCATTATTGCAATTATTTTTATGTACATAACCATTATTGTGGGTGCACACTTTCCTATCAAAATACCCTCTCTGGGGCATGTTGGTTCTGTTGAGATATGGGTTCTAATCTTGCTTATTTATGTCTTTTTTGCATCCACACTTCCTGTATGGGTTCTGCTCCAGCCAAGGGACTACATAAATGCATTCCAGTTAATCATTGCCATGTCCCTTTTGTTTCTTGGTGTCCTTTTTGCACACCCCCAGATTGTTGCACCTGGAATAAACACACCCCCTGCTGATGCACCCCCCATACTTCCGTTCATATTTGTTATTGTTGCATGTGGAGCAATCTCAGGTTTTCACAGTCTGGTCAGTTCTGGAACATCCTCAAAACAGATATTAAAGGAATCAGACTCACTTTTTGTTGGTTATGGTGGGATGCTGTTTGAGAGTTTCCTTGCAATACTCGTCCTTATCTCAGTATCAGCTGGCATCGGTATAAAATACATTACCAAATCAGGAGAAATCCTTCGTGGGTTCCAGGCCTGGCAGACCCATTACTCCAGTTATCTTGGTTCGTCAGGGCTTGGTGCAAAACTCACTGCATTTATAACTGGTTCAGCAAATCTAATGGAGGCATTAAGAATTCCACATATAGTTGCTGCAACCATAATGGGTGTATTCATTGTCTCATTTGCAGGAACAACCCTTGATACTGCCACAAGGGTACAGAGATACGTTATAACTGAGTTTCTCTCAGGAGCAAAATGGGAATGGGTTAAAAACAGATACTTCACCACATTTATTGCAGTTTTAACAGCAGCGCTTCTAGCGTTTTCTCAAAAAGGAGGAAAGGGGGCAATGATACTCTGGCCACTTTTCGGCACAGTGAACCAGTTGCTTGCTGGGCTTGCACTCCTGATAATCACGGTTTATTTGAAAAAGCATAAAAAAAATCTTCTTATCTCTGGAATACCCATGGTTTTTATGATTACCATGACAGGATATGCAATGATTAAGAACATAATAAACTTTTTCTTGAAGCACAACCACCTTCTTTTCGGCATTGGTATCGCTGTTTTCCTTCTGGAACTCTGGCTGATTATTGAGGGCATAATTGTTTTAAAAGGAGGGAACAACCTTGTTTGGGAAAAAGAAAAATAAAAATCATTTTGACTGGAGAAAAACCCTTACAAAATTTGTCCTGATTCCTCTTCTATCTGCAATCATAGGTGGATTGGTATCATATGGATTCTTTCTTATAAAACTGAAGCGAGAAAGGGCTGAAGTTCAGGATGTATCAATTTATGTATCCCACAATAATGTATCAGGATGTTTTGAGGGAAGCAGGGTTGTTAAATATAACAGGAAACAGTGGTGGCTTTACCATGGTAATGTGATAATTAAAAATACAGGTTATGCAGACCTCTCTGATATCCCGGTTGAATGCCTGATTAATGGATTTATCACAGGCAAGCCCGTCATTGTCAAGGAACCCGTGAAAACCACAATAGAAAAAATTGAGATTATAAAAACTGAAAAGGGACAAAAACTAAAATTCTTCATTCCTGCATTGAGGAGAAACCAGAGTGTTTCAGTGGAATTCTTTTATTTTGCTGACAGGCCGGGAATTCCTGCTCAACCTGTGTGTGAACTTGAAAAACCTGGTATAAGGATAAGAACACTCCACCTAATTTACAGGTAGAAAAATAAACTACGGTTCGACACAGAGGGTTTTCTTATTCCAAATCTTCTGAATTAACAAGGTAATTCAAAAACTCCATCTCTATTGTAAAATCGACATTATGGACCTTCACATATGGAGGAACACTCAGGTTTTCTGGAGTGAAGTTAAGGATACCTGAAATCCCGGCTGACACAAGGATTTCTGCAGTATGCTGTGCTGCCTCTCCAGGGGTGGTGAGTATAGCAAGTTTTATACCATATTCCTTTACAAACTCTGGAATCTTTGAATCATCCTGTATCCTCACATCACAGAATTTCTTACCTATTTTACTCACATCCACATCAAATGCACCAACAATCCTGAACCCTCTCTGTTTCATGAGTTTTGAGGCAAGAAGAGCAGTCCCAAGATTACCCACACCAACAAGGATTATAGGGATATAGGATTTCAAGCCAAGTATCTCCCTTATACGTTGTATTAAATCCCTTACAGGGTATCCCTTACCCCTTCTACCAGTTTTACCTATAAAACTTAAACCCTTCCTTATCTGGGTATCAGGAATTTCAAGGATTTCAGAGAGACCCTTTGATGAGATATGGGTAACCCCTCTATGGTCCAGGCCTTCAAAAGCCCTTAAGTAAAGTGAAAGCCTTTTTACTGTTGGTGGTGGAAGTTTATTTTTCAAGGCTTATCTCTCCAAAATCAAACCAGAAGCCTGTCCTCTTAATATTGTCAATCTCCGCCTGAATAAGTTCAGCATGCGCCTCTTCCATTTCCAGAAGTCTCTTTGCCATCTCCTTGATGTTGAGGTCCTCTGCCTTTTCATAAATCTCTCTGTAGGTCTTAATGGCATCATTCTCAAGGTCAAGTGCAACGCGGAGTGCATCAAGGTCACTCAATCCAGTATCACCCCTTCCCTTTATCAGTGATGAAGCAATATGGGGTATCAACTTTTCTATGTCTGATGAACCAATTTCTGTCTTCACGGTTTCTCCGCACTCACCATAATGGTCAAGTTCCTTCTGTATAATCTCTGCATGATCATACTCATCCATGGCAAGCCTGATGAACATATCCTTACCGCTTATATTCTTTGTATCCCTTGCAAACTTCAAATATTTATACAACGCATCTTTTTCAGCCTTTAAGGCAGACTTTAAGAGTTCAAGAACATGCTTCATAATGCCCCCTTTTTTACAATTACAAGTTTTGCCTTTGCATATGCATAAATCTCACCCTCACCATCAACAAGCCTTGCACCAGCCAGTACCAGTTTCCCTTTCACCTCTTCCACATATCCCTCTGCAATATACTCAGTTTCAACTTTTACAGGCTTTTTATATCTAACGGTCAATTCTCCTGTCACAGTCACGTATCCAAGCGAGGCTGCTGCATAAACACACATCTCGTCAAGGACTGCTCCCACCATACCACCATGGACGACCCCTGTGTATCCCTGGAAATACTCCTGGTATGAAAAAACCGTCCTTGATTTTCCATCCCTGTAATCAATCCTCAATTTCAATCCAACAGGGTTTTCAAGGCCACAAAGCAGGCACTTGTTTTCATTCACAAATTCCATGAAAATATTATAAGAAAAACTCAAAATAATTCAATAGACTTTGTGAAATTTTTCATAAATTATTCTGGCAAGAACCGGACCTATTCCCCTGACCTTCATAAGGTCGTAGATTGAGGCACCCTCAATCTTCTTCTCTGAACCGAAAAAGAGTATCAGATTTCTCTTTTTCTTCTCACCAATTCCTGGAATGGTATCAAGCACTGAATATTTAACCTTCTTCCTTCTCAATTTTCTATGATATCCAATAGCAAATCTATGTGCCTCATCCCTTACATGCTTCAATAGGTGAATGGCGGGAGAATCAGGAGGAAGTTGTAAAACAGAACCATCTGGCATATAAAGGGTCTCAAACCTCTTTGCAATGGCAAGAACATTGTAACCCTCAAGGCCAAGGCTTTCAATAACATTCATTGCAACTTTCAACTGCCCCTTTCCACCATCCACCAGTATGAGGTCGGGGGGAGTCTTTCCTTCTTTCAGTATCCTCAAAATTCTCCTTGAAATCACCTCCCCCATCATCCTGTAATCATCTATGCCTTTAATTGACTTTATCTTAAACCGCCTGTACTCACCTTTCAGGGGTTTCCCATTAACAAAAACAACACATGAACCCACTGCATCCCTGCCTGATATATTTGAAATATCAAACCCCTCAATCCTTTTTGGTGGATTTTTTAGTTTCAGATGCCTCTGGAGTTCAAGCACTGAACCGGGTATGCTCCTCTTCACTTTAAGTCTGTATCCCTCAAGTTCCACGCTAGCATTCTTCTTTGCCATAAGAAGAAGGCGCTTTTCCTTACCCCTTACAGGTTTTTTGACAGTTACTCCAAGGGCCTTTTCAACCTTCTCCATGCCTTTAAATTCCTCTGGAATACAAATAACAGGTGGAGTGAAATCCAGATCCCTGTAATACCTTATGAGGAAGTATTCAAGGACTGATTCTGGTCCTTCCTGCAGGGGGTCATTTATGGCGAATGTTTCCTTACCAAACATCCTGCCCATCCTTATCTGAAGAACAGCAATAATCCACAACCCTCTATCACCTGCAATGTTTATAATGTCAAGATTCCTCTTATCAGGGAAGATAACATTCTGGGAACGCTTCAGATTTCGTAAGGCAAACAACCTGTCCCTTAAAACTGCAGCCCTCTCAAATTCCTGTCCCTCTGATGCCCTCCACATCTCCCTTTCCAGTTCCTCCTCAAGTTCCTCAGTCCTGCCCTGGAGAAATGATATAACCTTCTGAACATTTTCATTGTATTTTTCTCTGCTGATTCTCCCTGTGCATGGAGCAGGACACCTTCCAATATGATAATCCAGACACTCCTTATCAGGAAGTTTTTTATACCTGCATGTTCTTAATGGAAAGAGTTTTTGCAGAAGTCTTAACGTCCTCTTGACAGATTTTGCACTTGTATAAGGGCCAAAGTACACCCCTTTACCCTGAACAATCTTCCTTGTAAGGAAAACACGGGGGAACTCTTCCTCCGTGCTTACCTTAATGTATGGGTATTTTTTATCGTCTTTGAGATTGATGTTGTATCTTGGTTTATGTTTCTTTATCAGTGTATCTTCAAGAAGGAGTGCCTCAATCTCTGAATCTGTTATAATATACTTCACCTCCACTGCTTTTCTAATAATTGTTGAACCCTTTAAGCCTGCATCCTTTCTGAAATACTGTTTTATCCTCTTCTTCAAATTTTTTGCCTTCCCAATGTAAATTGGCTTGCCTTCTTTATCCAGAAAGAGATAAACACCGGGATTTTCAGGAAGATAATCAGGAATCTTCATTTTACCCTGTAAAGTGGCTCTTTACCCTCCAGTGTAAGGATAATATTTTTGACAGCAATCTCAGCCATTCCCTTCCTTGCCCTATAAGTTGCACTGCCTATGTGAGGAGTTAAAACAACATTATCCATCTTTAATAATGAGGTTGTTATTCCTGGTTCATACTCATACACATCAAGTGCTGCTCCTGCAATTCTTCCACTGGCAAGTGCCTCTGCAAGGGCAATCTCGTCTATTAGAGCACCCCTCCCTGTATTCACAAGGAATGTATCCTTTCCCATCATCTGAAACTCCTTTTCACCAATAATATGGTGGGTTTCACTGGTGAGGGGGAGATGGAGGGATATTATATCAGATTTTTTGAGGAGTTCTTCAAGTTCCACCTTTCTTGCACCAAGTTTCTCAAGATGCTCTTTCCTTTTCCTTGAAAAATAAAGTACACTGGCACCAAGTTTCATCACCTTCTCAGCAAATGAGGAACCTATTCTCCCCGCTCCAACAACCCCAACTGTAGAACCAGAAAGTTCCATTCCAAGAAACAATTCAGGTAACCACCCTTCAAATCTTCCCTCCCTTGTGAATCTATCAGCCTCAACAATCCTTCTTATAAGTGCAAAAACCAGTGATAGGGCAAGTTCAGCAGTGGCATTTGTCAATATATCCGGTGTATTTGTAACAACAATTCCCTTTGAACTGGCATATTCAACATCTATGTTGTCATATCCCACTGCGTAGTTTGAAATAACTTTCAGAGCGGATGCTTCATCAATCACTTCCCTGTTTATCGGGTCTCTCAACAGACATAGAATAGCATCTTTGTCCTTTATCCTCTTTTTGATCTCATTAACAGTGGGAGGAGAAGTTTCTGGATAGACTTCACAATCATGTTTTTCAAGGAGTTCCTTAATCCAGTCCTCAGAGAATGGGTATGTAATAAAGACCTTTGCCACTAACCGCCTCCGGTAAAGAGAAGAACACCCAGTAGAATTCCCACTCCATCAGCAATCAGGTCTTTCCAGCTTGGAGTGCCCCTTTTACTCACCCCATCATATATCTCTTTCCCTATGCCAGCAACCGCAGAAAGAGAAATGGAGAACACCCTTGCTCCATTATCAGGATTTTTCAACTGGCAGTGGTAAACATGATAGGAAAGTCCCACAATTGCTGCTGAATGTATCACATGGAGAGCCTTGTCCTTTGCAAAAAATTTATCCTCCTTCTTTACTGGATTGAAAGTGGCAAAGAGTATCAGTAGATTATAGACCGAGGTCATCACTCACCTCCCTCATCCCTTCAAGGCATAGTTCAATAAATTTTTCCAGAGAAATCCCCAGTTTCTCACATTCCCTTATCTGTTCCCGATTTGCACCAGCAGCAAACCTCTTTTCTTTAAATCTCCTCATTATAAAAGGCACATCAATCCCTTTGAGAGACTTTGATGGATGCATCAGTGCTGAAGCCACTATTAAACCCGAGAGGGGGTCAGCAGCGTAGAGGGATATTTCCATTTTTGTTTCAGCAGGCTTGTGCCCTGGATGCGCCTTTATTGCATCAAGAATATCCCTCTCAAAACCCATCCCCTCAAGTATCTTCACGGTCTCAAGCCCATGCCTTGCCGGGTCATCCTTTGTCACCTCATAATCAAGGTCGTGAAGAAGACCTGTAATTTTCCACTTTTCAATATCCTCACCAAAATGTTCTGCAAGTTTACCCATACAACCTGAAACTGCTATGCAGTGTTTGACAAGGTTTTTTGTCTTAACATGTTTCTTCATAAGTTCAAGAGCCTCTCCATACTCCATCAGTAATCACCTCCTTCAAGATACATCTTCCCCTGTTCTGTATATCTGGGAAATCTTCTTACAAGTTCCTCATAAACCTTTTTAGCCTTATCAATCATGTTATTCTCTCTTAACGACTTTATAAGCCTGAGGAGTATTATGGGTGCATCATTTCCTTCTCTGTAAAATTTATATGCCTGAAGAAGCACTGCAATCTCTCCATGCCCATCATTGTTCTTTTTATATGCATCCGCTATTCTGTAAAATTCTCCAGGTAAAAGATATCTGTCCAGTTTATTCTCCCTTATGTAGTCATTGTAAAACTGGATAATTGGTATATGCTCCCCTTCTTTCACAATGGAATTTAGTATGTGCCTGTAATATTTGGCTGCAAGTGCAGGATTACCCTTCTTCATATATAGATTGGCAAGTTCCATATTTGCGTCGTAATGGTCAGGATGTTCATCAAGGAATTTTAACAGTTTTTCTATTGCACCGTCAATGTCTCCACTCTCTATGGAATCAAACGCTTCCCTGAAGTCCCTGTCCACAATATCCAGTGTTTCATCCACCCTCTTTTCAAGTACCCTGCTCTCAAAACCTGTGGCCTTCATAACAACAACTGCAACCGCACCAAAGGCAAATCCAGCAACATGTGCCCAGAAAGCAACACCAGAGTGGTTTATATATACAGCATACATAAGCTGTTCAAGGAACCAGAACGGGAACATAACACCAGCATACACACTGAATGTGAAAACCATGGGGAAGAGAAATACGAGGAGTTTAATCCTGTGGTTAAAGAATCTAATGGTGAAGGCTCCCATGAGACCTGCTATGGCACCAGATGCACCTATGAGTGGAATATCAGAGTAGTTCATCATTGCATGGAAGAGTGAGGCAACAATCCCTGAAACAATATAGAAACCCAGGAAGAATAACCTACCCCATCTATCCTCAATGTTGACTCCAACAAGCCAGAGGAACCACATATTCCCAAGAAGATGTAACCATCCACCGTGCAAAAATAACGATGTTATAAGGGTCAAAAAACTGAATCTATCCGGGATAAAACCAAACTTCCTTACAAGGAGATTACTCTTAATCTCTTCAAGTTTATTATTCAATTCCTCCCAGTAGTCATACTCTTCATCGGAGAGTGGAACTTCACCACTTGCTATCTTTGCATGGATGCTGTCAGCAAAAATAGCAGGTTCAACACCCTCCTCTGCTATTTCAGGAAAACTGTCCATATTCCTTATGTAAATTGTGTATTCAAGTTTCCATAGTTTGTATTGAACCCTGCTGTATTCCTTTTGCTGTCTGGTCATTACAGGATATGTTATAAAGAATATGAGGAAGTTCAGTGCTATTATTACAGTGGTGACCAGGGGAAATCTCCTGATGTAGGTCTCTGAAGCAATCGGGATTATCACTACTCACCCACCAGGTTTATTGCTCTTTCTTCAATTATCACAGGGTCCTGTATGCGAACACCAAACTTACCAGGTATATAGATACCAACATCAATATGAAAAACCATACCTGGAACAAGGACATCCGTGCTATCTGGTGATATGTAAATTCCCTTTCTACCTGGAAGGATTGGCCTTGAAATAGGTCCGAAGGCATATTTATCAAGCCCCACTTCTGAGAGAAGTTTTCTGTATCTTTTATACACAGCAGAGCCCACCCTTCCAGGTCTGATAAACTCAAGTATCCTGTCCCTTATTTCAACAAGTTGATTATAAACCTCTGCAATCTTACCATTGTCAAAGGTGTAGGTTCTTGTGAATCCAGCACCCCTGTTACCAACAAGTACCCCAAAATCAACAATCAGGGGAGATTTTATCGGATGATTGTCAGTTACTGATGAAGGGTTGAATGTTCTCTTACCGGATATTACCCTTGTTGGATATCCACGCTTCTTGCCTCCTTTATCATAAATCATTCTATCAATCAAATTCCTCAGTCCAATTTCATCATCAGAGTTTTTTATCGCCTCTGGCAATCCCTTCAAAATCCTCTTCCCTATTTGAATCGCCTTCTTTATGTTTTTCAAACTTTCCGGGTCTGGTATTGAAAAGCTGTCCCTGAAAACATCCTTCACAACAATCGTCTCAATCCCGGGAATTTCCATGGGAATAAAAACACCTGCTCTGTGAACCCTCAACCTCTTCAATAGTCTGACCATCTCTTTAAAAGTACTCATACCTGCATTCAGATATTCAATGTTTTCAACGGGTATTTTCTCCACACTGTACTTTTTGAATTCTTCAATGGTATAAATATCTCCTATAAGGAATAGTTTATCCCTTGTGATAATAAGGAGTGGTGAAATCTCAAGAAAATTGTATGGCTTATTCACTGAAAGTGCTTCAAGCACATCATACTGGTCTTCAATTACAAGGGCATCAAGTTCATACTTTTCAATGATTTTCTTCAGAAGGTCAATCATCCACCGAGCACCTGTCTTAACCCCTGAAGCATCTTCAATCTCTGTAGTGCTTCAGTTTTCAAACTAGGGGTTTTCACAATACTCAACACCTTTTTATAAACCTTTTCAGCATCAGAGAACTTTCTCTGGGTCTCGTATATCCTGGCTATGTTCAAAAGTACCTCTGCACGGAAGGCGTTGTATTCAAAGAGTTCTTCTGCCTTCTGGTAGTTTTCAATCGCCGAGTTCATATCTCCTTTCTGCTCATAACACTGGGCAAGCCCTTCATAGGAAGACGGCCTTATAAATTTATCCTTTGTAAGTTTTGTAAGGGTTGTAAACCTCTCCATTGCCTTGTCAATCTGGCCTGATTGAAAGTCCATATTGGCAAGATAAAAAAGTGCCTTTATACCTGGAAGGGTTCCATAGTACTCCTTTGCAAGAAAGTCAAACTGGTTG
>Ga0180300_10000969_pt1 | contig 13098 bp, 12 predicted proteins | sample GuaBasSediGuay15_FD_121798 | JGI IMG/M metagenome (GOLD analysis project Ga0180300, IMG submission 121798) | Subseafloor sediment microbial communities from Guaymas Basin, Gulf of California, Mexico - Guay15, Core 4569-2, 21-24 cm | ecosystem: Environmental > Aquatic > Marine > Hydrothermal... | reverse complement strand
CATTTTATCAGCGTTCTCTGCTTATTATTCAGCAATTAATGGAGTAAAATCGGATTATATGCTATATAAAATTACTACAAATGATAGAGTCGACAATCCAAAGTTTGTTGTTTACAACATAGATCACAAGACTGCTTTGAATTATTTGCATGCAAAGCAGATTGATCTACTTATAGGCTCAAACTACGTTGTTGTTAGCGGTTCAGACAAGTCGTTTTCAGCAGGAGATGAGCTTAGAAGCTATTTAAGAGATAGATACGATTACTACTTGTTTGAAAAGTATGGAAGTAAGGCGTTTCCCGTTTTAGTATCTGTTGAATATCTAAAGAGAGAAACAAAGGTTGAATTTGGAATGCCATCAAAACCAGAAAGTGGTGGAATTGAGGAAGGAAAAGAACAGCAAAAGGGAATTGGTGGAAAAGAAATTGGTAAAATTGGTGAAAGTAAGCCAGAAACTGAAATAACTTCTAAAGAATCAAAATTACCGTTTGTCAAAAAGCCCAAATATTCAACACCTGAAACTCTATCTCCACCAAGCTTATTGGAGAAGTTGATATATTCGTTCTTGTTTGTAATTCCGTCCTATTTCACGATTCAAGTTTTCTCGTCATCACTAATTGAAGATAAGATTTCAAGGAGACTTGAGGTTTTAATTTCTGCAACCTCCAGTTACAGTATTATTTTGGGAAAAGCAATCCCATACTTGGTTTTATCTGTAATAACTGTTGTAATTGTCTCTTTAATACTCAAGGAAAACATTGGTTGCTTGTTGTTTGTATTTCCAATAGTCTTATTTTTAATGTCCGTTCAATGCTTTATTTCGATAATTTCAAGGAGTTACAGGGAAGCGACGTTCTTGCTGCTTGTGGTTTCATTGCTAATTACAACCTATATCTTCATTCCAGCAGTTTTTTCTGGCACTATACCTGTAAGCGAAATATCTCCTATTACTCAAATGCTCTCCTTCTTTGAAACATTAAGTATGGATTTTAGGGATTACATAATCTCAACATTCCAATTTTACTCAATGGCTATGATTTTGTTCTATCTCTCATCAAAAGCAATGGATTCCGAAATAATGTATTCAAAGAGTATTGTGGATAAAATTATGCTTGTAACTTCAAAGGTTATTAAGAAGGACTATCACACATTCATTGCATCTTTATTTTCTATTCCATTTGTTTTCATGGTTGAATTCTTTCTACTCTCTATTTTGTTTATCCTGCCCCAATCGTATTCTATTCCAGTGTTAATAGCCTCGATTGCTCTTGTCGAAGAGACTTTTAAAGCAACATTCGTTTATGCAGCATTTAAAAATAAGGCAAATTTATTTTCATCTGCTTTATTTTCAGCCTTTGGATTTTTTGTTGGAGAGAAGATCCTTATTGTAGCAAACATAGCAACTCAATACAACTTTCTCTTTCTATCTAAATATCTACTACTCCCATTACTTTTACACTCTCTAACCATGCTCGTGTTCGTATTATTGCTCAGATTTGGTTTTAGGAGGGCTTTAATCGCTTCATCAATCATCCACTTCATATATAACTACGCAATGGTGGTGATGCTGTTGTGAGGGTGAGATTAGCAATCCTCAAAATCGCCTTAAAGGATTTGAAAGCCATGTTTAAGGAGAGAACTTTTGTAAGCATCATTCTATTACTCGTTTTTGTAGCCTCTTTTTCCTCAGTAATCACATTTGGAATACTTGCTCTCTACAACCCCGACTACATTGGTTTTGCAGTTGAAAAAAACGTTAATGTAGCAATTGTCGGAGATGCACCCATTCTTGAAAGAATTGTGAAAGCAAAGAAGTACGATTCTTTAAAAGATGCCTTAATTGATTTTTACAGTAACAAAATTGATGCAATAATTGTTTTGAACGAAAACTTAACATCAAATTATGTTAAAGTTTACCTGCCTAAAGAAGAGATTAAAGCTATTCAAGCTTCACTGTTTATTAAAGAGAAATTAGTGGAATACGAAAGGGAATTGAAGAGGTTGAACGGAATTCCAAACTTCGACATCTCATTTTATCTTAACAAAAAACGGATTGAGATACCAAACGGCGTGTCTGTGGCGTTTAAGTTCATTTACGTTGTTTTAATTCCGCTCTTGATGTTTACAACTGCCATTTGTTGCGGTGGGTTGATAATAGACAGCATTGCAGAGGAAATGGAAACGAAAACCATAGAATTGCTAAGAGCAACTCCTACATCAATTTCAGAAATTTTTGGTGGGAAAGTACTTGCATCCATAATTTTATCACTAGTCTTGACACCAACATGGATTGTTCTGCTTGTCCTGAATGGCGTTGAAATCCATAACTTGTTTCTTGTAATCTTGTTGTCTCTCTCTTTTTCACTAATACTCACTTCAATCGCCTATTTCGTTGTCGTGTTGACAAAAGATAGGGAGAGAAGCCAATTAACATTCTCAATCATCTCAGTATCAATAATGCCTTTGTTATTCACAAATCCACACACTCCAGCGAGTTTGATTGGAAGGATTGCTGCAGACGGTTATTTCAGCATATTTGAACCAATTTTTTACTTTATAGTCTCAATAATCCTCATTTATTCAAATTTATGGATTATATCGGCAAAAATGCAATCTTGGCTTAGTTAACAACATAAGCCTTTAATTCCTCAAAATCTTTTTTTATCTTAAACTTTGAGAAAAATCTTATAATATTCTTCAAATCTCTTTCCAAATAGCTCATTGCGTAAGGATGATCTATTAACACAGCTTGCCCCATATCTATGAAGTAAGGTTTATCAAGGTACATTATGTTGTACTCGCTTAAATCAGCATGCACCAAATCAGCCTTGTACAGCTTTCGAATGTTTTCCATAACATCATCAAACAACCCATCTACATCCAACTCCAAAATCTGATTACCCAACTCAATCAATGTTGGTGCTGGCGTTTCATCTTTGCCTATAAACTCCATAATCAACACGTTTCTCATGTATGTAATTGGCTTTGGAACGCTTACATCAGCATTAAACGCCCTTAATAAGTTTTTATATTCCTTTTCTGTCCAAACGTATATTTTTTCTTTCTTTGAAATTCTTCTTACGTCAAATCTTTTATCACCAAAAAGGTATTCATCCATTTTGTGAAATTCACTTGTCTCTATTCTGTAAATCTTGACTGCTAAAGGTATCTCCTTACCATCATAGAGCCCATCAGCATAAAATACATTAGCCTCTTTTCCCGTGCTTATCACTCCTCCCAAAGCTTGAATTATCCCCTTGGCAGACAATTTGTATAATACTTTTAGAGTTCTTAAATCTAAAACTTCTGCGTAGATTTTTTTATCATCATAGTCTTTCTCCTTGATTCTAAGCTTATCCAGGTAAGCTTCTATCCTCTTTAAATTTTTCATTAATTTAGGATTGTGTTGTAGGATATATTTTTAACTTCTTAAATCAATTTTAGCAACTGTAATAATAATACTATTAAATAATTATTTAAAAATATTTAAAAAGATTACTCTCTCTCCTCTAAGGGAGTGTAACGCTTACTCTTCCCACCTGTATACAAAGCTCTTGGTCTTATCAACCTGTTATTCTCATACTGCTCAATTATGTGGGCTGTCCAGCCAGCAATTCTTCCTAATGCAAATATATTGATGAACAGATCATCAGGAATCCCAAGGTTTGCGTAGACACTTGCTGAATAGAAATCAACGTTGGGCAACAATCCTTTATGTTTATACACAGCTTCAGCAATTGCTTCGCTTATCTCATACCACTTTGGCTCTTTCTCATCAGCTAGTTTCTTAGCTAAAACTTTCAACTCAATTGTTCTGGGATCCATTATTTTCTTGTAAACCCTATGCCCAAAACCCATTATTCTCTCCTTTCTCTCAAGCTTTTCTTTAACGTACTCCTCAGCCCTCCATGGAACCGCTACTTCCCTCAACATCTCCATAACTTTTTGTGCTGCCCCACCATGCAAAGGACCCATCAAAGTTCCAGTTGCAGCAACAACACTCGCATACATATCTGCCATTGTTGATGCAGCAATTCTAGCAGCAAATGTTGAAGCATTTAGCTCATGGTCAGCATGGAGTATTAAATCTAAATCTAGGGCTTTTATGGCAGTCCAAGTTGGCTCTTCTCCATGAAGCATATATAAGAAGTTTGCCGCATGATCAAAATCATCACTTGGATGTATAAGTTGTTGTCCAGTCCTTATTCTGTGGTAATATGCAACAATCGTCGGGAACTTGGCAATTAAACTCTTAGCTTTTTCAATACTCCTATCATAACTTCTGTGGTGGATGTATTTATCCATCGAACCTAAATAAGAAATGGCAGTCCTTAAAACAACCATTGGATGAGTAATCGGTGGTAGATGTGTGAGCAACCCTATTATTTGTGGTGGTAGTTCTCTCTTATCTGCCAACTCAGCCTTGAAAATCTCCAGTTCACTCTTACTGGGCAACTCCCCAAGCAAAAGTAAATATGCCACTTCCTCATAATTGGAATGTTTTGCCAAATCGTGGATGTTGTAACCTCTGTACTCTAAAATAGCTCTCCCATTGTCTAATTCAATTCTGCAAATGTCACTTTGACATGCAATAACATCTTCCATTCCTGATTTCACAACCATACATTCACCTCACACGTATCTATATGAAGGATATTTTTCCAATATCATACCCGAAACGAGGATTGGCGGCTCTTTCTGAGCAACTTCAATTGCGTTATCCAACTTCCAATCCTTCTCAGCATAAATTGTTACCAAATCGTCTCCCACGTTTACTATTTCTCCTTTTTTCTTATGGATGTATATACCAGCACCCTTGTCTTTTGGTGCACCAGCAGCCCTTGCAATCTTTACAATTCTCAGGTTATTAACACCAACAACAGCCCCCTCAAAGTTTGATTTTATCTTGTAAACTTTATCACCAATCGGGATATCGTCCGATTTTATTTTTTCACCACCCTGAGCCTCAACGATCTCCATGAATTTCTCCAGTGTTTTCCCAGATTCAAACAACTCCTTTGCATAAGCATAACCATTTGTTGCTTTTCCTGTCATTTCAAGTAATATTCCAGCAATCCCCAAAGCCTTCTCAAGTAAGCTTGCCGAGCCTTTCCGCTCCTCCATTGCTTTTAAAGCCTCCCAAGCCTCTAAAGCTGGTCCTACAGCTCTTCCAACAGGCTGACCCCCGTAAGTTAAGGCACAGGTTATGTTTAAACCCAGTCTTCTTCCCATCTCAACGAAATCGTTGGCTAATTCCCTTCCCTTCTCTACATTTGGTACTTTTGAACCTTCGCCCGTCGGAATATCAATTACAGCATACCTCGCTCCAATTGCACCCTTCTTAGCCATGACACTTGCCAAAAGCTGTGGTTTTGGATCTATTGCCAAAGGATACTCAACGTGAATTATCTTGTCGTCTGCTGGAGCAATTTCTGTTGCCCCACCCCATGCTATGACTCCTCCAACTCTTTCGGTAATCTCCTTAATTTCATCCATGTTCAAATTAACCTCAGCAAATACTTCCATAGTGTCAGCAGTTCCACTTGCAGACGTTATTGCTCTGCTTGCTGTCTTTGGAATTAATAGTCCAGCAGCGGCAATTGTTGGAACAATTAGCAAAGATATCTTGTTGCCAGGAACACCGCCTATACTGTGTTTATCAACGACAATACCTCTCTCAAAAGACAACGTTTCACCAGTCTCAATCATTGCCCTCGTCATCCACTCGATTTCATCAAAATCCATCCCCTTCAAGTAGCTTGAAAGCACAAATGCGGTCATCTCAACTTCATTCAATGCGTTGTCGACGATATCCTTAATAATTGCATAAATCTCATCTTTACTAAATTTTCCCCCGTCTAGTTTTTTCTTGATGTATTCAACAGACTTTGGTTTTGGTACTGGTACTATTTTAACCTCAAAATCATCTGAAATTTCACATCTCTCCCCTATACAAGAAGCTATCCCTACCTCACCCTTCTCAATCATCTCCACAGCAGCAAGTTGAACACTTGCAATGAAAGACTGCCTTGAATTATAGATAACCTTGACTCTATCTCCTTCAAGTAATCCAAGCTCATCGGCATCATTCTGGTTCATAATAACTGAGTATTTCTCAGTTTTTATTGGGAATAGCTTAACCTTAAATTTCATAACTTGCATCGTAACTTAAAGATTTTTAATATTTTCGTTAGAATTTGTGGACATTTTAATGTATTTGAATGGATACTTAAAGAAATTTTAATTTTCTATCATTTCCATCTCAGATGGTTAACAATATATAATGCTGTATTTAATCGATTTAATGGATGTCCAAAGAGACGTTGAAATGATTGATGAGACGAAGTTTAAGTATATTCAAAGAGCAAAGGATGAAGTTAGGGAGCTTATTTATGATTATAAACGCTGTAATGGTTGTGGAATTTGTGTTTATGCCTGTCCTGTTAACGCAATTGAATTAGGGCCCATTCACGACATAGCTTTAGGTTTGGAAATGCCACCTGTTGTAATTGATCATTTAAAGTGTGCATATTGTGGGATTTGCTACTCCTACTGTCCATTCAACGTTTATGAGTTTTACATCAATGAAGAGAAAGTGAGTAAAGATGAATTGCCATTGTCTCCTGTCCGCTACACTTACAAATACGATAATTGCAAGGAATGTACTTTGTGTTACAAAGCTTGCCCAACAAACGCCATAACAAGACATGTTTATATCACAAGACAACAGATTGAGGAGAAGAATGAGGGTTTAGAAGGAAAGCTGCATCTTGATAGAGAAAAGTGCAACTTTTGCGGTATTTGTGTTGAGTTTTGTGAAGTATTTAAATTAGTTGAAAAGGAAATAAAGCCTGACGATATAATGCCTTATGAAGAAATTTTGGTTGATGAATCGAAGTGTGATTACTGTGTTCTTTGCGAGGACATCTGCCCTGAAGAGGCTTTAAAAATTGAGGGGAAGAGAATAAATTTTAAGTTACCAGAAAAAATTGCTGAAATCGAGATAAACCAAGAGTTGTGCTCACATTGTGGTTATTGCGAGAAAATCTGCCCATACGATGCTGCAAAGACGATAAAACCAATTGATGGCGAATTGGGATTGTTTGAGGCAAGGATGTATAGATGTGATCCTGTTGGATGTGCTGCGTGTATAATAATCTGCAAGCACAATAGAGTTTGGTACGTTTCTAAGGATAAGGGAAGGGTTCATTTTAATGCTGAATTTTGTGTTTATTGTGGAGCATGTGAAAATTCCTGCCCTTACGACTTAATTGAAGTCAAGAGACACAATTATTATACAAAGGAATTGGCAATAGATGCCCCATGGAGAGAGGCTTGGGAGGATGCTTTAAGTAGAGTTATAGCTAAGGAAAGGGTAAAAGAGCCTGATAGAAGATTTTTAAAGGAGGAAAGAGAAGTTGAGATTGTTGAGGAGGAGATTGAGTTTAAAGAGATAGATGATGAAACAAGAAAAGCTTTGGAGGAAAAACTTAAACCAATAGAGCAAGCTTTAAAAAGAGCAGGTTATAGAAGGGCATTCGAAACTGGAAAGTTGGAATTATTTCTTAAAGGTGTTAAACATGCCAAAGAAGCTTGAAGGAAAAAAGATAGTATTGGGTGTTACAGGAAGCATAGCTGCTGTTGAAACTGTAAAACTGGCGAGAGAGCTGAGGCGGAGAGGAGCAGAAGTTGTTGCAGTGATGAGTAAAGCGGCGAGGAAAATAATACATCCCTATTCATTGGAGTTTGCTACGCAAAACAAGGTTATTACAGAAATAACTGGCAAGGTGGAGCATGTAAAGTATTTAGGGTTGGAAGGTGAGGCTGATTTGTATTTAATAGCTCCTTCAACTGCAAATACTATTTCTAAGATAGCAAACGGAATTGATGATACGCCAGTAACGACAATGGCTACAACTGCTTTAGGCTCCAAAAAACCAATTGTAGTTGTGCCAGCAATGCATGCTGGAATGTATGAGAATAAAGCGATTAAGGAAAGCTTGGAAAGACTTGAGAAATTTGGGGTTGAGATAGTAAGTCCAAAGTTTGAGGAAAATAAGGCGAAGTTTCCTGATATTGAAATAATATGTCTACACGTTGAGAGGGCTTTGTATCCCAAGGAGATGGAAGGTAAGAAAGTCATTGTAACATCTGGACCTACTTACGAGCAAATAGACCCAATTAGGTTTATTAGCAACAAAAGCTCAGGTATTATGGGAAAGGAAATAGCCTTAGAATTTTGGAGAAGGGGGGCAGAAGTTGTTGTTATCACTTCCAAACCTTCTAATTTAAATCTCCCTAAATTTGAAGAAATTAAAATTAGATCTGTTAAGGATATGTTGGAGAAAACACTTAATGAGGTTAAGAATGGATGTGATTTGTTTGTTTCTACAGCAGCAGCCTCAGACTTCATACTAGATATGGCTGAAAGCAAGATTAAAACGACAGATGAATTGATTTTGAAGTTGAGAGCTGCACCAAAGGTTCTTTGGGAGGTAAGGAAAATCTACAAAGGTAAAATAATGGGATTCAAGGCTGAGACTGGCGTGAGTGATGAGGAACTTTATCAAATAGCCCATGACAAGAAAATTAACGACAAAATTGAGATGATCGTTGCCAACGATGTGCTTGAGAGAGGGATGGGGACGTTGGATACAAGAGTTTTGGTGATTACAAACAGAAGAACAGAGTGGATTGAAGGAATAAAGCCAGATGTGGCTGAAAGAGTAGTTAGAATATACATTGAAGACGTTTTATGATTTTTTGCCCAGGAAGTATTACAGCTTTCTTTTCCACATTAATTTCTGAAAATCCTTTATTGTCCGGTTCGTACGGTGTAGGATTTACAATAGACAAAGGTGTTTTTGTTGAGGTTGAAAAGGCCGAAAAAACTGAAATTATCGTAAATGGTCAAAGTTGGGATTTTCCAACCGTCCAGTATGTGGTAAATGAGTTAGCTAAAGACGATGTGAAGGTAAAAATAAAAATGGAACTCCCAGTCGGTTGTGGTTTCGGGATGAGTGGCGCATCAGCTTTAGCAACAGCTCTATCCCTCAATAACTTTTTTGAGTTAAAGAAAAGCTTCATAGAGTTGGCAGATTTGGCTCATGAAAGCGAAGTGATAAACAAAACGGGTTTAGGCGATGTTATTTGTCAAACCTTCGGTGGTTTAGTTGTTAGAAAAAATGCTTGCTGCCCAAGTAAAGCTGCTGTTGAAAGATTGATAGTTGATGTAAATCTTGATTTTCTCGTTCTTGGAAAAATTTCGACTGAAGAAGTATTAAAAGATGAATTGAAGAGGAAGAGAATTAATGAAGTTGGAATGAGGTGTTTAGAAGAATTCATAAGAAGTCCTGAATTTGACAACTTATTTTCAATTGCAAACAGATTTTCGATGGAGACAGGTTTGATAGATGATGAAATGAGAGATATTATTGAAGCAGTTGAAAGTAATGGTGGAAAAGCAGCGATGATTATGCTGGGAAAAGCAATTTTTGCATATAATGGATTTGATGTTTTAAAAGAATTTGGAAATCCATTTAAAGCTAAAATAACTTGTTGTGGTGTGCAATTGGTTTAGTTCATTTAGTTTGCGATTAAATCATTATCAAACTACAAACTCCTTAATTTCAAACTTTATGTTCTCCTCAATCAACCTTCTCAAGAGATCATCAACCAAACTTTCTGTACATGCAACAATAACTCCACTTCCATGATGTGAAGCTTCAACGCAAACGTCTTTCGAACCAAAGAATATGGGTTCTACACCAATCTTTCTGCAAGACACTAAAGCTTCAACACCGATAGCCACAACTATACTCCTTGGCTTGGATTTTACAAAATCTCTGAATGCTATTACATCTACCTTCCTACTTCCGCCCTCAGCAATGTCTGGCACTTTAATAACAACAACTTCACCCTTTTTTGGGGGTTCAAAACCGCTTGTGGGTTTTATTAATATGTCTTCCCCATCGCCTGCTGAAGTTAATGCAACTCCATTGGAATCTTTATTCTTCTTTGCGAAAATAAATCCATCCTGAAACCAATATTTAACTTTCTCATTCTCCCTAATTTTACCCTCAGCAATAGCTACAATAGATCTTGAATACAACTTTCTGACCAACTCCTCAGAGTACATGTGTAAATCCAGTAAATTCTTCGTCAGCCAGTCAATACCTTTATTCGTCAACTCGTAATAACCTTTATGAATTACCTTAACGTAATCTTCTGAAACTAACTCTTTGAAATGTTCAGAAATTGCCTGAGGTGTTAAATTTAATTTTCGTGCAATATCTCTTTGATTACACTCTTTGTTAATAGCCAATTCAGAAAGGATGAGCAGTTTTACTGTATCTTTTCTGCTAAGTAAAACTTTCATACCTTAAAAATAATTCTCAACTTTTTAAAACTTTCTACCCTAAACTTTTAAACGATTTTTATTTTAGCCTTTCCATCTCTCTCAAGCTTTCCTAGATACTCCAAAAATTCTGTTACAGTCATATTGTGTTTCTTTGCAGCCTCTTTTATTGTCATAACATTATTTTTTGATTTTGTTGGTTTTGTTTGTCTTGGCTTTGAATCTTTAAGTTCAAAATGTTCACATACTTCAGCCATCCCACCGCAACTTGCAAAATACTTGCAAAAAATACAAGACATCAAATCAGGTTGTAATAGAAGAAAATAAATTTTATGGTTTCTCTCAACAAACTCCAATATTCTCGGACTTCTGCACGATGTACGAGAGGATTTACTTTGATCTATCAATTCAACGATAGATCAAATCATCTTTCGCTTTACTCACACTCAAAGCGGCTGGAACTGGGGAGGAAGCTGTAGATAATCCCAACTGTTTCTTCCATTCTAGTATTCTATTTATGTTAAGTCATCAACATTTTTATATGATGTTACTAAATGTCTTGATAGTAACAACAATTCTATCGCACTCCACCAACTTTAAAATTAGACTTGTGATTTTATCAAATCCTTCAAAAGCTTCTCAGCCTTCTCTAAATCCTCCAGTTTCTCAAAATAAAGGGTTTTCACACCGAGCAATTTTAGTTTTTTGAACTTCAACCTTATAACCATGTTTTCTTTATCAACTACAAAATCTTTAATTTCCTCCAATTTTGTTTTAAGCGGTTTATAGTATATTGTGTCTTCTTCAATAAAATAGTACCTTATTTTTCCCAAGGTTATAAGCATGTAGAGCATTACAACAAAAATGAAGATTGTTAAGCTTAAAACAATCTTTTTAACATCAACACCTCCTGAAAATCTGAGAAAACTAACGATTATGGCTGAAAGAATTAGAGAAAGACTAAGATAAATCCATTTTTTCCTTGCAATTTTATTGTTTACGGCTCTATAACTCCACATCAAGTTCCACACCTCCAATCTGATAGGTATTTTATTTGCTTCTCAGACAGTTCATCAATTTCAATTGATAAAGATTGTAACTTTAACCTCGCAACTTTCCTATCAAGCTCTTCAGGCACTGGGTAAACCTTCTTTTCTAATTTCTCGTGATTTTCGACCAAATACCTAACTGCTAAAGCCTGATTGGAGAAACTCATATCCATTACTTCAATTGGATGTCCATCAGCTACAACCAAGTTAATCAATCTTCCCTCACCCAACAAGTAGAGTTTTTTATCTCCAAGATCATATTCTGTAACGTAATCTCTAATCTCTCTCTTAGACTTACAAATCTCCTCTAAATCCTCAATGTTTATCTCAACATTGAAATGTCCAGCATTCGCCAAAATTGCACCATTCTTCATTAATTCAAAGTGTTCTTTTCTTATCACATCAATATTTCCTGTAGAAGTAACAAAGATGTCTCCAATCTTTGCAGCTTCGCTCATCTTCATGACCCTAAACCCGTCCATAATAGCCTCTAAAGCCCTCACTTCATCAACTTCCGTAACTATTACATTTGCCCCCATTCCTTTTGCCCTCATTGCTATTCCTCTTCCACACCACCCGTATCCAGCAATAACGAAGTTCTTTCCTGCAATGAGCATGTTTGTTGCTCTAATAACCCCATCAATCGTTGATTGTCCAGTCCCATACCTGTTATCAAACAGATACTTCGTCTTTGCATCGTTCACAGCCATGACAGGAAAAGCCAAAACCCCCTCATTTTCCATCGCCCTAAGCCTTATTATTCCGGTTGTAGTCTCTTCACTCGCCCCCATCACGTTTTTAGCATACTCTTTTCTATCTCCATGCAGCAAAAAAATCAAATCTGCTCCATCATCAACAACTATATCTGGCTCAAAGTCTATGACCTTATTCAAAGCCTCATAATACTCCTCATTGCTCATTCCACGTTTAGCAAAGCACTTTATCCCCATGTTTCTTAATGCATTGGCAACATCATCTTGACTGCTTAATGGGTTGCAACCTGTAATAGCCACTTTAGCCCCACCAGCTATAAGGGTTTTAACCAAAACAGCAGTTTTAGCCTCAACATGCAATGCCATTCCAATTTTAATACCTTTTAATGGTTTTTCTTTTTCAAATTCATCCTTAATTTTACCAATAACTTTCATATGCTTTTCTGCCCAGAGAATTTTGTTGTAACCCTTTTCAATCATAAGTAAATTATGGGATAGAGGCTTTTATTCTTTGTCCTTTTTTGCGTACATCTCAAGCACTTCATCAATTGATGCCTCTTTTAGTTTCTCAGCAAACTTGAAAACCTTTTCTAAGTCGTCATTGTAAAGCTTTTCCCTCAAAATCTTGTTAGCAATCAGTTTTGCCCTCCCCATGTAGTTTCCGTCAAGTTTCAAAGCCAACTTGTACTCTTTACCAAACTTGAGGTAAATGGTTGTGTTATCATCTGCTATAACAACTTCTTCAGCATCTATTGTTTTTGCAACATCTTCAAACAACTTCTTTAGTTTTTCATCAAATTCCACTTTTTTATCATTCACAACTAGGTAGCACGAAATAGGATCCATTTTTCACCTCGTTTCTGAAAGGATTTTTGCTGTATTTAGGCTCTTTTTACCCTTTATTATTGTTATTTTGTCACCATGTATTATTAAAACATATTTAAAATCTTTTGTGTTTACCACGCAGTATGTTGGTTTT
>Ga0180300_10000968_pt1 | contig 13112 bp, 15 predicted proteins | sample GuaBasSediGuay15_FD_121798 | JGI IMG/M metagenome (GOLD analysis project Ga0180300, IMG submission 121798) | Subseafloor sediment microbial communities from Guaymas Basin, Gulf of California, Mexico - Guay15, Core 4569-2, 21-24 cm | ecosystem: Environmental > Aquatic > Marine > Hydrothermal... | reverse complement strand
ATTGCAATAGGCGCCTACGAACGCGCCTTAGACTACGCAAAGCAGAGAAAAGCCTTCGGCAAACCACTAATTGAGCATCAAGCAATCCAATTCAAATTGGCAGACATGTGGACAGAGATAGAAGCTGCCAAGCTATTAGTCTACAAAGCAGCATGGCTTGTTGATAAAGGTAAACCAGACCCAGCATTAAGTTCTGCTGCAAAACTCTTTGCAAGTGAAGCAGCAATCAAAGTTACCTATGAAGCAGTCCAAATCTTTGGCGGTTATGGGTACAGTAAAGAGTACGACATTGAAAGGTATTACAGAGATGCGAGGGTTGGAACGATATATGAAGGGACGAGTGAAGCGCAAAGAATAGTTATTGCGAGAAGATTGATAGGTAAGATAAAAGTTTGATTTTAATGTTATTTTTTATTAATTTATTAAACTAATAAGGAGGTGTTAAAATGAAGGTTGATGATGTGAAGGTTGTTGGGGTTTTGGGAGCGGGAACAATGGGAAATGGTATTGCTCAGGTATGTGCGATGGCAGGTTTTGAGGTGATAATGAGAGATATAAAACAAGAATTCGTTGACAGAGGTGTACAAACGATTAAGAAGAGTCTAAGCAAGTTTGTTGAGAAGGGCAAGATTTCTGAAGATGATATGAATGCCACACTTTCAAGAATTAAAACAACCCTTGATTTGAAAGATTTTAAGAACGTTGATGTTGTTATAGAGGCTGTTATTGAAAACATGGATGTAAAAAAGGAGGTTTTTAAGGAAGTATCTGAAATTGTGAAGAGAGAGGATGCAATATTTGCCTCAAACACGTCAACACTCAGCATTACAGAAATGGCTACAGTTGTTAAAAAACCTGAGAACTTCGTTGGAATTCACTTCATGAACCCCGTTCCACTAATGAAGGGTGTTGAGATTGTCAGGGGTCTGTTGACGAGTGATGAAACCTTAAACTTTGCTGTTGAATTCGTTAAAAAGATTGGGAAGGAGCCTGTTGTGTGTAAGGACTCTGCTGGCTTTATAAGCAACCGTATCTTGATGCCTTGGGTTAATGAGGGCATTTACGTGCTTTATGAGGGTATAGCGACAAAGGAGGAGATTGACAAAGGAATGAGGTTGTTTACGAACGTGCCAATGGGTCCTTTGGAGCTGGCTGATTTAATAGGCTTGGATATTTGCTTGGCTGCGATTGAGACCTTGCATAAGGAGTTGGGCGATAAGTATAAGCCATGTCCATTGTTGAAGCAGATGGTCAGGGCAGGATTGCTTGGCAGAAAGACTGGAAGGGGCTTCTACGATTATACAAAATAATTTTTTATTTTAAAAAGTTAAAGCCTTACTAGTCCCATTTTTTACACTCAAACCCATCCACCCAATCGTCTACAATTCTATTCTCAATTTCTATTACAAATAACTTTAATTTTTATTCTCTTCTTTTCTGCAAATCTAAACTAAGCCAAATCTAATAGGTGAATATCCTCTCAACCCGTATTTAATCTTAGATATAATAGATGTCTAATTTTTTAACATAATCTAAATCCTTTATAGCCAATCGCCCATATTTATAAATGACCTGCTAATTGATGTTTTTCGTTTTTGAGATTTAATCAGACTAAAGTAAGATTGAAAGCTCTCTCAAATCCTTTAAAGCTCCATTGTACTTTCCATGCCTATCTACTAGATATGCTTTAATTCCAACACTTTTCGGGACTAAATAGTCGAATTTGTAGTGATCGCCAATGTGTACAACTTGTTTGGGCTTTACATTTGCACTTCTGCAAACCTTCAAGTAAACATCTGGTTCTTTTCTTACCTCTCCAAAATCAGAGACACACGAGTAGATTTTGGAGAAATAATCCTTAATATTCTCTAACTCTACTTCCAAAAACTCCTTTGATGCATTCGACACTACAATCAACTCATACTTCCCACACAATTCTTCCAAAGCCTCGATTGCATCTTTATAGATTTCCAATTCGTTTCTCATCTTTTTTAGAATGTTTAGCGGATCAACATCCAAATCAAATCTTTTAAACCAGTAATCGGGCAGGTACCATCTTATGTCTTCTTCACCAACCTTCGCATAGCATTTTCTAACGAAGTTCAAAGCTTCGTTATAATCTAACCCATGCTTTTTAGCGTACAATCTTGGAACGACTTCGTGCCAGAATTTATTGGCAAAATCTTGATTAACTAAGGTTCCATCGACATCGAAGGATATTATCTTTGGCTTCATTAGTGTAAAAAGATTAAGAAATTTTAAAACCTTGTTGGTTTGATGTTAGTTAAGTTGACTTTAGATTACGAGTTCATCAGTTCAATTAAGAACGTGCTTATCCAATACATAGCAATGGAATATCCCTTCCAAAACAATGTTGTCTTGGACTCTAACAATCACTTCAACGAGATTCTTCTTTCCTTTCACTTCAACAACCTTTGCATGTGCAATAATCTCATCTCCAACCTTAACAGGCTTTGTAAACTTTACCTCTGCTCTCCCCAAAACAACGTTTGGGTGGTTTACAGCAACCATTGCCGCTAAATCAGCCAAACCAAACGTAAAGCCACCATGAATCAAACCTCTCTCATCAACAGCCATCTCCTTTAAAGCTTTAAGTCTAACTTTAGCCTCTTTCTCTTTAATCTCCATAACTTCTCCAACCAACTCCTTTGAAGCTAACTTATGTGTTTTTATTTTGCTATTGATTGTATTATCAATTCTAGTATCCAATTCATCTACACCGCCCATATTACCACCTACCAATCAACAACTTCAAAATGAATGATAGTAACGAACTCATCATCTCTAAAACTACCATATATTTTCTTTAAAGCTTTAACGAGTTCTTCTTTGTTTTTAAATCCATCTTGCATTGCATCTTTATCGTTCAACTCCTTCAATCTTTTAACAACAGCCTTCAAAATTCTCGCCTTGCAAAAAACCTTGTTGTTGGCGGTAAATTCAACAATATTGCCAACTGGGTAATTCTTCAACCCCTTTCTAATCGTTGTTCTTTTGTCTCCATCCAAAATCATCTTCACGTATTCTTCGTCAAAATTAATTCTTTTCTTATTCTTCTTCATACCATCTCCACACCTTTTGTATTGCTTTCAACAAGACCCTAAATTTTTTGAAATCTCTCTCTTCAATCTCCCACCAGGGTTTTAGCTGTAAACACTTGCTTACTAAGATCTCTTCCTCAATTTCATCCAAATCTGCTTTCCTTGTGTTGAGATAGTAGTATTTAACCAAAGGTCTAACAATATCAGACACGTATTCGTATAAACTTACGCCTTGGAAGTACTTGCTCATCCTCCTCCTCTCTACTCTCGAATAGATTGGCTTGGGAACATTCAAGTTTCGCATTAAACTCTTAAGCAATCCTATCGCCGTTTCAACCTCCAAATCTTTCAATTCATCATTTAAGTACTCAACGACCCTCCTAACAAACTCTGCATTTATTTCTTCTATTTTGGACTGAACATGCATCTTTAACGGTTTTAGGATAATTAAAGTGTACTCCCCAGATATCTCATTTCTTTGTGGTGTAATGTGTACGGGATAAAACCCATTTTTTATCCAAAACCTTAGTAATTCTGGTGAGACACCAAAACCTGAACCAACCCAGTCCATATCATTCTCTAAAGCCCAATCAACGAGTTTTTGTAATGCAAAACTTCCTATACCCCTGTTCATAAGCAGAGGGTGGGTGGCTATTCTAACAATCCTCATTCCCCTAAACTTGGGAAACTCATAGTCCCAATAATGCTTGAGTATCAAATCTGGTATTATTTGCCCTTTTGGCTTGTACCCTTCCCCCATCTTCTTTATCGCTTCATCTCCCAACTCACCTTCAACAGCAACGTGCAAGGAGCATACAGTTTTACCGTTTACCGAAACCCTAAAAACTAAATGATTTGGCATATCTAAAAGAATAACTAAATCTGAAGGGCGGTTTCTGTAATGGGCTAACACATAAATTCCGAAAAACTCCTTCAACAGTTTCTCATCTTCAAGCAACCTGTCTTTGTCAACGTATTCAAACTCCAGTCTATCTTTAATTCCTTCAACATCCTCTTCGCTAAGCTCCGCTGGTTGAGCATCCAAAAGCAAAACATCGTTGAGCCATCTCTCAATTGGGTCATATTTTCCATACCTAATCGGCTCATCCATGTGGATTTGTTGGATTTCTACAGTTTCATCCTCTCTCAATCTTTTTAGGAATCTGATGCTAAATCCCCTTCCCGCCCCTTCATATCCATGAATTGTTGAGGAGAAAATTGTGTATCTAATGCCTTCAGTAATCTTCCACAAAACTGGAACGTCGATGCCTGCTGCTTCATCCACGATTATTATATCTGCATAATCCTTTTCTACCATCGCCCTTCTTGGAACAACGTATTCAACTCTGGCAAACTTACTGCTTACAACAGTGGTCATTCCATTAGATTCCTTAACCTTAAATTCCTTCATCCCCTGCCTAATCAAAGCCTTCTTCAAAAAGGCAAAGTAAGTTTGGACTGCTTGCAAAGTTGGGGCTACGACCATTACTCTTACAGGTCTTTTCAAAACCCTCTGCATTCGTGAGATTAAAAATGGTGTCGTAATGCCTAAAATTGCCGTCTTACCTCTCCCTCTATCTGCAGTTATTACTACAGCTTTTTTCTCCTTCTGCCTATCGAAAAATGTTTCAAACAACTCTAAAACCCTAACTTGATCTTGTGTCGCACACAACTTGTACAATTTCCTCTTTATCTCCTTCTTTTCTGGAATCTGTATTTCTTCTCTCGTAACACCAATCTGTTCAAATTCGTACTTCTTTACAACCTCAAACCTATCAACATTGTAAATGATTATTCCATTTGCATTAACAGTTTTCTCAATAAACCTTCTGTAAAACCTTGGAATTATGTCGCTAACATCGTAAGGCTCACTTATAATTTCAGCATGCCACCTCCCAATCAAGTTTTTCCATGCATCTATTTCTGGACTTAAAATTAGAATTAAGCCACCTTCAGCAATCGTTTCAATTATAATTCCCAAATCGTTGGGTTGGAAACCCTCTGTCAAATCAAGAATTAGGGATGAATAAGTTTCACCTAACACACTTTGCGAATCTTTAAAATGAATTAATTTTCCATCAAAATACTTTTCAGCTTTTTCAAGAAAAATACTCCTTCCCACAACAAGCAAGTTCTCCTTCCAGTCTGGATTTAACTTTGTTATGTGATTCTTATATTTTTTATAGATTTTTGCCGCTAAACCCACAAAATCATCGTTAAATTGTGAAGAGCAAAGCATAATGCCAAACCTATGCCTGTTTTTTGAGGCAATCTCACACGCTTTTTTGATTTCTGAATAAAGCTGTCTTATTGTCATTGTTTAAGGGAAATTCGTTGATGAATAAAAAGTTTTGTTGGGGCTTTTGTTTAGTGAAGTGAAGCAGAATCGTATGCTGTTATGCATAACCATTCAATACATTGAGGGATTGTTATATTCAATATCAACGAGCTCAATTTTATCATAACAAAAATCTCCGGTTCTTAATTTCCAGATGATGTTGACTTTGCTTGGAACAATAATGCCGTTGAACATTTTGTATTCCATAATTTGCCCTTCCCAATCCTCGAGAACAAACTTGCTATCCACTTCTCTATATCGCTTTGCCGTTATCTTTGTTACTTCCCCTTTTTCGTTAAAGTGAAAAATGGCTGAAGCTGAGACTCTCTTATAACTTATTGTTGCTTTTGCAGAATTGTTATCAATAGCATCCCATTTGATATACTCATTTAAAAATGCAGAAGGAAACCATATACATTCAGCAAGAAATCTCAAAATTTCTCCATGATCGACTTTATATCCCTTTGCATCAACAACCTTGATAAGTCCCAGAATTACCACTAAATTGCCTTTACCATCAATAAATTCATCTTTTGCGTGTATTGATAACAGTGGAGCAAATTTTGCCTTTGCCACCCAGATAAATTCAACAGAATCAACATTAAAATATTGCTCTGCATTTATTGGCATCCATTCTTGATTCTCTTTCATCCGAAAATATCCACCCTGTTTTAGCCTGACAGTTTTAATTTTTTCCTTACCTATCATTTGCGTGTATCTCAAATACCTTTGAACTGGTTCGGGCAGGCTTTTTATGTCTTCTTCAGTAACTACTTCTGTTTTCGTTTCTTTGCTCTTTTTAAAAAGCTCCTCTACTTCATCTTTTACCTTCTTATTAAATGTAAAGTTACCAATTGTGATGGCTGATGCAATTAGGATAATGATTACCCCAAAAATGATTAATACAATTTTTATCATTTTTATCTACCTCTTATATGGTTATTGCTATTTAAGAGTAACAGCTTTCGCATATCGTTTTTCGGTGGGGTTGCCAAGAGTAATTTGATTTGTGTGAGCTTGAAGCAGGTGAAGCGTATTTCATTATCTCAAAAATATGCTCAGAAATGAATATCTCTATCCTCTGCGTCATTTTTATTCTTTCGGATTAGCTCAGCTACCGATTCCTTAGCAATGAATTTATCGTGGAGAACTATAAGCAGATTTACAATTCCCAATGTTATAAACCCTGCTAACCCAGTTAAACCAATTATCAGGTCATTTCCACCTTTAACAAGTACTATGGATAGGTTATAGGTGGCATTTAGCGAGCCATGCATGATGGCAGCAGCTATAACTGATCCAGCTTTAAGCCTGACATAACTGAAAATTGGGGAAAGAAGAATACACCATGCTGTCATCATAAATACACCAGCAGTTGGATGCTGTGGATAATTATGTCCTTGCAAAATGAGCGGTGCATGCCATATACCCCAGATGACGCCTATGATTACTGAGGATTTCCAGAAATTCATATAGCTTAGTTCCTTTTGTAGAAATCCTCTCCACCCAATCTCTTCACCAAATGCAGGAATTGCATTTATGGTTATCCCAAAAATTAATCCCTGAATCAACCCAATCAATATTGGATGAATGGGCATTATTTTAATCTGCTTTTTCATCTCCTCAATTGCTTCAGGTGGCAGTGTATCCTTTAACCTTTCAAAAAACCCCTCCATTTCAGGACTGTATTCCACGCCTGGAAAGAGTAGGCTTATCAATAAAGTTGCAAAAGCTATGGCTGCTGGCAAAAGCCATGCTACGATCCACCACCTGTTAGGCTTAAAAGAAATTCCTAACTCCCTCACAGATTCTCTGTAAAGTTTTTGAACAAACAGTGTTGCGAGCATCGGTATAAACATGTATCCTATTGCAAAGATGTATGTAGCGTATTTGATTTGACTAATACTAAAGAAGACAAATGCTGAAAGATAGCTGATAAAGAATGTTATTGCAATAAACAAAGCAATTTTACGCATTTATCTCACTCTTCTTCACTTTACTTTCTTCAATTTCACGGCAGTCCCATAAGCTAAAAGCTCTGCAGCCCCAGCCATTGTCTGTAATGTGGTAAATCTTACATTAACGATAGCATCAGCACCAAGCTTCTCAGCTTCATTTATCATTCTGTTAGCAGCCTCCTTTCTTGCATCTGCAAGCATATCAGTGTAAGCTTTTAGCTCTCCACCGACTATGTTCTTTAAACCTGCTAGGATGTCTTTTCCAATGTGCTTAGCCCTAACGGTATTTCCAAAAACTACTCCTAAAACTTCAATCTCATATCCTGGAATGGATTCCGTATTTGTTACAATCACTTTATCACCTTCAACTCATCTCCTTTACCTAACTTTTCTGTAAAATTGCAGCATTGATATAGCTAAGGTAAAAGCCCATAGAAATTCCAAGATAGTCAGCTTTACATCAATATCTGGCCCATGGGCTGGTACATTTATTGTTAGATTGCTCAACAACTTTACAAGCGGATAAAAGCCCAACACCACCAAGGGCAAAGCAATTTTTGACAATTCAGACATTTCTTACCACCTCCTTCTTATTCAGCTGAGGAGCCAGTGTCTCAGGCCCCCAGATAACAACTACTATCAGTGATAAAACAGTGACCAATAGAAGGCTGTAGAGTCTACCTTGTTCGGTTAACGGTATAAGATTCCCACTAAAATTAATCATGAAGTGGAAGAGGATTGCTGACAGAGTGCTGCGGTTTGTATTGTTGTAAATCCATGTGAACAGGATTGAAAGAATGACCGGACTAAAAATGAATGCCCAGAAATCCACCGTGCCAAATTTTAGCACATCATGCTGCCACTGTCCTTTCATGAAGAAAAGAGGAAGATGCCACAAAGCCCATACCACGCCCAGGATAAGGCTTGAGAAAAGGGCATTATATCTCGTCTGTAGCCCATCCAGAGCATAACCACGCCAGCCCAGCTCTTCCGGTAATGGACCATAGAGCAGGATAAAAACGGCAAAAGGAAGAATTCTTGAGGGTTCAGACAGCAGATTTCTGGCTGTTTCAAACTCTGGCCACGGGGAGCCGGTAAGGACACTTAACAGAAGGGCAAGAGTGTTCAGCACAGGAAAAGTAAGCAAAATCACCAAAAACCATTTTTTACTAATCCGTCTGATGTCAAATACACGCTGCCAGTAATCTCGCCATTCTTCTTTATCGTGAGTGTGAGAGATTAGGATGATTTCCGCAATTGCAGGACCGAACAATCCAAGGGCGCCGAGAATTATTGCTGGGAATGTAAAAACATCCCAGCCTAGCAATATAACCCACATCCAGAAAAACCATGAAATACCAAGGGCAAGGGCAAAAAACCGCCATGGATTTGCAGCTTTTGAAATTCTTGTACTCATTTTGTTACCTCCCTCACAGGTATCTCTCTAAACGGTCTTGTGGATTTTTCAATAGATTTGTGCAGAATCGTACCATCCAGCCCGTAGATTTCGATGTAAGACTCCACTGTTGAGTTTCTATGTACTGGAAAATCAAATTTTATAGGAATTTGACTGTTCACGTTGTAAAACACCTCATCCCCGCATTTTACAATGCTTCCGTTCTCTTTGAACAGATAAATGACTTCGTAATCTCCTTCTCTTTCAGGAATAAGTTCAATCGCGTAATGATAATCGTAGCGTTTTACTTTTGCGAAAAAGTTTGTTTTCGGTGAATGCTTGCTTGGAGCAACGCAAGGGAAAATTTTTGCTTTATGTTCTTCATCCTCCTCCCACTTAACTTTAATTTTTACCTTCACATCGGTTTTTGGTATTGTTGCTTCTCTAAAATAGTTTGCATCAAAGTTTATGCGTTCATTTGGCAGCAAACTCCTCGCTTCTGTAGCAATGTATTCCACTGATTTTTCTATTATTCTGTTGTGAGCTGAATCTATGAATATTGCTGTTATTGTCAGGTTTCTTACCTCTCTTTTTCCGATATTCGAAATAGTTCCTGTGACTTTCACTTCTTCCATTCTAGGTTCATCCAGACCCTGAGTTACAGCGTAATCTACTGCAATCTCTGCTTTTTTTGTCCACCCAAGCATGTGCAATGCTACTTCAGGAGCAATTTCTGCACCTTTTAGTCCATAACCTATCAACCCTGTGCCGATTGCTACCAATACAGCTAGTATTATTATGAGTTTCCTCATTCTGCCTCCTCCAAAATACTGTCCATTTTTCTCTTTTCTAATCGAATATTATTCGACGTTAGCGAGCATAGCGAATACCCTGCAACAAAGTCTTTAAAAACTTTTTCGAATATTGTTCAGAAAAAGAAGAGATTATGAAATATTCATCAAAAAATTTAAATCTTATAAAATTACATTCAAAATATGGATGAAATAGACAAAAAAATTTTACAAATTTTGCAGGAGAACTGCAGAATTCAGTACCATAAAATAGCCGAAAGACTTGGAATCGCTCCAAGTACAGTTCATTTCAGAGTTAAAAGAATGGTTGAGAATGGGATTATAAAGAGCTTTTCAGCAATAGTTGATCCAGAAAAGGTCGGCTATGAAACAATAGCTTGGATTGGTCTTTCTGTTGATCCAAGAAAAATCGATGAAATTGCAAAAAAGCTTGCATCTTATGATGAAGTGCAAATAGTAGCAACTTCAACTGGTGATCACGATATTATACTACAGGCAATAGCAAGAAATGAGAAAGATCTCTGGAGATTTGTTAACAACAAAATAAAAGTAATAAAGGGGGTTAGAAAGGATTTTCATGTCTCAACATTCTTGGATATCTACAAGAGGACACATGTTATTTTTATAAATAACAAAGATAGTTAGAATTTTAAGGTTATCAAGGCGTATACTTATACGTTCGTTCTCTCTTTTTAATTTTTGCTATTTTTGTGGGTCAAAGCCACCCATAATCTTCTCAAGGGGTTAAAATAATCGCCAATCTACATACTCATTTTTGCATTCTAGTTTTAGATTTATCATTCCCAACAATAGATAAACCAGCTGCTAATATAGAAATGGCTGAAAACACTAACCAAGCAACAACATTTGCATCAAATTGTAAAATTACTCTATTTAGCAAAACGACTTAAACCAATTACATTACCAACTAACTCATAAATTTTGATATAAAATTAATTAAAATTAAAAACAGAAATTTTTAACCAAATAGGGCTCCCAGACCTTCAATAGCTTCTTCTTCCTTCTTCTCCTCTTCTTCCTCTTCCTCTTCTTCCTTCTTCTCTTCTACTGCTTCTGCTGGTGCAACTTCTGTTGGAACTGCAGCAGCAACTGGAGCGGTAATTGCAGCCTTTGAAATAGCCTCCTCAATGTCTATTCCATCCAAAGCGGCAACCAATGCTTTAACTCTAGCATTGTCCACCTCAACACCTGCAGCCTCCAATATTGCCTTTACACTCTCCTCACTTATGTCCTTACCAGCAGAATGCAGAAGCAACGCAGCATATACATATTCCATTCACAACACCTCCTTTATCCAAATAAGGCTCCTAAACCTTCAATAGCTTCTTCTTCCTTCTTCTCCTCTTCTTCCTCTTCCTTTGCCTCTTCTTCTATCTCCTCCACCTTCTCTTCAACAATTTTAACCTCTGCAAGCTTTGTAAGACCTTTCAATTCGTCATCCAAAGCCTCCTCTGGTAAAACTGAAGCTAATGCAATCATCTCTGAATGAGCTTTTGTGATTATATCTGGCATCACATCCTTTTCGAATATGCAAGCGTTAATAGCCAAGTTCTTTGCATCTGTGAATGCCTTGATTAACAATATTTCAGCAGTTTCAGGTGTTATATAAGCAGCATTTATTGCTAAATTCAAGGCTTTGGCATAAGCATCTGCAAAGTCCTGTTTTATTTTCTCCTCATCAATTGCAAGCACGTCTGTCGTTAGTATCACACCACTGTCGTAGATAGCTTTGACATCTAAACCAATTTTGATTGGTTTTATCTCCAACTTCTCTAGAGCTCTTGCTACCTCAGGCTTAACAACTTCCCCAGCCTTAACAACTGTAACGGTATCTTTAATTACTATCTTACCCCTTTCAATTGCTGCCGGTAAACCAGCTAATTGCAACTCTCCAATGATTGGGCCCGGCGGGAAAGGCGTAGGACCTTTTTCAACAACAACGTCAACAGGTGAGACTTGATTGGGTTTTAGTGGTGAAGGTACCTTTGTTTTCTCCAACAACTTGTAAAGCTTGAAGGGATTTATGTTTGAAGCTACAATTGCTGTTTGATCTCCAATAAATTCCTTTAGTTTCTTAAATTCACCGTTTACAGAATCTAAAGCTCTCTCAATTAACGAATTCTTTGTTACCTTGATGATTGCCTTATCCTTAAACTCTCTCCTTATGTCTTGCATCTGCCTTGCAGAAACATCTCTAAAACTTACAATTGCTATAACAGGATGAGAGGTAAAGATATTTTTTAATTCTTCAACAGCATTAATCTTCCATTTTGGTGGTTGCCCTTTCACAGCAGCCATTATATCACCTTAACTGCTTTTCCCATCGTCGTTTTTATGTAAACAGATTTTATATTTTGTGGCTCATATTTATTCTCTACGACTTTCAAAATTTCTAAAGCATTTTCTGCTATCTTCTCCACATCCATGTCCTTTCTTCCAATTGGGGCATGAAAAGTTGGTTTATCCCTCGTTCTTATTTTTACTGACTTTTTGAGCCTTTCAATAAATGGTTTGGGGTCTGCAAGTGGGGGAATTGGTTGTGGGATTTTACCTCTTGGTCCTAACACAGGCCCAAGTTTTTTACCAATTTCGGGCATTAATGGTGCTTCAGCGATAAAAAAGTCTATTTGAGATGCAATCTTTTTCGCCTCTCTCTTGTTCTTAGCCAATTCATCAATCTCTTCAGGCGATATGACTATGTCGGCAATCTCCTTAGCCTTTAAAGCAGTCTCACCCCTCGCAAAAGCCCCGACCTTCCTTGGCTTACCTAAGCCATGCGGTAAAGCGATAATAGTGTCAATTCTGTTTTCTGGTCTTTTTAAATCTACATTTCTTAGATTAACTGCCATTTCAACTGTCTCTACAAATTTCCTCGGCTTTGAATTGCTTATAGCCTCATTCAATGCATTGACAAGTTTATCCTTTTCCACTAACACTCTATCACCCCGTAGTGCCAACGGCTTATGCCTCCTACGGCTTTAACACACATAATAGGTGGGTATTTTAAGTTAACGGTGATGGGTTTTGATTAAGCTAACCTAAAGATTAAAATCCTCAAACTTTTTAGCTCTTAATGAACAAACCTTTTTATTTTTGGTTTTATCTTTCCAAACGTTTAAACACCATTCAAAATCGAATCTATTTTTTATCACCATATAGTAGTCACATAGAAGTAAGGACGAGTTCCTTAGAACGTATTTTAAGCCATCAAAACCCCTTAAATTTACTTCTTGATTGTTTATATTGAATATAAACTCGGTATCTGCAAAATCAATGCTCACTGAGCTGTGAACAAAATGTTTGCTTAAGATATCATACGTTTTCTTTAAATTATTAAGAGCATTTATTACTTCATCACTCATGTACTTTTTCAATATTTCGTAGGTTGTTTCAATTTCTGGAATGCAAAATACAAGTCCATAAGGGCTTTTTCCACAATGGTCGCATTTAAGTATATTATTGTCTGAATAATGACGGACTTTCGATTCTAATGCTAAAGCATCCTCACTTTCTAAGATATTATTT
>Ga0180300_10000967_pt1 | contig 13125 bp, 11 predicted proteins | sample GuaBasSediGuay15_FD_121798 | JGI IMG/M metagenome (GOLD analysis project Ga0180300, IMG submission 121798) | Subseafloor sediment microbial communities from Guaymas Basin, Gulf of California, Mexico - Guay15, Core 4569-2, 21-24 cm | ecosystem: Environmental > Aquatic > Marine > Hydrothermal... | reverse complement strand
TTCGTCAAGTTCATCAAAACCTTCCATTTCTTTATTAATAATCACTCCAAATTTCTTGTTTAAGTCTTTAACCACTCCTACTGCAATTTTCAAGTCAAAAAGACCAAAAGGTGTGGGTTCGGTAATGAGTATTATGTAATCTCCACCTTTTGATGCTTCAACCATTGGGCAGGAAGCTCCCGGAGGTGAATCATATATTAATATTTCTCCATCTCTTATGTCTTCCAGGGATTTTTTCTTCACAATTCTTATAGCACTTGTTGTTGTAACTTCTGATATGTTTAATTTTCCTTCAAAGAATTTTAAATTTTCTCTTTTTCCATATGTCAGAGTTCCTATTTCTCTTGGAACTTCAAACATCGCTTTTTCTGGACAATTTAATACACAGTTACCACAACTCTTACAGAGCTCAGGGAAAATTTTAACCTCATTGTTAAATGATAGTACCACTATTGCATTGTAAGCACAAACCTCCTGACATACGCTACAGAAGTTACATTTATCATAATCTACCTTTGGAAATGGAAGAGTTATGGATTCTCTTTTTTGTATATCAGGTTTAACAAATATGTAACCATTTGGTTCCTCTACATCGAGATCTATGTAAGTTGTGGGATACCTTTTGGATAAAGAAAGGGCAAGGGAAGTGGAAATTAAAGTTTTTCCTGTTCCTCCCTTGCCCGATGTAACTGTAATTTTCATCTATTCTCTTTAATCTCTCTCAAGAGATCTTTTATTTCTTCAATCTCTTTTTTTAAATTGTCCAATTCATCTTTAAGAGAATGAATTTCATACATTGGCGGGACTGGTGGATTTCCCATAGGTTCAATTCTTCTTGGTTGTTCAGAGGATGGTTGTGTACCACTTTTTGCCATTTCTACAGCGTCTTTTACTGTTGTTCCAGGAGGAACCCTTATCATTTCAATTCCTGCACTTGCTAAAATTCCTGCACTGTTGGGGCCAAAATCTCCACTTACAATTTTCCTTACACCTTTGCTGATAATGAACTGAGCTGCTTGAATGCCTGCACCCTGCGCTGCCATAGCAAATTGATTTGGAATCACCTCAAAGTCCATGGTGTCAGTTTCAACAATCATATAGTAAGCACATCTTCCAAACCTTGGATCAATTTGAGACTCGAGAGTTTCTCCTGTTGATGTTACTGCTATTCTCATGGTTTATCTCCTTTTTAATTCTTCTATTAGTTTTTTAATTGTATCAAGTTCTCCTTTTAAATTCTGTATTTCGTTTCTTATATTATCTATGTCAGGTGTATAAGATTCATAATAAGGTGAATATGAATATCCGTAATAATTCGATGGGTAATATCCATATCCATAGACACGGTAAGGATAACTCCATCTCCAACCTCTGGGAAGACCTGTCCAGGGGCAATAGCCAAGGGTTGCTCCCCATCCGAATCCTCTTCCAAATCCGCCGAATCCTCTTCCGAATCCCCAGCCTCTACCAAATCCTCTACCAAATCCCCACATTCTGTCTCACCTCCTTTCTACTATTAGTATAATAAATTGAAAAAAATTGTCAATATTTATCCCTTTCCAAAAATTTCCTTATTATAAAAGAAGCAACCTCCACCCCCTTTGTTCCTCTTCCAAAAGCAGCGTCAATTCCGCATTCATCCTTTATTTCATCTGATAGTTGAGTTCCTCCTCCAATTATCAACAGTTTGTCCCTCACACCTTTCTCTATTGCTATCTGGTTCAATTTTTTAAGATTAATTCTGTGTACATTACCGTGAGTTACTGTGGTTGAGGCAAGAACTACTTTTGCTCCAACTTCAATTGCGGCATCAATAACCTTTTTAGGAGGGACACTTGTTCCAAGATATATCACTTTAAATCCCCATTTCTCAATTCCTTCATGTTTTATGTCTATTATTTCTTTAAGCCCTACGTTATGTTCATCCTCACCAAGAGTTGCAGCAACACATTTTATTCCACCAAATTCTTTAACCTTTTCTCTTATAACTTCATCTGAAAGGGGTTTTATTCTTTCTTTTACCTTTATTTCACTTTCCTTTATAAAAAATGGAACCTCTCCTTTAATCTCTATGTAGCTTCCCTCTGCTGGATGAAGGACCTGTTCATGGACAACTTCAACATTTTTCAATCCAAGCCTTTTTGCAATCTCCTCTGCTGCATAAGGTGCTTTTTCAGAGTCAATGGGGATAAACATTGATAAAAGAATGATTCCATCATTCTTCCACTGGACCTCTGGTCTAAAAAGTCCTTCTTTTTCGTATTTCTCCTGTTCTTTAAGCCTTATGTTTACATTATCTGTTGGATCAAGTTCATCAATGTAAACTATTTTCTCCCTTTTACAGAGGGTACAACCATCTATCAAATCACATGGTTTCTCAATTCCTTCTGGTAAATTGTTGTAGCCGAAGTGATGACAGACTGGAGCAAGATAATCTTCCTCCCTTTTAACAACAGTTCCTGCCTCATCTCCCTCATCTATTGGCCTTTTTATTCCATCCCCCACTCTCTCTGGATACATACCTGAATCGACAAAAAATCCTTCTTCCAATGCTTTGAAGTATCCACCAATCTCGATAATTTCCTCAAGGAAAAGCACAGCTCTTTCAATGAGCTCCCTAACCTTTTTCTTCATGTATCCATTCTCTCTTATCTTTAAAACTTTCTTTATTCCATCTGAAGCAATGAGAGTTTGCTTTGCAGTATTTATTGCATTAATTGAGTTGTAATGCCACGGAACGTTTCTTCCCTCGTCTGGGGTTATGGTAGATTGTATGTCTACAGAGGTCAACCTTGATATAAGTGCATTTAATGTGTGATTTACAGTTGCTTCCCTTGTATCAGATTCAATGTATTTTGTGTTCATTTGAGCTCTAAATCTGAAACCTTTAAATACCCTTCTCAAAGCTACAGCGTAGGGTATATCCAGCCTCAAGGAAGGCCATGGAGAAGCATCTGGGGGTACTGTGGAGAGAGCTATTAAATCTTTCCTCATCCCAATTTTTAATGAAAACAAAGAATTTATTGCATGTTGCACAAAGAGTTCTGGCATGACTTTAAAACCATACTTTGCAGTTGCATTTGCGTTGTGAGCACCATCAATCTGTAGCATATCTACACTTGCCATTATTCTTTTTGCTACTGCAGCATCAACAAAGGATCTAACTGGATTTATATTCCTGTAGAGGATGTTGTATTGGGGGTCCTGATGGGCACCATTAACCCCTTCCTCTGCAAACAGAACTGCAATTTCCGGACCTGCAATGCCAGAAACATAGGAGTGAAAATTTATGGGCCTTCCGACTTCATCTTCTATCAAATCAAGTGCCTTCCTTGTTGCTCTTATTTGTTTTCTTGTAATGGGTATCCCTCCCACACCCTCAGGAGTACCTTCAATAAGTCCATCAAAATGACTTTGACCAAGAGTTCTTATTACCATCATATGATCTGCACCATGCCATGCAGCCATTCTCATTCTTCTTATATCATCCTCAAACCTTCCAGAGGCAATTTCCACTGTTACAATGCAGTCAGGTTGGGGATCTATATAATTCATCTGGCGGGAAGCCGGAAGAGGTATACTTTTCTTTAGTGGTTTACTTGTTTCAAAGTATGTGTGTATCCCTATCTTTTGCTCTGGAATTTTCTCTCTCCATATCCACCCATACCTTCTCGGTGTGTAATTTTCAAGATTCTTTAATATCTCTCTTATATCAATTTTTTTGTCTGGCTTTAGTTTCATATCTCCTCCGATAGTATTTAGTTATCTTATCCCAGCCAATCCCCTCTGATAATTCTTTTCCTGCCCTTAGATAATCCCTTTTACTTAATTCAGAATAGAGAAGAACAATTCTTCCAGCACCATGTCCAAGAAGATTCTCCTTTACCATTCTTTCAACTATTTTCTTTGCTTCAATGCTCGAAAATCCCATACGAAGTAGGACACTTCTCTCAATGGAGGGAGAGGTGTGGGTTCTTGCAAGTTCAACAAGTGGATCAACAATTTTTTCTGTAAGTTTCCAGAAATACTTTATTAATTCCTCTTCATCCATGTTCTTTAGATGTTCTCTTCTTTTCTCGTAATCATCTTTTCTATGCATTTATCTTTACTCCTTTCTCAAAGAGGAATTTTTCAACAAAATCTTCCTTATCTTTCACCTCTTCTTTCAAAAACTTTAGCTCTTTGGATGAGATTTCATCTATTCCTTTCAATCTATGTTTAAGATAGGACCTTTTAATATCTTCCATTGGGTATTCCTCAAAACCAAGTTCTTTCACATCCTCTGGAATAACAATTTTCTTTCCAGGAATGTTATCTCTTGGATTTCCAATACTTACCTCAATCCCCATCTTTTCAGCAAAGGTTAGTTGAGCAAAGGGATGTTTTCCAGCGCCTGTATATTCTGTTTCCTGAACCACTATTATTTTGTCCTCAGGTAGCTCTCTCGCAAAGGGTATTGCTGCTGACAGAGAAGTGTTTCCAGCAGGTCCTCTCTCTATCCCTTCAATTTGTGCTAAAAGAATTGTTGTGTAAAAGACTTCTCCTTGAGAAACAAGAAGGTATCCGTCCATATATCTTAGCGGTCTTGCTGCATTTATTGGTACATCCACTCTGTCTGGGTTTATTGCAAAAGGTACACCAAAACCTGTGTGGCCAGTTGTAAAAGATTTTCTATTAAAGTCGTGATCGCTTGCCATATGAAGTCCTCTTAAATCCACTGAAACCCCGATAACCTTTGTATCTTCACATCCAGCCTCTATTAAACCTCTTGCAGTCCCTGTTACATTTCCACCCCCTGCATGAGTTACAAGAACATAATCTGGACATCTTCCATATTTTTCCTTTACTTCAATACCTATTTCATAACCCAATGTTTCAATTCCTTTTATTCCATAGGGAGTATAGAGTGATGCGTTAAAATAACCAGTTTCGTCAAGGAGGACAAGAGCCCAATAGAATAGTTCTGGCCCAACAGTGAGTTGCCATACTTCTGCTCCATAAGCTTCACATTTTCTTCCCTTTTCCAGTATTTCAGGTTGACCAATTCCTTTTGAGTCAAAAACTTCCTGGACAATTATGCATTTTAAATTCCTCTGGGCTGCCTGAGAGGCAACTGCAGCTCCATAGTTTCCACTTGTTTCTGCAATGACACCCTCATAACCCTTTTTCTTTGCCTCATACACCGATAAAGCAGCTCTTCTTGACTTGAAGGACCCGGAGGCGTTTGCTGCTTCATCTTTCAAAAGAATTTTTGCTCCATAACCCTTTCTTGATATTTTTTTAATTACTCTATTTAAATTTTTCAATTCATACATAGGTGTATTACCTACTTTTGTTTCCTTGAGTATCTTTCCTACATCTTCTATGGAGTATCCAATGGAACTCATTAACTCTTCATAGTGAAACCCAATTTTACCAAACCTGAATTTCTCGTAATCAAGCCCTCCAAGGCATTTTTTCATAATTTCTGGACTTTTCCTCATAAACTCTTCAACTTTACCCATCCTTGTCCTCCAGATATCTTTCTCTGATTTTCTTTCCAATATCAATCAGTTCTCTTATTGGTTTACCAAAGTTGTGCCTGTAAGGGGGTGAAACCGAAAGAAGAATTCCTTTTACTTTTCTTCCGATAGGTGTTTCAATCTCAACAGTGTCACCAATGTTTGCATCATGTAATAAATATCCTCTAACTTTTGCTTCAAAGGGTAGGTTTTTAGTATCGTCAGGTAAATGTTCTGCTCTTTCCTCTGGTTCAAGTAAAACCAGTTTTATTTCCACATAATCTCCTTTTCTTACCATATCCCCTCCTTTATCTTCTTTTTCACCTCTACCAGTATATAAAAAAGAAATCAGCCTGTCAAACAGGCTGATGGCGAAATTCTTAAATATTAAATTTTAAAAAACTTAAATTGTGGACTTAAGCCTCAACTATGCTGCTAAATCTTCTCCTCCATCCACTCTTATTACATTTCCTGTCATCCAATATAAATTTTTATTTGTTAAAGCAGCTATAGCTTTTCCAATATCCTCTGTAGTTGTAAGTCTTTTGCTTGGATTTTTAAGTTTCGCAAGTTTTACAAGTTCTTCATTACCAGGAATTTTTCTTAAAGCTGGGGTATCTGTAACCCCAGCTTTTATTGCGTTGGCAGTTATACCAAAAGGTGCAAGTTCATAAGCAAGCTGTCTTATGTAGGATTCTATGGCAGCCTTAGCTGCTGAAACTGCTCCATAGTATGGAAATACTCTTTCGTCTCCGGAACTAACCATGGCAAAGATCCTTCCTCCATTTTTAAAGAGACCTCTGTAAAACACATCTTGAACCCAATAAACAAGTTGGTTTGCCATAACGTCAAGTGTCATTTCAAGTTGTTTTTGATTTAAAGCTTCTTCTTTATCCTCCGCTATAAGTTTTCTAAGTGTTCCAAAGGCAAGGGAATGCATCACTACAAAAATGGAGTTTTCTTCACTATCATTTTTGAATCTTTCTTCAATTTTATCCAATACATATTTTCTGTTGTTTGGATCTGCTGCGTTAAGATTAAAAAATTCTACTTCCACTCCCTGATCTTTTATTTTATTTATTACTTCCTCTACTTTCGGCATGTTTACTTTTCTATCAAAGTGTACACCAAAAATGTTGAATCCCTTTTTTGCGAGCTCAATACTTGTAGCAGCACCGAAACCACTGGAAGAACCAAGAACAAGTGCCCATTCTTTCATATGCACCTCCTTTTATAGAAAGAGATACTTAGAAGCTATAATTGTTACATTTTTATGGCTTTGGTCTTGGAATTTTTGGATTGCTTCCCCTTGGTCTTAAAAATCTGAAAAACACAGGTCTTCTGTCTGGAATAGTAGTCTTTCCTGTTTTAGATTGAATGAGTAAAGAAAGTAAAGGGAGTAGTAGAAAATAAAGAATAAACAGAGCTACAACTATCAAAGTTTCTCTTCTTTTAAGTCCATAGAGTATGACTATTCCATAAATAATAAGTACTATAGACCAAATATAGAAAATGTCCACTCTTCTCAAGAGCTGAAAAAGATAGATGGAGCTATTTTGAGGTAAATTTGTTGCTAAGCCTATTCCTCTTCCTGGTAAACCAAGTATAGTTCTAATCAAGAGAATTAAACTGTTAGGGAGGTATCCATACACAACTATGGAAAAAAGATTTTTATATTTTCCTCTTTTTCCAATTATAAATGTAATAACTATGGATACAAACCATAAAATCAGAATATTAACAAGAGCACCTATTGCTGACAAGCTCATGGAGAAAAGTACAGGAGGTCCCTCTGCTTGAGATATCTTTTGAGAAATTACCCTTGTGGTACTATATCCAGAAATTGCCTGAATTATAAAAATAACGACAAGAGGATAAAGGAAGTCTGGACCTCTCTTTAACTTTTTGAGAACCATTCTTGGTTTTATAAAGATGTAGATAAGATTTAGTAAGTCCTTCATGTTTTCCCCCTTTATTCATACCTTAAGGCTTCAACAGGTTTTAGGTTTGCTGCTCTATAGGATGGAATTAATCCTGCAATAAGACCTACTACTGTTGCAAATACTATAGCGAAAAGCATAAGCCACAAGGGGGCTGAAACTTTAAGAGTTGCACCAGATACCATGGTTGATGAGAAGAAGGTTATAATGTTATTTAATAGAAAGGAGAGAAGAATTCCACCCAATCCACCAAGGAATCCCAATGCAGCTGCTTCAGAAAGAAACATCCAGAGTATATCTGTATTTGATGCACCAATTGCCTTCATTATTCCAATCTGCCTTGTCCTTTCGTATATGGACATTGTCATTGTATTCACAATACCTATTCCTGCGACAAGAAGTGATATTCCTGCAATTCCTGCAAGTATAAATTGTAAAATTTTAAAGACTGTGGAGATTGAATCAATAATGCTCTGAATGGAAAACACAACAAATCCCATATCCTCTATCCTTTCAGTAACTGCATTTACAGTATCAACATCCTTTACCTTTACAATAACTCTATTGTATCCAGTAACTTCTGGTTTTATTGTTCTTCCTGTGCGCCATTCATTTACACTTATTACAGTATTAATAGGCGCATACACACTGTAATCATCCTGAGTACCTTTTTCTTTTAATATACCTACTACCCTAAAAATATAGGTTTTCTTTTCTATTTTTTCACCAATCACCCTTTTAATTGTAACCTTAAACATTTTTCCTAAAGGGTTTACCGTTTCTGAAGCCCCAGTTTTTGGATTGTAGAAACTCTCTCCAAATTTTGATCCAACTACCACTGCATATTTATCACTTTTTGTGATATACCTTCCCTTTTCGAGTTCTCCCGCTATCTTTTCAACCTCTCTGGGTTCAATTCCTGTAAAACTTACGCTGCCCTCGAGTCTACCTATTTTCACAATCACATCAGGAAAAGTATATACAGGAGAGAGAGCTTCTATTCCTTCGATTTTTTTAATCTGGTTAATAGCATCTTCATCAAGTATTTTTATCTCTTCCATTCTTCTTGGAGCAAAAGGACCCAGCTTAACATTACTTGGATAAATACTAAGAAGAGTTAAATCTCCTACAGATTCAAACTGAGAAGTTATGCTTGTTTGCATAGCAATTCCAACAGATACGAGAGTTATTATTGCAGCAACGCCGATTAGAACTCCCAATGACGTAAGAACAGTTCTTGTTTTTGATCTCTTTAGATTTCTAACTACGATGGAAACTGTATCTGAGAATCTCATCTTTATTTACCTAACCCAAAAAGTGAGAGGATAAACCTAATGAGCTTTTGCCAGAATGTCAGTTTCTCCTCTTTTGCTTCCTCCTCGGTTTGTTTTTTTAAAACTTTAATCTCCACAGTTTTTTTCTCTTTATGAACTTCATTGGAGTCGTCTACATACTGCACAACTATCTCTCCATGATATGTTCCTGCCTCTTTTATATTTCCTTCAAATTCATATGTATCAAAATTCCCAACGTCAAGAGTCCCTATGTAGTAATCTCCACCTTTCACAGGTAAACCTTTTAAGAATACAACTATACCCTTTACAGGAAAATTTCCTGTATTACCTATATCGCAGGAGATAACAAAATTTTCTCCCTCTTCAATTTCATCTGGATAAACAAGATTAAATATTGAAATAAGAGGGTTTCTTAAGATTGTAACACCGATGGATGCTCTATTCTCGTATCTATTCCCATCCTTATCTTCATAATTTATAGTTAGTATTAGATTGTAAGCACCGGAATCTGCATCTGGTGATACAGAGAAAGAATAGAGAGAATTTATTCCGCTGCCAGGGGATAGTTTTAGATATGTATTAATATTTGAGCTGTTAAGCGGGGAAAACGGAAATAGATTGTTTGAACCTTCAACCTTGTCTATTCTTAATGTTATATTATACGCTGTCTCCTGTGAGAAATTTAGTACAGAAACACTTACCTTGATATTTCCTCCAGGAGTTACTTCGTATGGTACTACGCTAAAGGATGAGATAGATAAGGTGAGGTTTTTTTGTGGTTCTTTTCTTGAAACCACAACCCCTACTCTCTGTTCTTCCTTATACACAGTTGTGTTTTCGTATGTAATTCGTGTAAGAAAGTTGTAGACACCGTCCTTTGCATCGTTTGACACAGAGAAAGTTATACCCTTTGTAACTTCTTTTTTTGGCTCAATTGTGTCGAAGTAAATTGTACTTCCCTTTTGAGTGGGAGAAAATGGTGATAAATCATTTGTCATCCCTACACCTACAAATTCAAATTTAGTGTTTTTAGCTTCACTTTCTCCGTTGTTAAGGAGTGTTATTTTAACATTAATATTTTCTCCAGGTAATGCAACTTTGGGTTCCATGGCAATATCTTTAATTATAATATTAGGTTCGTTCTTATCTTCTTTTTCTGAAACGTAAATCCCTACCTTTTCAACCCTTGTATATTCTTTTAAGGAAAAATCTTTAAAATAGATATTAAAAAGCATATTGTAAGTTTTAATGGGGGCATCTTCATCAATATAAAGATTAAACACTACCTCTTTTTCATCTTCTGGAGGTATGTCTCCTATATAAATAGTGCCTCCACCTTTTGTTAAAGAAAAGGGATACAATGAGTTAGTACCCTCAATGTTTTGAAGCGAAATTCTTACATCTTTTGCAGAACTCTCTCCAAAATTTTTAATGCTTAAGCTCAGTTTAAAGTCATCACCCTGAATTACCTTTTCTTTGTCTATAGAAAACTTTGATAGATATACATCTGGTAATTTTGAAGTTATAAGAATACCTACATTTTTTGTGTCCTTGAATGAGTTACCTTCCTCGTCTTCATATTCAATTTGAAATATAATATTGTACAGTGATGGTTCTACTTTCTTATCGCTTCCAAAAACAAGACTCTTTTCTACAGTACCCCCGTGTTCAAGTTTTTCTATATATATCGTACCTTCCTTTATAGGTGAGAAATACCTAAGGGAACCACTCCCTTCTATGTTTGATGGAGTAATTCTAATATTCCGCGCATCTTTGCTTCCGAGATTTGAAATTCTAAAGGATATACTAAAACTTTCTCCAGGGAGGATTATTTCAGGTTCAACTCTAAAAGATAGAATCTCAATATCTGGTTTGTCGCTTTTCTCGTTCACCTTTATACCTATGATTTCTTGATCTTTATAAGTTACATGATTATTGTCTTCATAAGAAAATTCTATAATAAAATTGTAGTTACCACTTTTTATGTTCTCATCCACAAGAAACTTCAAACTCATTTGCTCTTTTTCATCTGCTCTTATTGAGTTTATATAGGAAACATTTCCTCCACCATATGGAGAGAAAAACATTAATGAGTTGCTTCCCTCAATTTTAGAAATTTCTACTCTAACATTGTTTGCGTCCTTTCCACCTATATTTTTGATTTTTAAGTTTAGAGAGAATATATCGCCACCTTCTATATTCTTTGGTTCTGTTTCAAATGAATCTACTGTTAGGAGAGGCCTATTCTCAATGGATGGAGGAGAAACATCAATGCTTATGATCTCTTCCTCAGAATATCCTCTTCTCCCTTCGCTAAACCAGTTAACGATAATATGGATTCTATAGATTCCTGTTTGTGCCAGCGGGTCAACAAAAAACTCAAAATCTACCTTACTTTCCTCAAGCGGCTCTATTTCTTCAATTTTTCTTGTATCTGTCTTATTCTTGGGATAGAAGGGACCAAGATCATTTCTGCCCTCAACATTGTTTACCTTCACAGTGATGTTTTTCGCGTTATCTTCGCTGCTGTTATTTTTTAAGGTAAGGGTTAAGGTGAAATTTCCTCCTGGATATATCTTTTCGGGATTTAATTTATAACTGGATACCTCAAGCTGTGGTTCAGAATAAATGACAGAAATACCCATAATTAAACTCAAGATAATTGATAAAAGAATCAGCTTTTTCATTGTTTCCTCCTTAAAATTTCAATGTTTTCTATTTTTCCATCTCTTATGTGTATGATCCTATCACCGAAATGCGCAACTTCAGGATCATGAGTAACCATTACAATGGTCTTCCCGAATTCTCTATTAACTTTCACCATTTCCTCCATAATTTTTCCTCCTGTTTTTGTATCAAGGTTTCCTGTAGGTTCATCGGCGAGAATTATCTCCGGATTGTTGGCAAGAGCTCTTGCTATACTGACTCTTTGTTGCTCACCTCCAGAGAGTTCACTTGGTCTGTGGTGAAGCCTATCTCCAAGTCCTAAAGATGTAAGAAGTACCTCTGCTCTTTTCTTCCTCTCGTTTGGGGAAATATTATAGAATATCATGGGTAACTCTACATTCTCAATAGCTGTTAATGTAGGTATTAAATTGTAAGCCTGAAATACAAAACCAACGTTCTTTCTTCTGAATATTGCAAGCTGATTCTCATTTAAAGTTGAAAGATCTACTCCGTTTATGAAGACTTTACCGCCTGTGGGTTTTTGAAGTCCACCGAGCAGATTGAGAAGTGTAGACTTTCCACTTCCAGAGGGTCCCATTATTACTGCAAACTCACCTCTTTTTATCTTTAAATCAACACCTCTTAATGCTGGAACAACCACCTTCCCAAGTAAGTATTCCTCAGTAAGATTTTCTGTGCTTATTACATATTCTTCCATATCACTTCCTCTCATAAGTTTCAAACTAATATACGAAGAAAATAATCCTTTTGTTTCAAACGGTGAACATTGTTCACTATATAAGTATACTAAATTTTTGGAAGTTTTGTTTTTTAATTTATGGAGTAAATATTATTGTAATTTTTCTTTCACTTCCATTCCATAATACTTCTGCTCCAAAAGTTTCAGCAATGAATCTCAATGGAACAAATGTTCTTCCTTTTGCAATTTTTGGTGCTACATCAAGGGTAATTTTTTCACCATTAACAATTGCAATTTTACTCCCTATCTGGAGAATAATGTTTATATTCTTACTCTCTAAGTTTATGATTACAGTTTTTGTTTCTCCAATCCAGCCAACTTTTGCTCCAAATCCCTCAGCTATAAATCTTATGGGAACAAGAGTTCGTCCATTCTCAATGAAAGGAGGGGCATCAAGCGTATAGCTATCTCCATTTATTTTTGCTTCTTTCTTTCCTATCCAGAGCTCTATTGCAATATTTTTCTTTTCGTATATAACTTTTCTATTCACTTCTGCAGTATTACCTGCAGAATCATATGCTTTTATATTAATTAAATTCTCACCAGGATTTAATTTTACAATCTTTGCGAATATACCGCTACTTGACACAAGCACTTCTTCCCCATTAATCTCCACTGTAGCATCATTAGATGTATGTCCTCTAATGAGGACAGAGTCTTTGTTTGTTTTATAATTATTGGGTATATCAACTTCCAGTGGAAGTGCTGGCTGGATAAGTTTCTTTGTTAAATCATACTCTAAGTAGTAAAATGGTTTATCATCATTGGGATAGTAATCCCAGTTGTTATCTTCCTCTTCATACCAATACCCTACTCCAACCCAGTAGTTAAATTTTTCAGGGTTACCAATGAGAATTCTCGGAAAAGCTATTTCAACAATATTAGAATTATTTCCTATTTTAAAACTCTCTATGTCTTGATACTTTTTCCACTCGCCCTCTGCATATATAGCAATGTAACCC
>Ga0180300_10000966_pt1 | contig 13133 bp, 10 predicted proteins | sample GuaBasSediGuay15_FD_121798 | JGI IMG/M metagenome (GOLD analysis project Ga0180300, IMG submission 121798) | Subseafloor sediment microbial communities from Guaymas Basin, Gulf of California, Mexico - Guay15, Core 4569-2, 21-24 cm | ecosystem: Environmental > Aquatic > Marine > Hydrothermal... | reverse complement strand
GGGTTCCTGCCGAACTAGCCCTTTGAATTGGTGGCTCTAGGCTAGCACAGGCGCGGTTAAAATGGGGTGAAGTTGGGTGAAGGAAGCGTTTCTGGAGGGTTACGTATTGGCAAGTGAAGGGTTACGGTATTGCCAGAGAGATTGTCCTTGGTGCTGGAGGCTTCGACCTGGGCCGCACGGAGAGAGAAACGGCCGACAGCAGGATCAGGAACTCACTAGGTTGGTGCCTGGCAACGTGCTAGTGCACCAAGGCTGCACCCAGGTCTGCAACCGTGGGTACAGCCGCTGAAGGCGGGGGAGCACCCGATCAGTTACGATTGGTGGACATATTGAACCGGTAGCCCCTTCTGGGGACGGTTGTTATCATGGTTGGGTGTTCTGGATTGTCACCCAGCTTTCGTCTGAGCCGGTGAATGTGCACCTTGAGCACACCGGGGGTGTTCAGGTATTCCTGCCCCCAGACCTTCTCTATCAACGTCTGGTGGGACACCGTCTTGCCGCTGTTGATGGCCAGTTGACACAGCAATCTGTACTCGATAGGGGTCAGGTTTATCTCCATGTCGTGCAGTCTCACTTCTTGTGATCTGAAGTTGATGACAAGCCCGCCATTATCGAAAACGATGGGCAGGCTGGCATCCTCTTCAGTGCCACCCCGGCGCAGCACCGCGCGCACCCTTGCCAGCAACTCCATGTAACTGAACGGCTTGCAGATGTAGTCGTCAGCCCCCATCTCCAGCCCCCTCACACGCTCCATCTCCTCGACCTTCACGCTGACGATGATGACCGGCACGTTGGAGAAAGTACGTATCTCAGAGAGTACATCGAAGCCGTTCATGTCAGGGAGCAGTAAGTCCAACAGCACTATATCCGGAGACTCTGTCTCTACCATCTCAATACCCTTCGTCCCCTTGTCGGTGGAGACGAAGATCGCTTGAGGCCACCCCGTCCGAAAGGATAGACTCATTACTTCCAGTATGTCAGGATCGTCTTCAATCGCCAGAATCTTCATCCGTCCTTATCCGATCGCCGTACCGTCGGGCGAGGGTGGAGGCATGGGCATGGGGCGCCGAGACTTAGGTGGATGGCGCGAGAATCTCCTGCGATAGTTGCACGATTACGATGGCTTCCTGCCTGCGCACGGTGAGCTACAATCATCGTCTGTTCCCTCGCGACTGGCGTCTGCTGATCGCACACTATCAGTGGGAAGCTGCTACAGCAGGCGCGGACTGCCGTTTGCGGAAGCTGGCGATGTGAAATCGATAGCATAAACCCGCGCTTTTGTCAAGCTGCTCTGCCTTCAGTCGCCATGCCGAAGGGCAGAATGGCAGGAGGTCGTCGTTCAGTCGGCCGCGCCATGCAGGCGTGAGCAAGCCTGGGCGCTTCTGCTAACACTTGCCTTGCGGATCTTGGCTTTCAGCTTGTCCATCAACTGGGGGTTGGCGAGCATGTTGATGGCTACGGAGTCGTCTATTAGAGTGCCCGTCTTCGGTATGTAGTAGGTGCCGTCAAACATGACGACTCCCGTGCCCAGTTCCCTCACCAGAGCTTCCAATACAGCTAGGCGGTGCATCTCAATGCTGCTTCTATCAGCCCTCTCCCCCATGGTGCCCCCACTGCCACTCGACTGCTCACCTTTCACCTGGATCCCGGGGCCAGCATCTCCAGACTACCACTATACAGGTTAAGAAGTGGTTACAGTTGGTGACGGCGTGGTTCAGGGATGGTTGCAGTGCGATGAGCGGGATGCTATGCCCCCGGCTGGCACGGTTGACATTCCCACGGAGATGCATTCTAATAAATGGCTTCTTTGCCAAGCTAGCGAACAGCATGCCTGCCGGGGGGCAAACGGCTGCCAGTTAAGGAGCAGAAGCGGTGAACAACAGAGGACAGACGCGCGAGGTGCAAGCTGGGCTGGTTCTCGGGGGTAGGGCGCTCATCAGGCGCCGAACTCGTCGGGGCTGCCGTGATCCAACAGTGCACTCGGTTGCCAACCGTGAGCGAAGTACGGCAGTCGTTGCGCAATGCTTCCCAGTCGGGTCCGGTTTTTGGAGCAATTGTAGTCGTGAGACCCCACCAGGAGACAGTGCGCCAGGGCGAAGGCATATACTGAAGACGGAAGAGAGGTGTTGGGAGGTGGGGGAGCTGCAAAGCAGCCATTGATCATCCTGAGTAATAACTAGAAAGAGGGAAGGAACCGCGAGAAATGAAAAAGCTACTGCTGACGCTTCTGGGACTGGTTGCTATCGTGGGGGTGGTCATCTCTCCAGCCGAGGCGGCTGTCGATGTATCTAGCTCGGTTGCCACTGGGGTGCCGTCGACGGCACTTGTGCCCAATGGGGCTCGAAGCATGGTCAGGACCGCCACTGGGGACCTTTGGTGCGTTTATTCTCGGTTGGCTGGCGGTGTTATCCAGGTATTTGGCGCATACTCCACGGACGGTGGGGATACCTGGGTGGAGGAGCAAATATCCTTTGGCGCAGACCACCAGCGGAGCTGTGCCGTGGCCGCGGATTCTGCGGGCAATGTACACGTGGTGTGGCAAGGTAAAGGATGGGGCAACAACCCCAACTACTACAATATCCAGTATCGGGTGCGCACGACGTCGTGGCAGCCTCGTGAAGCCGTCACAGACGTTGCCGGGAACCAGGCGAATCCAGCCATAGCTGTAGACGGTCAGGACAACGTACATGTTGTCTGGCAAGGCCAGGGCTGGGGCGCTAACCCTGCTATCTACAACATCCAGTACCGTCAGAAGACGAACGCTTGGCAGAGCCAGGAGGCTGTCACCGACAAGGCGCAGCACCAGCGAAGTCCAAGCATGGCAGTGGACGCAGCGGGCAACGTGCACGTAGTCTGGTCGGGAATAGGCTGGGGGTTCAATCCGACCATAGATAATATCCAGTACCGCAAGCGCGCTGCTTCGTGGCAGGCAGTGGAGCAGGTATCGGACAAGACTGACTTTCAGTGGGGGCCGTGTGTAGCCGTGGATCCAGCGGGCAACGTCCATGTGGCGTGGTACGGAGACGGTTGGGCTCCCTACGGAGGCAGGCACCAGATCCTGTATCGCCAGAGGGGCTCCTCGTCGTGGCAGGCATGTGAAGCCCTTACTGAGATCAACATAGACCAGAACAATCCCTCGATAGCCTTGGACCAGGACGGCAGTGTGTACGTAGCGTGGTACGGCAAGGGGTGGGGGAGCTACCCCGAGAGCTATAGCGTCCAGTACCGCCGGAGGACAGACTGCTGGCAAGCACAGCAGGCTGTCGCGGACGGCAGCTACGATGCATGCTGGCCCAGCCTGGTCTGCGCGGTGCACCCGGCAGAAGCGGGCATACCGGCCTCTGGCTTTGCTCTCGTGTGGGTAGAGCAGGTGGCCAGCGGCTATGAGGTAAAGCTCCACCGGAGCGCCGACCTGTCCTGGGAAGGCGGAGTGGTCCCGTCGTCGTACGCGCTGAACATCGAGGTCAGTGGCAGCGGTACCACCAGTCCTGCGCCCGGTACCTGGGCATACCGCGAAGGAACGGAGGTTACCCTGAGTGCATCGCCCGCTGCCGGCTGGTCATTCGACCACTGGAGCGGCGACGTGTCGGGGACGGCAAACCCGACGACTGTCACCATGGACGCCGACAGGAGTGTCACCGCCCACTTTGTGCAGGCCACCTGCAGTCTGGAAGCGGCAGTCGATCCGGTGGGGTCGGGCTCGGTGGCGGCGGACCCTGCGGAGGGCATTTATCCGTGGGGCACGCAGGTAACGCTGACAGCCGTACCTGCTAAAGGGTACGTGTTCGCCTACTGGAGCGGTGACGCGTCAGGGACGGCAAACCCGACGACTGTCACCATGGACGCCGACAGGAGTGTCGTGGCACACTTTGCTTCGGAGGGGACCCCGAGTGGCACGAGACTGCTCCTGATCCAGTTGGAGGACGGCAGCGAGCTGTGGCCGGAGGGGACTGTGGTCACGGTGACCTGCAACCCTGACTGTGCAACAGGGGTCATCGTAGCTACGGTTGAACTGGCGGAGTAGGCCGGCGGCGGTCTGTGCTGTCGGTTTGCTGATAAGTAAGACGTCTTAGGTAGCGCAGGCGTTCAGGGTGCGGGCGCTCCGTACGGAGCGCCCGCACCCCGTTGTGTGGGTAGTTGGCGGACGCCTTCCTGTCTCGTTGTGTGTCCCGAACAGGAGAGGCTAGCCGGGAGAGTGAGCACTCGCGCCCTTGTGTTTGGTGGCTACTCAAAGGCATCAGGTAGCGCTGGCTTTCAGGTCGCGCAATAGCCGATCGAAGCTCTGCCTACAAGCCGGGCCACCACTGCCCCGCCATTCGGGTGTACTCTACGGCCGTGTCACGGTCGGTGTGGAACGTGCCTTTCTGGCCCCTCCCATTGAAAGGCATTCAGGACATTCTGAAAGACGTTGGCCACTGTGGCGGTGTTCTTATAGCTCAGCGCGATCTCTGCGTAGCTGCCATCCGCCAATGTGTATCCGATTCTGTTGACATTCAGACCGCTCAGCACCAACACGCCGCCGCTGGGAGCCTCGATCATCCGGTTGCTTATGGGTTTCGGTTCAATAGGCTTCCGCTTCCGGTCGAGGCCTCTCGCCCTGTCCTCGACATGCAAAGCAGAATTTCGGATGTCTCTCAGGTTTGGAAAGGCCTGGTGGAAGCGCTCACGCTCAGTCCTGACCTGCTCGGATATGTGGTCTTCCTGGCAAAGGACATCAAGCATCTTGCCGAAGGCGTCTACTGCGTACAGATAGCTGTGGGCATGGATGGACTCCAGACGGGCCTGATACTCATGTACGAGCCAACCTGCTTTCAGTTGCTCGTGCCTGACTTGCCGTGCTGACTCAAATAGGTTCAGGGAAACGGCTGCATCTGCAAGGTCGCTCTCGAGGTAGTAAAACAGATGCGAAACTCGCCACGCCCACTCCTCGTCTTCGCTACACAACCACGTGCCCGGGTACACGATTTCGAATACTTGCCAGTCCACTAAGTACCTCCTTGGACTTTCCCATCAACGGTGCGGCTCCATCTTGTGTATTACAGATCGGAACTCGCTGGTCGTCCGCGGCCTATGTGAGCGCACGTTAGGCAGGGCGCGAACACGTCCGCCTGGCGCTCCTGCTTTGGCCCAAGCCGCACGCCATTGTCATGGCACCATATGTGGTTTCCGCTTGATTTCCGCTGTGCGGGAAGTAGTCATCGAGGCAATGAGCAATAGCCTGTGGGTATTCACCAGGAGGTAGTCCTCTGGGAAGGAAAATCGAGGCAAAAAAGAAAACGTCATCGAGCCTGTTGACACAAGCGAATTGAAGTGCCGGAATGGCCACCGATGTAGCCGACTTGCCGTGACAAGGTGACACGTGGTTGGCGCTGGCTCCCCCAAGACCAAGCGATTCGCCTAGCCCTGGCGACAGATAATATGGTAGCGCATACCGGATTCGAACCGGTGATCTCCTCCTTGAGAGGGAGGTGTCCTAGGCCGCTAGACGAATGCGCCACGCGACGGCGGTATTTCATCACTGGCTGGGGAACTAGGATTCGAACCTAGCCTTGCGGATCCAGAGTCCGCCGTCCTACCGCTAGACGATTCCCCATCGGCACCAGATGAGTTTATCACATGACGCAAGCCTGACGCAACAACACCCCCGTCAGTCCCAAATCCACGGATTTGGGCCACGGGACTGTGCTTGATATCGCCAGGCATTGCTGGGAGAATAGATACGATTTGCATGGTTGTCATAGGCCTTACCGGAGGTATATGCACCGGCAAAAGCACTGTGTCCGGTTTCCTGGCTGAGCTTGGTGCTGTGATTATCAGTGCTGATGAGATTGGGCACGAAGCTCTTCAACCGTCCAGCGCTACCTGGGAGCAGGTTGTGGCGGCTTTTGGGACGGATATTCTCAAGAACGGTGGCGAAATCGACCGGCAGAAGCTGGGCGGGATCGTTTTCAAGGATGCCGGGGCGATGTCGGAGCTGAACCGGATAATGCATCCGGCGATGCATGGTGTCGTGGAAGAAAGGGTACGGACCCTTGAGGCTGAGGGCGCTGCGGTGGTGGTGCTGGAGGCTCCTTTGCTGGTTGAGGCTGACTGGCTGGACCTGGTAGACGAGGTATGGGTAACCGTGGCCAGCGAGTCCACGGTGGTGGAGCGCTGTTCCTCTCGTTCGGGTCTATCGGAGGTTCAGGCCCGGGAGCGTATCTCTTCGCAGCTTTCTTCAGAGGACAGGGTAAGGTATGCTGATGTGGTAATTGACACTGACGTGTCTTTGAACGAGGTGAGACAAAGGGTCAGGGAAGTCTGGGAGCACCCCCGTCCCCACGTAGCCGCAAAGGCGGCCATAAGGCGGGCACTCTGCCAGCGAGAGAGAAAGGTGTACTCAGGCGAAGGCTGGAGGCGAGCGGCTGTCCTGATACCTTTGTATCATGAGGCAGATCAGTGCTACGTGCTGGTGACAAAGAGGACCGAGGCGGTGGACCACCACAAGGGTCAGATCTCCTTCCCCGGGGGGACGTGGGATCCGAAGGACACCAGCCTCTTGCAAACTGCACTCAGGGAGTGCCGAGAAGAGATCGGACTCCAGGCGGCTGACGTGCAAATTCTGGGGCAACTGGACGATACTCCTACCTACACCACCAATTTTCTCATCACTCCTTATGTCGGGGCTATACGCTGGCCTCAGCACTTGACGCTCGATCCCCGGGAGGTAGAGGAAGTGGTCTCTGTCCCTCTGGAGGTGCTTCTGGACAAGAGCAACTTCAGGGAGGAGAAGGAGGTCATTGGAGACGAGGAAGTCCAGCAGTGCTTCTATTACTACGGTGACCGGGTGATCTGGGGGGCTACAGCCAGGATACTGAGGCGGTTGCTGGAGGCGGCCTTCGAATCGAAATGACGCATAGACGGCTGTCAGGGCGCAAGGCACGTTTTCCTTGACAAAAGGCATCGTTTTGTGGTATCCGACAGGCAGAGGGGCACGCCAAACAACCCGACGAGGGTAAGCAAGGCTTCACCTGTTACATATTCCAGCTATCCTATTCTGGTCGGGTGTGAACCATCAGCCTGGTGTAGTGTCTGTTGCAGTGCCGCGTGTCTACGGCGTGGGCACTTCTACAGTGTCAAGGCGTGGTGCGGGTACGGTTCCTCGTTGGGGGGTGCGTTCTATTCTGAGAGTGTCAGCTTCAGGATAGGCGGAGTCATTTTGGGTACCACGATCGCCAAGAGGACCGTTCTCGTCCTGGCCGATTCTGGGTGCCCGGCAGAGAGCCAAGAAGGAGGTGCAAATGGCAGGCTTCGAAGGGAGGATGCTGGAGGTCAACCTGGCCGATGGCAAGGTTGGCAGGAGTACGGTAGACAAAGATGTGCTGCGCAAGTACATCGGGGGCAGCGGGTTAGCAGCAAGGCTAATGTTTGAGCGGGTCCGCCCTGACGTGGATCCCCTATCGCCGGACAACATACTGTTCGTCATGACCGGGCCCACGAGCGGCACCAATCTGCCTGGGGGATCACGATTGGCGGTGTGTGCCAAGTCGCCCTTGACCAATATGTGGGGTGAGTCCAACTGCGGGGGCAGCTTTGCCGCTGAGTTGCGGAGTGCTGGATGGGACGGAATTGTGGTACAGGGCGCCTCCAGCAGGCCCGTCTATATCTTGATTGAGGATGACAAGGCGGAGGTGAAGGATGCCTCCGACCTGTGGGGCAAGAACAACTTCGAGGTCACCAGCATCTTGAAGAAGCGGCACGGAGGGCAGAGGACCGGAGTGCTGGTCATTGGCCAGGGAGGAGAGAACCTGGTCAAGTATGCTGCCATCTGCAACGAGGATAGGGACTTTGCCGCCCGCTGTGGCCTGGGAACGGTAATGGGTTCCAAGAAGCTCAAGGGCATCGTGGTCAAGGGAAGCGGCAAAGTGCCGCTGGCCGAGCCCACGAGGTTTGCCAACAGGCGGAAGGTGGTCGTTCAGAAGGCCAAGGAAAACGTAGCTACCATGGTGCTTGGGCAAATGGGCACCAGCGCGGCCGTGGACGTCAGCATGGTGACAGGTGATCTGCCCGGCAAGAACTGGACTGTCGGCGACAACACGGCTGTGGCCTCAAAGATCGGTGGGGCAGTGTTGAATAGCCCGACCTACCTCACTGGGAACAAGTCATGCCGTGGCTGCATGGTGGGCTGCAAGCGGGTGGTCCGTATTCCTGAAGGCCCGTATGCAGGAATGAAAGGGCCGGGCCCGGAGTATGAAGGCGTGGTCAGCCTTGGTAGCCTTCTGATGATCGATGACATGGCGGCGGTTATCAAGCTGAACGAACTATGCAATGACTATGGCATCGACGTCATCTCCTTTGGCGGTACGGTGGCAATGGTGATGGACTGCTTCGAGAACGGCATCCTCAGCGCGAAGGATGCCGACGGTCTGGAGCTCAAATGGGGCAATGCCGATGCTGTGATGAAACTGGTGCCCAAGGTCGCCCGTCGAGAGGGTTTCGGCGATGTCCTGGCTGAGGGGGCCAAGCGGGCGGCTGAGAGGATCGGTAAGAATGCCTCGGACTATGCTGTTGTGGTCAAGGGGATGGAGGTGCCCATGCACGATCCCCGGGCCAACCACGGTCTTGGCCTCTCCTATGCCACCGGGGTGCGTGGAGCATGCCATACGAACGACATTATCTACAGCATCGGGGTGGGCATAGTGAACTGGCCGGAGTTCAATTTGGCGCCCGGCGTGGCCACAATGCAGAGTCAGGGCATGGCTGAGATCGTCAAGAATTCTCAGGACCTCGGGCAGATCTATGGTTCAGCCATCATTTGCTACATGACTATCTCTGTCATGGATGGGGAGGACCTGATCGACATAATGCAGTCGGCCAGTGGCTTCGACTATACCATGGAAGAGCTGAAGGAGTGTGCGGAGCGGATTTGGTTGCTCAAGAGGGGCATCAGCAATCTGATGGGCATCACGGCGGCTGATGACACGCTTCCCAAGCAGATACTGACCCCGACGAAAGAGGGTGGTGCCGCGGGCTCTGCCCCTGATTTGCAGCTCATGCTGAGGGAGTTCTATCCCCTCAGGGGCTTGGGCCCTGATGGTCGTCCAACAAAAGAGGCCCTGGAGCGGGTGGGCCTGTCCGATTTGGCGGCCAGGCTGTACTAGGGTTTGGCTGGCCAGTACCACATGTGAGCAAGAAGTACCTCTCTCCTCTGGGGGAGAGGTGCTGTCTTGGTTGGGCGGCGGGGTGTGTGCGCCGGAATGAGGCGGAGTCAGAACGGGGGCCGGGCACAGCGCGAGTATAGCTGAGTGGATGGTGCTGGTGGTAAGTGAACGAGAGCTGCTGAAGTACGACAGGCAGATAATGATGCCTGGGTGGGGAGAGGAGGGGCAGGAGAAGTTGAAAAGAGCCCGGGTGGTGGTCGCTGGTCTGGGAGGGTTGGGTACGCCTGCCGTGACGTACCTGGCTGTTGCCGGTGTGGGAAGGATAAGGATCATCGATGATGGCACAGTGGAGATTGGCAATCTGAACCGCCAGATACTTTACTCCGAGAACGATTTGGGTAGGAAGAAGGTCGACGTGGCCAGGGAAAGGCTGGAGTCGCTCAATGCAGATATCGAGGTCGAGGCCATCGGTGAGGTGATCACGGCGGAGAACGTGTCTGAGCTAGTGTCTGATTACCTGATTGTGGACGCGATGGACAATCTGCCAGCCAGGTATCTGCTCAACGCTGTGGCTTTGGAGCGAAGGCTGCCGTTGTTCCATGGGGCGGTCTATGGGTTTGAGGGTAGGGCTACGACAATAATCCCGGGGAAGACAGGGTGCTTGAGATGCCTGTATCAAGGAGTGGTGCCGGGCAAGACAACGGTGGTGGGGGTGGCTCCGGGTGTGATCGGGTGTATTGAGGCTGCTGAGGTGATAAAATACGTGCTGGGCATGGGAGAGCTTCTCTGCGACAGAATGTTGATCTACGATGGGCTGGCAGCCAGCTTTAGTGAGGTCAGACTGAGAAGGAACCCGCAGTGTGATGCCTGCCAATCTGCTTGGTCAGCGGCGGGGCAATGATAAAGGTAAAGATATCGCCGGTGCTGCGCGCGCTTGCCAATTGTCAAGAGACAGTGGAGATGTCGGCGGACTCGCCGTTGGACTGCCTGGCAAAGCTGGAGGCACAGTTTCCTCGGTTGAGGGAGTGGCTGTACGACAAGCAAGGCCAGTTCCTGCCGCAGGTGCAGTTGTTTGTCAATGGGGACAGGGCTTATCCGGAGGAGTGGAGTAACCACTTGAAAGACGGCGATGAGCTGTTTATCATGCTGGCCATCGGTGGGGGGTAGGGAAAGCCAGTGGTATTGCTGATGTGCAGTTTCCGTGTGGCAAGCCTTGGATGGCAAGGCATTGACAAAGTGCAAGCTCTTGTGATACCTTGAAATCCCAGAAAAGGGCGATTCAGCGGTTGTGTGGTGCCTGGCCGGAGAGAGGGATATGGCTGGGTGTGGGGTAGGCCGGGCGCCAGCAGCGGCCCCTCGCTGTGGCAGGGTGGCTGGGGGGCTGCCTTGCAAAGGAGCTCTACTGCGGTACAGGCGTTTCCGCCGCAAGATTGACGTTCGAACGTTTCTTGTGATAGTCTTCACTACGAAGTTTCGGGCGCTTTCAGGGTGTTTTGGTGTTTTGGGTGCTGCCGAGCGTTGGGGTCTATTTCGAGCCACGGGGTTAGCGTGCGCTAGTGTGCCCTGCCAGGGCGGTGTGTTGGCGGGCTGGAAGTTGGACATCGTGAACTCGAGCAAGAAGTCTGCCGGGAAGCCTCACGTCGTTTTTTCACCTCATTCGTATGCGCTAGCGTCGTCACACCAGCGTTGCAGTGGTCAGGTAATGAGATACTGCGGAGGGCAGACATGGAGACTGGGGTCAACGGTATTCCAGCAGACTCTGGCATAACCAGCCCGGCTGTTGTGGATAGGAACCGGGTGACTGGGGCACTGGTTCTGTAAGCCAGCGCCTTTGCGCGGGCTGATCGTTTGGGGTTGACCTGGACAGGTGCGGGGGGTGTTGCTGTCATTATTGGCAGTGGTCAGGGGGGGCGATGGTTCGGTTCCACCTCCCGGGGTTGGGTTGGGCTGTTGGGAAGTATGGTGGAAGGAGTGACGCTGCTACCTGGAAGCCATCGCTTCTTGGTGGTGCAGTCCATCTTGTGGTAGAAGAACATTTCGAGTAAAGGACAGGGGGTGAAAATGGCCAAGGATGAAAGGTATGACTTTGTCATTGTGGGAGGCGGGCCCAACGGCGTGACCCTGGCAGCCTACCTGGGCAAGTGTGGGGCGAGCGTGTGCGTGCTGGAGGAGCGCCCGGAGGCGGGTGGAGCGTGCGAGAATACTGAACCCATGGCTGGGGTGCACATCAACCCGCACGCCATGTTCCTGTACGGCGGAGCCGCTCCCGGCTTTGACCAGTTGGAGCTGTGGAAATATGGCTTCCGGGCAATGGACGAGAACCAGATGGGCGACATCATGGCCGATGTGGACAGGGGCGTTCCGACCACCCAGGGGATGTCCAAGCTGACCGAGAAGGACCAGATGGGCTATGCCAAGCTGAGCGGCCTGTTGGCGCAGCCTCCGTTTACCAGAGAGCTACTTCGCGCTACCTTCTGGTGCCCACCGCATCCTCCCGAGGTGGAGGTGACCATCGATAACATCCCCTATATGCAGGTCTACAAGCAGTACCAGCCGGATGTGTGGACGGAAGAGTTGCTTGATATGGACCTTTTCGATCTCATGGATGAGCACCTGGAAAGCGAGCCCTGGAAGGTGCAGCAGGCCATCATAGCCTGGTACTCAGGCGCTGCCGGGCACTGGCGGGGTGTTGCCATTCCCGCCTGGTGCTGCAACATAGCGCTGGTCATATACACGCGCATGCATGTGCCGCGCGGTGGCATGCATGACTACTTCCATGCGGTCATGCGGTGTGCTATAGCTCACGGCGCGGTAATACGTACCTGCTGCCCGGTTGACGAGATCATCATCAATGACGGTACTGCGGTTGGGGTGAGGCTGAGAGACACCGCTACCTGTGCAGGGAAGAAGATCTGGGCGACGAAAGCGGTCATCAGTGGAGTGGACGTGAGGCAGACCTTCAATAAGCTGGTTGGTCCGCAGCACGTGGACCGGGGGCTGCTCCAGAAGGTGAACGATATCAGCCTCAAAGGGGGCAGCATCTATGTATCGCACCTTTTGACCCGTGAGCCACTGCGTCCCAAGGCCAAGTTCCCCAAGTTCATTGGTGGTGCGTACCCCATGGACTCGCGCGAGATGTACTATGACCACGTGGCAGACGTGGATGGCAAGAGAGGCAATCCCACTGTGCCTGCGGAAAGGGCAATGTGGCTGTCTACCCCTTCCGAGAGGTTCGCCATCACAGACCCCCAGGTCACCAGGGGGGAAGGTCACCTGATGTCGCCGGTTTACCATCTTGTCCCCCCGCCTGAATATCACGTTGATGGACCGGATGCCATCAACAGGTGGAAGGACGGGATGAACCAGTACGTGGTCGATTCCATGTCTGAGGTCTACGAGAACCTCAATTCTGACAACATAATCGCCCGCTGGGCCAACAGCCCCTATGATTCGGAGTTCCGCAATACTGGGATGATCGGGGGCACCTGGTGCGGCACGCGGCACTGCAACGATCAGTGGGCGGAGAATCGCCCTATACCGGAGCTGGCTCGCTATCGTACCCCTATTGATGGTCTGTATCTCTGCAATCAGACAGCGTGCCATCCGGGAGGTCTTTTCCTGATGGCGATCCCTTACAACCTGATGCACATCATGATCGAGGATGGCCTGGTTGAGCCCGGCGACTGGTGGTATGCCTCGCCGTGGTACATCCCCCAGCAGGGCAAGAAATCGGCAAGGCGTCCATGAGAAAGAGGAGGAATAGCTATGGTAATGGATGAATTGCTCGGCAAGCCCTTTGACGAGTTTCCTGCCGAGAGCGACTGGGATGCAGTAGTTATAGGCGGCGGGCCAAACGGCTTGATAACGGCAGCCTACCTGGCCAAGGCCGGTGCCAAGGTGGCGGTAATCGAGCGACGCTACGAGGTCGGCGGGGGACTGGCCACAGAGGAGATCCTCTTTCCTTGTTACTACTCCAACATGCATGCCATCTAT
>Ga0180300_10000965_pt1 | contig 13134 bp, 17 predicted proteins | sample GuaBasSediGuay15_FD_121798 | JGI IMG/M metagenome (GOLD analysis project Ga0180300, IMG submission 121798) | Subseafloor sediment microbial communities from Guaymas Basin, Gulf of California, Mexico - Guay15, Core 4569-2, 21-24 cm | ecosystem: Environmental > Aquatic > Marine > Hydrothermal... | reverse complement strand
CTTGCACTCCAACCTGAACGCCTTCTCGAACTCCGGGCTTATGTACCTCGAACAGCCCCTCCAACCTATCATGGGATTCCCCTCTTCTGGCTCGTACTTCTCCCCTCCTTCCAAGTCCCTATACTCATTGGTCTTGAAGTCAGAGAACCTCACTATGACGGGCCTGGGATAGACTGCCTTCGCCACTTTTTCTATCCCGGCAGCGAGCTTCTCTATGAACAAGTTCTCCTCCCCTTTCTCTATGAGGTAGTTGGGATGTTTCCCTATCTCGGAAGCCACTATGAATTCCTCCCTCATCAAACCGATCCCGTCGAACGGTAAGTCCCTGTACTCGTCTATCTTGTCCGGTACTCCAAGGTTCATGTATATCTTAGTGGCGGTCACGGGCGCTTCATAGACCACCTTCGCCTCCTCTTTCGGCTTCTCCTCCATTTCCACCTTCCCCTTGTAAACTACACCATGGGTCGCGTCCACCGTGACCACTTCTCCTTCCTTCAACACCTTAGTGGCATTACCAGTCCCGACTATGGCGGGGATTCCCATCTCCCTGCTCACTATGGCCGCATGGCAGGTCATCCCCCCCTCATCCGTCACTATGGCGGCCGCCCTCTTCATGGCGGGGACCATGTCAGGATTCGTCATCACCGTGACCAACACATCTCCCTGTTTCACTTTATCCAAATCGGAAAGGTCATGAACTATCTTCACGGTCCCGGACGCCACCCCAGGACTCGCCCCCAAACCTTCCAGGATCTTTTCTCCCTTCACCTCTTTTGCCTCCACTTCCTTCCCTATGGTGGTCACCGCCCTCGTCTGGACGATGAATATCCTTCCCCTCTCTATGGCCCACTCCACGTCCTGAGGGGCTTTGTAATGCTCTTCTATCTTCTTGACGATCTTTGCGAGTTCAACGATCTCCTCGTCGCTCAAGACCTGTTTTCCCTTCTTCTCCGAGGGGACATCCACTTCTATGGTCTTCCCACTTAATGGGTCCTTCACCCTCATCTTGTCCTGCTTCCCCAGTTTTTTCTCCAGGATCTTCATGGTGTTCTTGTCCACCACATACCTGTCAGGAGTTATGGCCCCGCTCACCACCAACTCCCCAAGCCCCCACCCAGCCTCAATGATGATCACTGGTTCACCAGTAGTGGGGTGAGAACTGAATGCGACCCCTGACTTATCAGCGTCCACCATGCGCTGGATGATGACCGCTATCTTCACCTTCATGTGAGGGAAATTGTTCTTCTCCCGATAGAAGATGGCCCTGGCGGTGAACAAAGAAGCCCAACACGCTTGGGTCGCCTTCACCACCTGTTCCTCCCCTCTCACGTTCAGGAAGGTAGCCTGTTGGCCGGCGAAGCTCGCCTCAGGGAGGTCCTCCGCGGTCGCGGAGCTCCTGACTGCCACGAAGGGGAGCTCCCTAGAGATGGAGACCATGGGAACTTTCTTAGTGACTTCGCCGAATTTCTTCTCCCCTCCCAACTGCTTATAGGCCTTGACGATTTCCCTCTTGAGCTGGAGGGGCATCTTTTGGGAGATTATGAGCTTCTGTATCTGGTTAGCGACATCTTGAAGCTTCTTGGTGTCCTCCACGTCCAAATCCTTGAGGAGCTCCTCTATGTGCTCCTTCAAGTTGGTGCTCGTTATGAAATCCCAGTAAGCATCCGCGGTCACCACAAAGCCAGGGGGGATGGGGAACCCCGCCTTGTGCATCTCCCCTAAGTTGGCCCCCTTGCCGCCAGCTATCCCGATGGAATTCTTATCTAGCTCCTCGAACCAGGCGATATAACTCATGAGGCTTCGACCTTTATGGTGAACTTACAAGGCAATTTGTGTCCCGCCCTCCTAAGGGCTTCCTTCGCCCTCTCTAAGTGTTCCTCGTTCACCCTCACGAACATGATCTCTTGATTCTTCTTCACCTGGGCCGCGGTCCCTATAGGCTTCCCGAAGGCCCTGGCCATCCCTTGCTGGAACCTATCCGCCCCAGCACCAGTAGCCAAGGGGTTCTCCCTCAAGATGTGATGAGGGTAGACCTTTATCTTGAAGTGATACGCTTCCCCCAGCGGAGAAAGTAGTTTATTAGCAGCCACCCTAGCAGCCTCTAGGGCATTGTGCCTTATCTGCAAGGTGTCCTTGGATATTAAGGAGAGCTTGTACTTGAACTCCCCTTTGGGGTTTCCCATGTCGAAGATGGTTATCTTAGGTTGAGGGAATCCCTTCACGAAAGACTTCTCCCTAAACCTACTCTTCCTGGTGTAGGGCCTCTTAACCCTCCTATAACATCTCGCTGGTCTTAATCTGGCCATGCTCTCACCAAATCCAAGGTAAATTTAAAACTTTGCCCTTTTAAATTATATTGATGTTCGAACAGGCGAAAAGAGAAATTTTGATCGCGGACCACATATTGACCACGACCATGCGCATGTTGAATGATAAGAATTTGGTGTTCTCCGCGCTGAACCATCTAGAGAAAGCGTTGCGTCACATCATGATGGAGAAGTTAAGGGAAGCGAAGAAGCCCGTCCCAAGGGAGATAACGGTCTTGAAGGAGATGTACAAAGAAATAGGGGAGAAGGAGCTCTTCCCCATCATAGAAAGGGTGTACGAATTGGTGAACATAAAGCGGAAGGAGAGTATGAACTTCCTCAGGAACGGGAACATAATCGTTTTAACTAAAGATTACAGAAGTTACATCATAACCCAGAAGGAGGTGAAGGAGCTCATAGAGGGGGTGAAAGCATTCTTGAAGGTGTGAATTTCAAGGAGAGGGCGATGTTAGAATTGGAGAAGGCGAAACAGCTACTCAGGGATTTCGAGGCGCTGTCCGCTCAAGACATAAAGAACATAATCTTCTTCCTCATGAATGCCCTGAACTTCGGGGTGAGCTACCTACAAAGAGACGCGACCGACGTGGAAACGGACTTCTACGTGTTAAACGTGAACAGATCCACGAAGAGAGATATGTGTGAGTTGTACTTCTTCCTGAAAAACTTGAGCTCCAAGGACTTCAGGAAGGCGGGAAGGGACGCCGTGACCGCCAACGGGTGGAAGAACAGCGTGTTCTTGAAGAAAAGTTATTTCGAAGAGCTCGTGAAGCGAGTCCAGAGGTTGTTAGAGTCCCTGTAGGGATCGGGCTATTTGTTCCGCACCATTCCCCCTCACGTTAGCCTTTTCCAAGTTCTCCCTGAACTCCTCCTCCTTCTCGAAGAACTTCTCCACATATTTCTCCAGTTTCTCCACCCTCCTACACATGAGTCCGAACCCTAGCCTTTCTATCATGTGAGCGTTGAGGAATTGTTCAACATGTCCTTTTATGGGAACTGACAAGACAGGTTTCTTGAAGGAGACCGCCTCGCTCAAGGTTGAGTACCCTCCCAAAGTTATGACCGCCCTGGCGTGTTTCATGTAAGACAGGGGGAGAAAGGGGTAGAGGACCATATTCCTCCTCTTGCTTATGCCCCTCAGGAGCCAGTTGGTGGATATCACGAATCTCCTGCTCTCGTAAGAGGAGGCCAACTCTATGATCTTTCCTAGCACGTGGTAAGCAAAGGGGGAACCCCCCAACATGACGAGATAAAAGTCTCTCTCCTTCACTTGTCCTCTCTCCTTCCTCACGATGGGATTCACATAGGTTATCCTCCTTAAGTAGCTCTTGGCTTTGATGAACGTGGGGACGAACACTTTCTCGGAGTTCCTTATCACGTGCTCCATCAACCTCTTTATCACAAAAAGCTGTCTCTCCATCTCTTTCGTAAGGCTCACGCGCTTCGCTTCATCGAAGAGGGTTATGAGGTTCGTGAGGGAGTAAAGAGGATAGCCCTTGGCCTCCGCCACCAAGAAAGTACTTGGTTCTGAGTCGCAGAAGATGACATCCGGCCTGAACTCCTCCAGCACGCTCACTATCTTCCTGTAATTCGTGGTCATCTTTATGGGATAATCCAAGTTCTTCAATAGGGTGGAGAAGAGGTCGAAGGCGAACTCCTTCTCCGGGAACTCGATCCCTCCCAGTTTTATGGGAGTAAACCCCTTGAGCCTGAAGTATTTATAAGCCTCCCCTGAGGCGAGTATCTTGTACTTCACCCCTCTGAGCTCGTTAAGGATGGCGTGCACTCTAGTAGCATGTCCGAGTCCAACCCCCAAGACTGAAAAGAGCACGCGCCTCATGTCAAGTAAAAGCTCTCCCCGTACTTTGCCCCTATCTTCCTCCCGTAGTACATGGCCTTGACGGTCATGATGTACTTCAAGGGAGCCACCCAAACCCACTGTGAGGAGAACACGTCCAGTGCCTTGAGCTTTTGTCTAAAAGTGTCAGACACGTCGAATATCTTGAATGGCATTAGGTTGAACCAGTTCCAGAGGTTTATCTCGAATTTGTAGACCTCACCTTCATACTTAATCATCTTCAGGAACCTGTCCATTATGGAGTTCACCGCCAAGTGATCCTTGTGGCCATCGAAGGAGGAATGGTAGAACACTTTGTCTGGTTTCTTTTCCTCGAAGATTTCCTTAAGCCTCCTCATGACATCTGGGGTGAAATCTTCTTCTATCTTTCCGTCCCTCAATCCCAGGAAGTGCTCCTCTTTAATCCCTAAGATCCTTGCCGCCTTCCTCGCTTCCTTTCTCCTCATCCTCTTAACCTCTTCTTTATCCTTCCAAAAGGGCCAATTCTGCCCGTAGGAGAAGGTGATGGAGACCACTTCCTCCTCCCTAGCCAGTTTCGCGATAGTGGCACCCGCCCCAAGGACCTCGTCGTCAGGGTGAGCTGCGCAGATTATTATCATGATTTGAAAATGTGGCTTTTCTTGGTTATAAATATGATGGCAATCACGTACCCCAGCAAAGCTCCCGCGAACACGTCGCTCAAGTAGTGGGAGCCCAAATAAACCCTAGAGAAGGCCACTAGGGAAGCTATGAAATAAGAAAGTTTCTTCCTTTCGGGAAAGAAATACGAGTAAAAAGTGGCCAAGAGGAAGGCGTTAGAAGTGTGGCCGGAAGGAAAAGAATGTAAGAACTCACCCGAACCGTAGAAAGGTCTCGGACGGGCTATGAGGAACTTTAGGGAGGTGATAATAAATCCATTGGTCAGTAGAGCGAGGAAAACAAGGTACATCTTCTTTTCCCTATTTATCACCAAGTTCACGAGGAGAAAGGAAAAAAGGAACTCAAAAGAAAACAAGACGTCGAGGAGCCCCGAGAGCACGTCTAGAAGAGGGTTTCGGAGTAGGGAGTAAACGAGGAAGGAAAGGTACTCGTCCATCTCACCGCACTGCGATCATGGTTGTGGTCCTTCTTATTGCCTTGTTGCCCTTCCTGAGACCTATGACGAAGTTTTGAAGGGCCTCCATGGAGTCCACTTCCACTTTGCATATGATATCATATTCCCCGTAAACCACTGCTGCATCCTTCACCTCGCTCTTCTTTAGGAGTTGAGCAGCCACCTTGCTCTCGCTTCCGGGTTCAACCACCATCAGTATATAAGCGACCACCATGTTCGACCACCTACCTTTAATGAGTGGTCTCCTTTTTAATTATTTTTCTCTTCATAGCCACAGAATTCGGGAGAACCATTATTCCATCTTTAGTCTCTATCTCTATAACCACCTCTGTTATCCTCCTCACCCTACCGCTCACCCCATTTATCTCCACTTCATCTCCTGGTCTAATTATCTCCCTTTTCACGAGATAGTAACCAGAAACGGCATTAGTCACCAAGTCTTTAAAAGAATATATGAGAGTCACTATGACCGCGAGAATGAGTACGAAGGAAGCCAACTCTATCAAAGCTCCTCCGAATTCGAACTGCAAGATGGCTACAAAGAAAGAGAGGATGTAGATGAGGTATCTCAAGAGGCTCGAAAAGAGATAAATCGTAGGCTCCTCTATATCAATCCTCTGCTTAAACTTCTTCAGGAGGGACTCCAAGACTTCGCTTAAGAGCCTCCCACCAACTATCCCGGCGATTAGGGCCACAATTGCCCTGGCCAACTGAATGATGTCCATGGGAAAGAGCAAAAAACATATTTTATAAAACTATTCTTTACGCATGGTAACCAACCTCCCCGGCGAGTACTTCTCGGCTGAGGAAGAGTATCACAAGGCCAAGAGCCCCGAGGAGAAGATAAGGGCTTTGAAGAAGATGTTGAGTCTCATACCTAAACATAAAGGAACAGAAAAGCTCGTGGCCCAGATAAGAAGGAAGATATCTCTCCTGAAAGAGGAGGGGAAGAGAAAGAAGAGGGGGAGAAAGGGGATAAAGAAAGAGGGAGAAGCGAGGGTCGTCTTGTTTGGGACTCCTAATTCTGGGAAGTCCTTCCTTCTCAATTCCTTAACCGGAAAGAACGTGCCTTCAACCCCGAAGCCCTTCGAGACTCAGAAACCCGAGGTCGGGATGATAGATTACGAAGGTATTAAGATACAGCTCATAGAGCTTCCAAGCGTCTTCCCGGGATATGGGAGGAAGAGGGGGAAGGAAATGAGCATTTTGTACTCAAGCGATCTGGTGGTGATCTTGGGAGACGAGGAGTTTTGTTTGAAGGAAATGGAAGGATTGGACAGACCCTTCATCGTTCTCAGGGATTTCTCTAAAGCAAAAGAAAGGATCTGGAAGGCTTTGGGATTCGTTAAAGTCTACCCAAAACCCATCGGAAAAAAGCCCGAAAAGGCAATGGCCTTGAGGAAGGGGGCAACAGTGAAGGAGGCTGGGGAAAAGATACACAAGGATTTCGTGGAAAACTTCAGGTTCGCCAAGTTATGGAGGAAGGGAAAGGTGAAGAAGGTCGGGCTCAATTACGTGTTGGAGGATGGTGATGTGATAGAATTTCACACCTCATAGTCAAAAAGCCTTTTCTGTCTCGTATGAAAATCTAGGACACGGCTCCTGAAGGGCTTCAAGAGGGATTTAACTCCTTCCAAACTCGATTTCCTCCCATCCCTCAATGCCTTCCTCACACCTTCTCTCACCACCCAAACCCCCAAAGGAAGGTAGTAGTCCGGGGTTATGTGCCTCACCACTATGACGCTTGCCTGCCTCCTTTTCTCGTATAGATACTCAACGATGGGGAGCCGGGCCGCATAATATCCTCCTCCCGTATTCTCCGCGTAGTCCTTCCTCCCGTAAAATCCTTCGAAGTCGCTGTTTACCTTGACCTTTTCCCCTCTCCACCAGAAAGACCTGGGCTTCCAAAGCTCAAAGAGCTCGAAGCTCCATTTGTCAGGAAGGAAGAAGATGGTAAAGTAATTACCGTAATGTCCTCCTCTGAAGATCATGTAATCGTCCAAAACTGGAAACTGCCTGATCTCTTCCAACATCTTCTTAGCGAGTATGTCATCAGTGGCTGTTATGCTCCATCGGGTCGGGACGATTCTCTTCTTGATCCCAAGGAGGCCTGCGCTGAACACCTTTTCCAAGTAGTACTTATCGAAATGATGTTCGTAGAGGTAAAACAGACCTTCTTCCGCCTTGATCTCGTCCTCGACCACCTCCTCCACCTTCTTTGGGACCCTGGGCTCGCTGGTCAATTCGACTTTCTTCAACTCTACAGGCGGCCCCATGGGAGGGGTTTCGGGATTAAATCTCAAGCCCCTCACCCTCGACTTTCCTTCCAATTTCAGCTCCACGTCCACGGGCCTCGTGGACAAAGCTGCCAGCTGGATGTATTCTAAGTACCTCTCATCCCTAGTTCTCGCGTTCACCAGGATGCTCCTATACCGCGCCACCTTTTCTATCCCTACTTCTTGCTCGCTCCAGAAAGTAGGAGAATCCAGGATCCAGGGCTCATCTACAGGGAAAGAGGGCGCCAAGATGCCCATGTTCACGTTCGGATAGTTATATCTCCCGATGAACACGCTAGGAGGGCTCGTGGACTCCAACTCCCTTCCTATTTCTCTCCCCTTCGGGTAAAATCTCGCCTTCTCTAACAAGGGACATTTCTTGAGCCCACAGAACAACCTCCCCTTGCACTTAACGCACAACTCCTTATTCACCAACCTCATGATTAGGAAAGTTGACGAGATGTTTTAAATGGTTAGGAGAGTCCTTCCAGTAATTGCGAGGAAACCTTTATAAAAGGGAGGTAAGGAGGATTACCAAGCTTGAACCCAAGGGGGATGATAGGAAATGGGGTTTTACAAGTATCTCCATGACTTGCAGAAGGACGAGGACAACATTAAAGAGATCCAGAAACAGAGGTTGATGCTTTGGAGGAGAGAACCGGCCATCGTTAGGATAGAGAAGCCCACCAGATTGGCGAGGGCGAGGAGCTTGGGATATAAGGCGAAGCAGGGCTTCATCTTGGTTAGGGTGAGAGTTAGAAAGGGGGGGAGGAAGAGACCCAAGCCAAGCGAGGGGAGGAAGCCAAGGGCTTCTGGGAGGTATTTCACCCCTGGGAAGTCCCTTCAACTCATCGCGGAGGAAAGGGCACAGAGAAAATATCCAAATCTAGAGGTCCTGAATTCCTATTGGGTGGGAGAAGATGGGATGTACAAGTGGTTTGAGGTCATCATGATAGACAAGAACCATCCCGCGATAAGGAAGGACAAGGACATCAAGTGGATAACGGAGAAGCAACACAGGAGGAGGGTCTTTAGGGGGTTGACTTCTGCGGGGAAGAAAGTGAGGGGTTTGAGGTAAATGATGCCCGACTTAAGGAAACTCATGAAGCAGATGAAGACACAGGAGTTGAAGGTAAAGGAAATCGTCATGAGATTCGAGGGGAAAGAGTGGGTTTTCAAGAACCCGACGGTCATGAAGATGGAACTCATGGGTCAAACCACTTTTCAAGTATTAGGGAGTTACGAGGAAAAGGTCCCCATCAAAGAGGAAGACGTGAAGCTCGTCATGGAGAAGACGGGAAAGAGTAGGGAAGAGGTGATCAAAGCGTTGGAAGAGAGCAAGGACATCGCGGAGGCCATCTTAAAACTGAGCGAATGATCACCTCAATAGTAATTCTATGAGCCTCGCGTAAGCTGGCCTCGTGATGAATATGCCTATGCTCACCGCGATTATGGTGGTTATGGCAAAGCCCCTTAACAATCCCGCTCCGGCAAAGGTGAGGGGGAGCATGGTAGCTACCGTTGAAGCGAAGCTCACGATGATGATGAAGAATGCTCTCTTTATCCTCTCCTTTATGCTCCTCACCTTCTCCTCTTTCTCCCCTCTCAACACTTCGTCGGTTATCACGATCTGATCGTCTACTCCAGTTCCCACAGCAGCTATTAACCCAGCTATTCCCGCCAGATCCAAGGTCCACTTTATCAGGGCAGCGACCCCGAGAGTTATGAAGATCTCGGAGAGCGTTATGAACATGATGGGGAGGGCAACTTTCCAACTCCTATACCTCAACCAGACTATCGCCTCCACACCGAGGATGGCCAGGAGGAAGACCATGAATACATTCTCAGCGAAGGCCTTCCCCAAGGTAGGAGATATGACCGCTATGCTCTCTATCTCCATCTTCACAGGGAGCTTCCTCGACTGTAAGATCGCCTGAAGCTTTCTCATCTCTTGTTGGGCCTCAAATTTACTCTCTCTCACCCCTGTGATGGCAGGGTTGGTGACCACTTTCCCCTTGAGGTTCGAGGATATCCTCAAAGGATCTCCAGTGGGCTCCCCATCTATGAAGAACCTTATGGTCTCGTTCAAGTAGCACCCAGCAGGAGAACACTCCCCAATATCCAAGTTTTGGGTCACGTTGGCGAACCTCTTCGCTGCCTCTTGGGTTATGAACAACTCGAAGGAGAACTGCCACATGATCCTCCCACCAGCGGACTGTATGGGTACTACTTGAGCAACGCATCCCGTCCCCCCTATGCACACTGAAAGTATGTCTGTCCCTGTGAAAACTGTCTCGTTCCCTACCTTCGCTTCAAATCTTCCCTCCTTTTCCAACAAGTCCTTCACCTGTTCCGGGCTCACCCCAGCGAACTCCAGCCTGAAATATTGGTTTCCTGAAAAATCCTGAGCGAAGGACATGGGTATCTCCCTCATCCCGAAGATGTTCAGCCTTTGCTCCAGGATGGCTAAGACATTGTCCACCTCTTCAGGAGATAGTTTCTTCTCGGGTCTTAGCAAGACTTTGGTGCCACCAACTATCTCCAATCCGAATTGGAGGTTGTTGCTCGGAACATCACTAACGAAGATCCCCAGGTAGGTCTCGTTTCCTTTGGTAGAAGATAGGAACCTGGCCGAATGCTTGGAATACACGTAGGGAAGGTTCTCCCTCAAGAACTCCACACTCACCACGCTTCCATTCTCCAACCCTTCCACAACTTGCATGAAATCAGAAGCTTTCTCTATGGGGTAACCGTTCACGTTCGTTATTATGTCCCCTTGCCTTATCCCATAAAGGGAAGCAGGTTCCCTCGCGATGGTCACCAGCGCTCCCTTCACGAAGTTCGGGTGTATCCAGAGGAAGCTCAATACGAGTAGGAGGACTACCAAAAAAATCCTCCACTCCTTCAAGATTTCGCGTCTCATCTTCCCTTCCTCTCCAAGTACATCCTCTGGAATCCTGCGTTCTGGATCCACGTGTTGATGGTGTCAAAGAAGACGGAGATCATTAAGACGAAAGCTATGTGTTTTATGACCCCTATGTTCGTCAAGAAGTACATGATGAAATAAGTGGTGAAGGCCGCCGCATCCATGGTGAGTTCTATTTTGATGGCGTGTTTTATCCTATCCATTAACCTCCCCTCCCTTCTCTTCAGGATGTTGACCGCCAGCAGGATGTCAGAGTCCGTCGAGTAACCTATGATCATCAGCAAAGCGCCTAAAGTGGCGGCGGACATCCTCATCCCTAGCAAAGACATAGTCCCAAGGATACATATCACATCGCTCAAGGTCGAAAAGAGAATGGAAATTGCAGGGACGAAGCTCCTGAAGTAGTAGTAGATGACTAAAGACATCAGGATAAAAGCGAAGGGAAAGGCCTTAAGCACATCTCGATAGAAGGAAGAGGCAATGGTAGAAGATTGCTGGCTGACGCTCACCTGAGATACATCTATCCCTAAGGCCTCGCTCAATGAATTTATGGCTTCTGTCGTGTTGAGTTCCTTCCCCACCTCTATATCGTATCCAAGCAGATTTCCAGAGATGTCCTTGAGCTCCCTCACGACCACGTCGTCGGTCTCGAAGAGTTGGACGGATAATGACTTGAGCTCTTCTAAATCAAAGCTTCGATTGGACTGGAAACTTATGGCGGTTCCTCCTTTCAGAGAGATATCCCTTTCTAAGATGTATCCTTTGTTGAGGTAATTGCTAAGCAAGACTGAAGAGAAGAACAACAACATGGCGAAGGGGATGATCATGAGCTTCTTGTAGTGTTCTTCATAGATTTCTTCGAGCATGTTGCACACCAAATTTTTAAACAATTATAAGTTTTTGGTAAGCATGAGGTTGCTGGAGATAGGCGTCCTCACCATCTTGTTGGGGTTCTTCATCACCTTCCTAGCTTTGTTGAGGGAGGGAGAGGTGAAGTTTGCCATCGGAGGCTTCATAGGCCCCATTCCCTTTGGATTTGCCAACGAGCCCTCTCTGCTCGTCTTAATAGTCTTCCTCATCTTTTTCCTCCTGATCATCTTTCTCCTATTTCAACTCTTTCAGGCCTAGAAGGTGAAGGTTCCCAACGTTCACGTTTTTTAGGTGTTTCTTCGCGACTGCGTAGCACCTCTTAACTTGTTCTGGGGGCGTCACGGGAAGGTCGGAAAGCCTGTAATCCGGGTGGAAGACCAAGAGGGAATAGGGGATGGTATCGTCCAAAGAAGATATGAAGGAAGCGACCTTCTCCACTTCCCCTTCGTCCACATAGTAAGGAACCAAAAGAGTAGTAGCAGAGAGAACCTCTGGGTATTTCTCGAAGATCGCTTTAAAATTCTCCAAGGCCCTCTTGTTGCTCCTCCCCGTAAGGACTTCGTGAAGGTTCTCATTCCACGCCTTGAGGTCGAATTTCACTGTCCTTCCGCTCCTCGCGCTTATCTCAGCTGCTTTCAACGCGAGATCTCTCCTGCCGGACCCGTTCCATTCCCAGCATATCATCACCTCTCTCCGCTTGAGGACTTCCTCGCTGAATTTTATGGCGAAGGGCAACTGGGGCTCCGGCGAGCCGCCAAAGTGACATATGCACTTTATCCTCTCGTCCATAGCTCTTTCCACCATCTCCTCGACGCTCACCACCTTCCCGAGCTTCACATCCTTGTGGGACCAATTTTGACAAAAGAGGCAATCGAAGCTACAGCCGTAGTAGAAAATCGCTAGGTTGGTCCCTCTCAACTTGCTCCCCTTGCAGAACCAAGCGTTACAGCAGTTAGTGGGTAAGGGGTCCTCATAGGCGTACAGGACCCCTCTGTCAGGGCTGGTTAGGGAATAAAATTTGCCGTTCTTGGTTCCCCTGAGCCCGCAGAGCCCCCTGTCGTTCTCTTCCAAACCACACTCGTTCGCGCAAAGGTCACACTTCCACCTGGACTCCCTACCTATCTTCTCCACGCCCTCGTGTATTTTCTTCACGTACTCGATGGCTTCTTCTTTCTTAGAGCACTCGGGGCAGAGAGGGATAGCCCTCGAAGGCCTTTCAGCTCCACAGATCTCACATCTCAACTCAAAAGAATTTAAAGTTCACCCATTATTAAAGCTTGAGGGGCTGTAGGCTAGCTTGGTAGGCTGCAGGCCTCGGGCGCCTGTGACCCCGGTTCAAATCCGGGCAGCCCCATCAAATTTAAAAATCATTATTATTCAGTAACGACATGGAAGTGGACAAAAAGACGTTGGAATTCCTCCTCAAAACTTCCAATGAGATGCTGGAAGAGAAGAAAGAGAAGACATCCTGGATTTCTCTGGCTTCCCTAATTTACGGGCTGATGGCGGTGAAAGAGACATATTCGCCTGATAGGTTTCTCTATGACTTTCCCCTCCACACTCTATTGGGAATGCTCTCCGTTTTACACGCCTTTTATGCCATTGGGTCTTATCTGGAATATAGAAGGGATAAGAAAATGCTAGAAAAGTTGCTGAAGACGCGGAGGAAGAGTAAAGCAGCACCGGAAAATTGAGACCTCTAACCCTTTCTCTTTCTCCCTTCTCTAACCTCACTCCATCAGTCTCTCGAGGATTCTCTTCTCCACTTCTTCCCAAGGCACCAAGGG
>Ga0180300_10000964_pt1 | contig 13136 bp, 11 predicted proteins | sample GuaBasSediGuay15_FD_121798 | JGI IMG/M metagenome (GOLD analysis project Ga0180300, IMG submission 121798) | Subseafloor sediment microbial communities from Guaymas Basin, Gulf of California, Mexico - Guay15, Core 4569-2, 21-24 cm | ecosystem: Environmental > Aquatic > Marine > Hydrothermal... | reverse complement strand
CATAAACCCCAATAGGGTGGGGTGGAGTCACAAGGCGAAAAAAGCCCAGAAGGCTGCTGAGTGACTCTCCCTATATGATGATTTTTTAAATAGGAACCCGTAATATTTTTTCTACACGCTCCATCTCTAATAAGTATCATGAGTCTGAAGCAAAAGACGTTGATAAACACGGGCATCGTTTTTGGCGCTTCCGTCATCAACCGGATAATCAATTTCATCAGTAAAATAGTTCTTGCGATACTCCTGAAGCCTTCGGATTTTGGACTTGTTGGCATAGCGGGTTTTGTTATTAACACCCTTGCTCTATTTAAAGAAATGGGGTTAGAAGCTGCTCTAATATACACGAAGAGGGAGATAAAGAAAGCTGCCGACACCGCTTTTATTGTTCTTCTAATTATCGCTGTTTTATTATCCGCTATTGCTTTTTTAAGCGCTCCTCTTGTGGCGAGTTTTTACGAGGAGAGGTTGCTTTCCCCAATTATCCGAATCCTATCACTTACTTTCATCTTCACCGCCCTCATAATAGTGCCACACGCTCTTTTTACAAAGGAACTTCAGTTCAAAAAGATTACAATGGTTCAGATATTCAGTGCGATTGTTGGAGTTAGTTCAACGATTACTTTAGCCTATATAAACTTTGGCGTCTGGAGCCTGGTTTACGGGGGGCTAATAGGTGGTTTTGCAGGTCTTATTCTGATGTATATGGTGAGCGATTGGCGACCAAATTTCAGTTTTGACAAAGAAGTTGCGAAAGAGCTGATAGGTTATGGCAAGTTCATGTTCGGCACCACAATGGCTGTATTTTTTATTCAGAACCTCGATAATGCGGTGGTCGGAAAGGTGATGGGCATGAGCATGTTAGGAGCTTACATCATGGCTTATTCAATAGCCAACATGCCGGCTACGAGCATTACAAACGTAACGCATATCGTAACTTTCCCGACATATTCCAAAATAAGCGATAACAGGAAAGACCTCAGAAAAGCTTACCTGGAGGTGTTCAAATACATCTCGCTTTTTTCTATCCCTCTTGCTTTTGGTATACTTGCCATATCTTCGGAATTTATTACCGTAGTTTTAAAGGAGAAATGGCTGCCCGCAATACCAGCACTACAAATCCTCTGCTTCTTCGGTTTGTTCAGGTCCTTAGCTGGAACTACCGGCGAGGTATTCAAAGCGGTTGGTAAACCTTCAATATTATTCAAAAGTTATGCTGCCCAGCTCGTGGCTATCGTGATTTTACTATATCCTATGACGCTGTGGTATGGGATAATTGGCACGAGTATTACGGTCACAGCGACGTTGTTTTTCGTGATGCTTTGGCAGTTGAAAAAAATTAGTGAGATTCTGGAAATCCGGGGCATTGCAATAATAAAAATTTTAGCCCCCTATATCGCAGCTTCTTTGATGATGTTCCTCACGCTCTACTTATCATATACGTATTCTGGATACAATATTTTATATCTGATACTACGAATTATGGCTGGGTTCCTTGTCTATTCTGTATCCCTATACATGCTTACAAAAGGAGAAATATGGGCAGATATAAAAGAATTAAAAAGATTAGTAACCTCTCGTGTTAAAAAATATGAGTCATGATTCCCCAATTAGATACTCCACATATTTTTTGATTCCCTCGTCTATGCTTACTTTTGGCTTATAGCCAAGAATTTTAGCTGATTTTAAAATATCCGCGAATGTATGTTGCACATCTCCTTTTTCGCTTCTCGAATATTTCACTTTTGCCGTTTCTCCAATTTTCGCCTCTAATTTCTTTATCAATTCGTTAATAGATATTCTGGCTCCGCCACCAATATTGAAGCATTCTCCACATACGTCTTTATCAGCTGCCAATATATTTGCTTCTATGACATCAGAAACATAAGTAAAATCCCTCGTCTGATTACCATTACCGTATACCTCGATTTCTTTTCCTTCCATGATCCTGTGTGCGAATTTGTTTATTGCCATATCAGGTCTTTGTCTCGGACCATAGACAGTGAAGTAGCGTAAAGATACCACAGGTAAGTTATAATTCTTGTAATACAGATAACATAAGTTCTCAGCCGCAAGTTTTGTAACGCCATACGGCGATAGAGGTCTTTTTGGCGAGCTCTCCTGAATTGGTAATTTATCAGCATCGCCGTAGACAGAAGAGGAGGAAGCATAAACGAATTTCTCTATCTTCTTCTCTTTATAAAATTCGAGAAGTATTTGTGTGGCAATGATGTTATTTCTCGTATATACTTCAAAGTTCGCACCCCATGAGGCACGCACGCCAGCCTGCGCCGCTTGGTGGAATACGATATCCACTTCAGGGAACTTCTTCATTTTCACTATGTCCCGTTTTATGAAGGTAAAATTCTCGTGTGCAATTGCGCCCTTGATATTTTGTTCTTTTATCTCTCTGGGATAATACTCAGTAAGGCAATCTATGCCTGTTACTTTATACCCTTCTTCAAGCAGTCTATCCACAAGATGCGAGCCTATGAACCCCGCACAGCCCGTTACCAGTGCTTTCATTTTGCTATCTAACATACTCAAAGAGATACGCAGAACCTGATCTATATACTAACTTGAAGTGTTCATTATTTTTAAGTTCTGACAGATTTAATGTATGCTCCCTTTTTTCTCCTCTTACCGTTTTAGAGCCATAAAAAACATATTTGATATGGTACTCATCCATTAATTTTGGTATCCTCTCATTCTTTTCAACTTCACATAGATGACAACGTAAATATGACCTATTCTCCCAGTCTTTAATAACGCTCTTCATAAGTGGTTGAGAAATCTGTCTATCAGCAATTATTGGAATCCAAAGACCACTATCATAATGTAAGTCATTTAATATCACCGAATCTTCTGGAGTGTTGTCCCTTATCCATTCCATGACTTTAAGGTCATCAATGGTAGTTGGGGAATAATCCTCCACCATGTTATGTAAGTGATTTTGACTTATTATTATTGAGTTGTAGGACATAATTATAGACATTAGTAGAAATATAAATTTAAACCATATTTTAAACTTTTCGGGGGGTATCTTGTTAGATAACCATGACCATGTAAGTAATAAACCAAGTCCCGAAAAAAAGGTGATAAAGTAGCATTGAATATAGGCTATGCGTGTAGGCTCACTCCATGGTGAAATTGTCAGAGCAGGAATAAGATTGTATTTTGATCCTAAAAAGATAAGCCAAAACATCCCAGATGCAGATATAAAATGTAGATATTTTTTATAATATAATGAATATAATACGCCAATCATCAAGAATGCCAACATTAAATAGTTGTGATTTCCATAAAATACATAACCTGCAATTCTTTTAAGTAACGGCGAGATGCCAAATTCTTCAAACGTAGTTTGTCCATATACAGCTCCTCCCACTGCATGACCTGCTGGAGAGATTATAATAGGAATGGCTGGGATACATAAAAATGAAAATATAAGCCCAATTACAAAAGCATTTTTAAAAATCAGTTTTGGTGATTGATTTTTAGATTTCATTAAAAATGGAATAAGAATTACTAAGAATATTGCCATTGTGATTAGTTCTGTGGTATGAATATAGAAAATTCCGGAAAGGAGTAATCCAGATAATATAGAAAATATAATATTTCTTTCACATAAAGCTATGTAAAAAAAAGACAATGCAAAAGGTAATAGCACCATTCCAACTATTTTTGCCCATCCACCCCAATAAAAAAGCGCATACGGAAATAACCAAAGAGTTATAGATGTATATGCCACAAATAAAGGAAGATCTTTTGTGTTAGTAAAAGTTTTTGTGAAAAAATACGTTGACAACGGAAATAATGATGCCAGAGCCATTATTAAATAGAAACTAAGTATATATATCGGTATAGGGATCAAATATCTAACCAACGCTGTCATTGCATGGAATCCTATTGGATACCACGAAGCTGTTATTTGACCATCCCAGTCAGTAAAAAGATTTGGGAAAAAAGCTGTTTCGCTTTTATAAATTTGATGCATCATTAGATTGTGATTGCTTACATCATCAATGTGTGGCGGTGTGATGAATCCACTAAAACCCGTTACTAAAATAGAAAATATCACAAGAGAAGGTATAATTAGCAAAAAGCGTTCGATAATATTATTTTTATTAATAAAAAGTATTTTAAATTTACTAAAAAACAAATAGAAATTAAATATTTTTTTCGATAAAATCAAATAAATGATGAGAAGCAACAATACAAAAATTAGATAATTGTTTATATTAAATTTCAATCCTATTTTACTAATAAATACTCCAAATACTGAAATAATAGTGATAGAAAATGGTATAGAAAGTAAAATTTGATCAAAAATTGTGAACTTTGATTTTACAGATTGTAGTATAATAAATCCTGGCAAGATAAAAATGAAAATAATACTTAAGAATATATCCCAAAAAATCTCAAAAATTATAGAAATCAGTTTTCAGTGTTATTTTTATTAAATTTAACAATATATATAAAAGTTACCAAAGACCTAGGTTAACTATCCTCACTTTTATCAACAACAAAAGATTGGGGTGCACCCCAGATAACTGCAATGGATAAAAAGGGAAGGGGGAATAGGGATAAAGGTAAACCCTTAAAATCGAAAAATAAAGAAGGCAATTGGAGTGATAGAAAAGGGGAAGAAGAAAGGGGGTAAAGTAAGGAATTTTCTACAATATTTCTAAGAGGAACTTAGTCATGAAAAATCGTAATTTAAACCCGAAAGAATTGAAAGACCTAAGCGAGATTGACATATACCAGAATGAATTGGATATCCATTATTCGCAGTCAAGATTATTAAAGCTGATAGTCATATCAGGTATTAACTACCAGAAATTTCCACCTTCGATAAGAAATATGGCTGCGAGATTGCTGTATAAGAAAAAACCTCAGAAATATAGAGATTTTCCAATAGATACAAAAGTTGACTCCTTGAAACTAAAAAAATTCAAAAGAAAACCATTTAATGACCGATTCGCAGCTTGCTTCACACATGATATTGACACAAGATACGGTTTTGAAAAAGGAATAGATTTACTAAGAAAGATAGAAGCGAAGCATGGTATCCTTTCAACCTGGACAATTGTTCCAAAATCAAAAGAGTATAAGATAGACATAAGGAGATTAAAAAAACTGCAAGAACAGGGAAATGAAATCGCAGTTCATGGCTTATACCATGATGGCAAGTTTGCTTTTGTAAGCTCAGAAGAGAGGGCGAGGCGTATCAGACAGGGGAAAGAAATCCTGGAGAGCATGGGATTTGAGATTAATGGATTCAGAGTTCCATGGGGGAACAGAACAAGGGATTTCGTCTATTTCCTGGAAAAATATGGATATACGTGGGATTCTTCTTTTCCGGATACTGACCCTTCAACAATTGGATACGAAGGTACGGGCTGTTCAACAGTTTTCCCATTTTACCCTCTTGTATATGAAAAAGGGAAGTATAGATACTCAAAAGTTCTCGAATTGCCAATGACCATCCCCCAGGACTGGATTTTGATACATTCTCTCCGATATTCGGATGAAGAAATTTTGGAATTATGGAAGAGAAAAGTTAATTATATCGAAAGTATCGGGGGTCTTGCACTGTTCCTGACGCATCCAGCCGATTACGATATGGGCAATTCTGAGAGAATTTGGGTCTATGATGAAATAATTGAGTATGTAAAAGAGAAGAACCCGGTTATAGGAACGTGTAAGCAGATTTGCGAATTGTGGAGAAAAGGATGCGAGGATATGTGCTAAAATCCTCCTCATAACCTTCGTCATCCCACGTGTCTTATTATATAAGGACCGATTCTCTTTGCGATAGGTATAGGTATTTTTTTCCAGATGGTTGTCATCAATTTGAATCTTGAGCTAATGGGGTTAAAAACGAGGGGTTCTTTAATTCTGTTCAAGAAATAATAATACGGAACCTTTTGAGTTTCTGCTCCCCAGCTCGACTTGAAATACAATAATGACTCTTGTTTTATTGGCGTGGCGCCAAAATCAAACATCGTATAGTTATTCTTGCATGCCCATTCGATTGCTTTCCATATTAACAGGTTCATGGGATATAATTTGAGTAGCGCTTCTTCTTTACGGGTCATTCCATATCCATATAAAACTTTGTTCTTGTGTAGCTGAAATATTCCTCCCGCGACGGGATTGTCCTTATAGTAAGAAAAGAATATTTTTAACGAATCTTTCATATACTTATACATGTTCTCGAAGAATGAAAAAGGATAAGGCGGCACTCCCTGTCCTTTCCTCGTTTCTAAAACCATCGTATAGAACTCTTTTAGCTCTTCTTTGTTTCTTATCTCTCTGACCACTACTCCCTCCTTCTGTGCTTTTTTTATCCCTCTCTTCTTATCCCTTTTCACATTCTTCCAGATGTCATCACTGTTTTTTGATAGTTTTAAGATGGATGTAACATACTCTTCCGTCTTAACCAATTTACTTTCATCCAAATCCGATAAGCCCTGTTTGAGTTCAAGATAATCGAAATCTTGTTCTATCGTGAGGTCAATTGCATAATCTAATAACTTAGCTGCACTATCCATGTCTGTGTAAAGTGCTCCTGCGCAATAGCTAAAAGGCAAAGAGACGAGACGATTACCGAAAATAAAACTTTTTACTTCAAATAAAGGTAAAATCCCTGTTATCTCATCCGTATCATTTTTCGCTAACAGGTAATGCGGTTTGTATCCATAAGTGTCTTCAAGAACTTTTTTCCACTCCAATGTGTGATAAATCGAAGAATTTTGGTGCGTCTCTATAAATTCGCTCCACTTTTGCCCGTCCTTTTTCTTTAATTGTTCTATGTCCATTATTGCTAGCCCTCTAAGTTTGTGAAACTTCTTTTGTCTCACGGAGTATAAACAAATTGCTAAAATCTACAACTCTTTCATAATTTTGAGATAGTTACATGCTCTTCGATATAATCGCTTTATATCTTTAATTGACCTTATTTGAATAAGCTGCCTGAATAAATAGAAAGGATCCATGTAGAAATGAATATACGCCCACTTTTGGGCATACTCAATATCTTTTGCGGTGAAATCAGGATATGATATTACAGATTGCCGCTCATTATACCTCTCCCAGTCATCGGTGATTATCCATCCTTTCTCCTTAGCCATATCATAAAAATCAGTACCGGGGTATGGCACCACAATGTGATAGATTGCTATATCGGGTTTTATTTTTTTAACGAAACGCAATGTTTTTTTAACGTGCTCCATATTTTCCCCTGGTAATCCTATAAGCAAGTATGCAGCAGTCTCGATTCCCGCTTTTTTGGTTATTTTAAATGCTCTCTCCACCTGTTCTAATGATATATTTTTTCTTATGGTTTCTAATGTATTTGGATCTGCACTCTCAACGCCATAATTGATATTATAGCACCCTGCTTTTGCTAAATAATTTACTATTTCCTCATCAACACAATCCACTCTACCCATGCAACAGAACTCCACATCGAGACCCCTATCAATAATTTCTTTACATATTTGTATTGTCCTTTCACGCACTAATAGGAAATTTTCATCCCAAATCCAGATGTCTCTAATGCCGTATCTCTCTCTTAGTTCCTGCATTTCGTCAACTACCTTTTTTGGGTCTCTACCTCTCCATTTTCTCTTATATATAGTTTTTGTGCCACAAAATAAGCAATTATGTATACAACCTCTACTTGTCATCATAAACATAAACGGGTTTGACATCGCTAATGTATGTCTGTAGTTTTTTATAGGCAATAAATCCCTTGCAGGGAAGGGCAAACTATCTAAATCCTGGATAAGTTCTCTGGGTTCGTTTAAGATTATTTGGCTTCCTTTTTTCCATACCAAGCCACGAATGTTCTTGAAGTCTCTGTTTCCCAATACTGCTTTAGATAGCTCCAAGCATGTCATTTCCGCTTCACCAACTATCGCATAATCTATAACATCCTCTTTCATAATTAAGTCCCATTTTGCCGTTGCAAATTGACCAAATAAAGCTATCTCACAGTCAGGCAATATCTCTTTGATAATATGAGCGGTTTTCAAATCCGAAGGGTATGAGCATGTAATGGTATTTAAAATTACTAAAGAGAACTGTTTTTTAGATAAATAGTTCTTAAACTCATTTAATTTCATGTTCAAAGCATTGGCATCTAATAAATCAATTGGTATTCCATTTTCTCTGAGCAATGCTGCAACATAAGCTAATTTAAGTGGTGGATAAACAGCATCCACATGCGCTTCACCACCGGCACCTAACTCTTTAAGATACCTTTCAGATGCTATAGGAGGCGGATTTAAAAGCAATACTTCGGGCATTTATTTTTACCTCCTTTTATTTCAAGTATGCATGGTATATAAATATTGCCATCCTATTATAATAAAGATATTGTAGCTTAGAAATCACGTTTTTAGATATTGCTGATTTTTTAATTAACACACTGAGCGCACGGTAGTATATGTTACCTGCAAATATCAAATCTTTTTCATTTTTTGTTTCGTTGCTCAATATTTGTTTCTTGATATTCTCTTCAGAGGCAATATCTTTGAGCACGATTCTCGCCTTTCCTATTTCGCCATAAAAATGCGCATCACTCCCTACAACCATTGGATAATGATGCTTTTCGGCAAGCGCATAAGCTCTGTCATTTTTATGGGAATTTGTTCTGGCATTGAATACCTCAATTGCGTCAATCTTATTTAATAATGCTGGGTCTATTTTATTATTTATCCTGTAAGGATGCGGTAACACAACCAGACCGTCCTGGTCTTTAATCTCATCTATAACTTCAAAACTATTATGCGATTTTATTTCTTCATTCAAGAACAGTCCTATTATATCTCCTTGCTCGGTTGCTACCTCCGAGCCTACTATGACAAAAAAATCGTCTTCACAATTTTTTGCTGTTTCAATTCCACCTTTGATTGTATTATGGTCAGTTATCGCAATACCACTCATTCCTTTCTTCTTAGCGACAGCGATAACTTTTTTGGGGTCAATTATTGAATCCTTAGAATAAAAGCTGTGTATATGCAAATCAAATTTATACATGATAGCGTTCCTCCATCGGAATAAAGGTCAACTTACCGGTTTTTAATAACTGCGTGATAGGAATTATGAGTTCTATAAAAAATGGCACTGGATCTTTGATGGATATATCATCATAATAGATGTCTCTGCCTGCTACATTTAAAAAATCTTTTAGCATCTCGTAGCGATTGTTTGATTTTAATAGATAATCCACCATTGCCCGGGCATCCCCTAAAAACCATCTCGTTCTCACACCTGTTTTATAGTTGAACACAGGCTTCACGTCCCCTTCCACTGCCATCTGGTAAAGCAGATAAGGAAAATCCACACCGGAACATATCGCTTGATTCAAGGAGCCCCAAAAACGAGGATTGATTTCCATTAACACCGGTTTATTGTTTCTCTGGTCCAGCTTGAATTCAACCATCGCCACCCCATGCCAATCAAGTTCTTTGAGCAATTTCTCTGCATCTTTTTCCATACGCTGATGTCTGACACTAATCCTTGCAGTGCTTGGTCCTCCGTTGATTGGGAATTCTCTGATTCTCTTGTGTGTGAATTTCGCCCTTAATTCGCCGTGATTGAAAAGCATTTCAACTCCATACCCCACCCCAGGAATATACTCCTGGATTAAAGGATAATCGGCATTATTTAGCGTAAATTCTTTTATAACCTCTTTATATTTCTTTATCAGTTCATCTTCATTATACACATAGGTCAATCCCTTTGAGCCAAGACCCTTCTTTAATTTTACTACCGCAGGATATTCCACTTTTTTTGATATCTTTTGTATTTCTGTTAATGTTTTTGGAGCATAAGTTTGGGGTATCCTTATGCCCAAATTTTCAGCAAATTTTAATAAATACTCCTTATCATTAGCTTTCATTAAATATTCATAATCATAGATAGGAACATTCGTGTTTTTCGTAAACCTATCCTTGAAATATGAGATTAAAAAAGTCTCTTCATCCATTGGCATTAAAACATCGGGCTTGTTTTTTATTACTTGCCGCTCTAATGATATGATAAAGCCTGTTGAATTTAACCTATAAGAAGGATATATAAAATATCTCTTTGAATATCTGGAAAAGAAAGTCATTGCTGGATAAATGCTATCACTTGAAATCACGTCTATTCCTTTTTCTCCTAAACTTCTCGCAGCAGCTAAAGCCCGTCTATCTCTCGCAAAAGTGATAATTACGCTCAATGCATTATCCTCCTTTCGTATATCAAATAGAGCCAGCCAATCATCAGGTATAAATAAAATAGTGACCTACCAATTAATACCACACTGAGTGCATTCTCAATTGGCACACCAAAGTTTGAGTATATATATATCATAATACCTTCCGTAGCAACTAATCCACCCGGTGATTGAGACAGAAGACCTAACAATGTTCCCACAATATTTGCAAAAATAACAGTAGTAAATGGTATATTGATGCCAATACTGATAAATAAAGTATATGGAATTAGGAAATTGATTAAAAGAATAACAATTGATAATAATAACCAAGAAAAAATATATTTTATACGGGTAGAGTATTTCTTTATTTTAACAATATCAATTAAATTAAACATTGATTTGCAAAATTCCTGGACTTTTGAGGCTTTAAATGTTGTTTGAATCTTTTTGAACAGCTTATAGAAATAAAGATTGTCCAAATACAGGATACACAAACTCAAAAAAGATATCATACTTACAATTATGCAAACGAAGGCGACATTAATAGTATAACTTGTGCTGACGTTTTGTAAAGTTATTGCCAGAAAAAGGATGATGGAAAGCAACTCAAAACTCCTTTCAAGGAGTGTTGATAGCACTCCCACGGATAAAGGCACCTTTTTTTTCTTTTTCAATACCACCGCTTTTAAAGGCTCCCCGGATTTCATTGGTGTTAGAACTCCAGCAAAAAAACCAATAAAAAATACCGGAATTAATCCTAATATCTTTAAATCATAACCAAAAAAGAAGAGTATATTCTGGAATTTTATCACTCTAAAAAGAACGTCAGAAATTGCTAAGATAATTATAACAGCAACGAACATCTTATCCATATTATTTAATGTGGAAAATAACCTGTGGGTATTGAAATCAATCGAGTTAATCCACCATATAAACAAAATAATTATAAAAAGCATTATTGCTATTCTAAGTATTTTTTTAAATACTTTCTTATATTCTCCTTTCTTGTTATCCAATGAAATATAAATGCACACTTAGGTCACCGCCTCCCATTTTTGAAAAAGATAGATAAACAGTTCTGCTTATCTATTAACAAATCTATATTTTCGTAACAATATGACCGCACATACAATGATGCCAGAGACCACCGCTGGCAAATAACTCTCTGGCCATATAAAACCATGTTGAAATTCTATGTTCAACAGTGGCCAGAGAAACCAAATCCCATCACCCATAGGCCAGCCATACCAACCATAAGGATACAAAAAAGCATCTAAGAGAAGATGAGAACCTGCCCCTATCATTAACAGCATGTAATATTTTCTCCAATAACTTTTCTCGAAAAAGCTTATAAATAATGCACCTGATATTAGCACACCCAGAACCATGTGTAACGGTGCGAAAAAATTTTTGGCGGTATAATAGCCGATAAAAGGACTGAATATCATATAAATTTTCCAAAAATCAGGAAAAATTGAACCCGCAATAATAATATTTCGGTGATGAGATTCTTTTATGTTCAGAGCGAGTGATATTAGATATGCCACGCAGATATGAGTAAATAAATCAGGCATTATTTCTTATCCCTCCTGAGAAATATTCCGTTTTTAAGGTCGAATTCCCAAACCCTGAAGAAAACAATGAGAAAAAGAAATACTGCTGGGATTGAAAGATAGAATGCTGAATCTGGATGGCGATGGATATGATGTTTTTCTGAAATTAAGGTGTTGTTATGCACAATTCCATTAAAACTAACAACATCTCCTTCTTCAAAGTTATCATTACAAACAACTTTAACCTTTGATTCTCCAACTTTAACAATATAAGTGCTCATGTCTTCTTTCTCATATACTTCGGCGAAATATAAAGCTATTTTTTCCCCGCTGTGCTCGCCGAGGTCCATTTCCGTGATTATTGGATTCCGAGCACACTGGAGGAATAGCAACAAAAGAACAAAAGCAAGACAAAATCGAAATAACCAGATATTTTTTCTCATTTTTCTTTCTTTACTTAGGCGTCTCGATTATATCAAGTATGAGGGCTCCAAGTAGTAATTGAAATCCAAGAAGTAAAGGCATAACTGATAGCATTATTGTTCCCGCAGATGCAGTAGATGGTCCGATACTTGAATACGCTATATACAATCCTATGATAATGCCTACGAAGAAAAGCAAAGAGCCGGAAAACAAAAGGAGAGCAATAGGATGGAAATCTCTAAGGACGTATTTCACAAAAATCCTTCTATTAAAACCTTTGAATAATAGAAAAGAAGTTCTCAAAATGAAAAAACGTAATTTTATTTTGGATTCTTCACCTTTGTATCGTGCAGGTATGAAAACATCCTTAACCCTGTAATTCCCAATATTCAGGTTGATAAGCATGTCATTTTCGAATTCGTATCTTTTCGCAATATTATCGAGGTCCAATTCCCTTAAAACATCACATCTTATAGCGGTGTAGCCATTTTGTGGGTCGAAAATATGCCAGTAACCTGATGCTAACTTCGTTAAAAATGTCAACACGATGTTTCCAAAAATTCGGTGTTTCGGCATACCGCTCAATGCGCCTCTTTTGAGAAAACGATTACCTTTTGTATAGTCGTATCCCTCATTTATAAGAGGATCGAGCAGATCAGGTAAATATTGCGGGTCCATCTGCCCATCGCCAGCCATGACAACCGAAATGTCGGCACCGTATTCAAGTGCCTTTTTATGTCCGCTGATTATCGCGCCACCAACACCTTGATTAACCTCGTGTTTAATTAGAATTGTTCTATCATCGGCATGAGACTTTGCAACTTTGTATGTCGCATCGGTACTGGCGTCATCCACCACTATTATTTTATCCACGTATGTCGGCATTGTGGAAATAACCCTTCCAATAAATTTCTCTTCGTTGTATGCTGGCACTACCACCGCAATCGTTT
>Ga0180300_10000963_pt1 | contig 13137 bp, 11 predicted proteins | sample GuaBasSediGuay15_FD_121798 | JGI IMG/M metagenome (GOLD analysis project Ga0180300, IMG submission 121798) | Subseafloor sediment microbial communities from Guaymas Basin, Gulf of California, Mexico - Guay15, Core 4569-2, 21-24 cm | ecosystem: Environmental > Aquatic > Marine > Hydrothermal... | reverse complement strand
GGGTCAGTTAATGGTAAGACACTATCTTGCTATGGATACAGGTATGGTGGAAAAGCCATTAAAAGGGATAAAAACAAAGGACCCTGCTTTTGGTCTGCCTGCCATCTGGATTAAAGAAGAGGAGCGAGAGGAGGCAGAAAAAGCTGGATATACAGTGGCAAGTGCCTCTTCTGTCTTTATAACTCATCTCACCGAGGTAATAAGACTGCACGCCCATGAACTTCTGGGCAGGCAGGAAGTGAAGAACTTACTGGATAACATCCAGCAGGACTATCCAGCTGTGGTGGATGAACTTGTTCCCAATCTTTTAAACCTGGGAGAGGTTCAAAAAGTGCTTCAAAACCTCCTTCGGGAAAAGGTATCCATAAGGGACCTTCTGACTATCCTGGAGACACTGGCCGACTGGGCAACCCAGACCAAAAATATAGACATTTTAACCGAATATGTAAGACAAGGTTTAGCCCGTTCTATCAGTAAACAGTACCAGAATGAAAAGGGCGAGATCTGGGTGATAACCCTGGACCCCAAACTGGAACAGGAAATCTCTCAGGCTATAGAACACAAAGAAAGAAACTCCTACATCCATCTTGAACCTTCAACTATTCAGAGAATAATTGATAAACTTACTCCTCTGGTAAAAAAAGCAACTTCCCTGCAAAAAGAGCCTGTAGTCCTTTGCTCACCGGCTATAAGAATATTTTTTAAAAGGGTTGTGGAAAGATTTATTCCCTCCCTTGTTGTTTTATCTTACAATGAGATAGTTCCCGAAGTTAAAATAAAAACTATTGGAGTTATACAGGTATAAGGATATAGAGAATGAAACTTAACAAAGAAAAGCTGATAATGAGTTACCTCCCTCTTGTCAAGTATGTGGTGGATCGTCTTCCTTTTTCCTCTCTTCCTCACATATCGCGGGAGGATCTTATAAGCAGCGGTGTAATAGGTCTTTTAAAAGCCCTGGAAAGTTTCGACCCTTCAAGGGGCGTTAAATTTAAAACCTATGCAATTCCTCGAATCAAGGGAGCCATAATGGATGAGCTCCGTCGTCTGGACTGGATTCCCCGTTCTTTGCGCAAAAAGGCTGACCTTCTGGAAAAAACCTACTCTTGTCTGGAAAAGAAACTGGGTAGAACTCCCACCGATAAAGAGCTCTCCCGGGAGCTAAACATAAGTGAAAAGGACCTTTTTAAACTCTACACCCAGGTAAACCACTTTTCCTATATTTCTCTCAATGCTGCTTCTTCTGAGCAGGATGACAGAACCCTGACAGAGAAAATTGCCTCTACCAATGATTCTCAAAACCCAATGGAGACTCTTAAAAAAAACGAGGTAAAAAGGATACTGAAAAGGGCTTTAGAGAACTTGCCTTCAAGAGAAAGGATGATTATAATTCTTTACTACTATGAGGAGCTTACCTTTAAAGAAATCGGACATGTTCTGGGAATTTCAGAATCACGGGTATCCCAGATTCACGGTAAGGTAATATTAAAATTGCGAGCTACCCTTGCCGAACTGAGAGAAAGTTTGCCAGCTTAACATAAAGGGGGGGATTTAAATGAGATTAAATCAAATAAGAGAAGTTGATAAGGCTTCACTCCCCCACAGGGTAAACAAACCTTCAAAGAGAAACTCTCACCCGGACAGGAGAAATACTTTCCATCACTTAAGCAACCAAAAGGGGAAGGCTGCCTCCGCAAAAAAAAGGCAACAAAAAAACCAAACTTACCTGCAAGAAAAGGTAGATAAAAGAGGAGGGAGAAAAAGAAAAAATTCTCCAAATGGTAAGGGTCAAATTATTGATATAAGAGTATAAATTTAAATTAAAAATCCGGAGGGTTCAAATGGTTCAAAAACTCAATCTGACACAGAACATGACTCACAAATTGCAACTAAAGTTAATAGGAAAAATCAAAGTGGCTGAGTTTTTATCCATTCCTGAACCCGATTTTGAGCATCATATAGATAAACTGGAAAAAAGTCCTTTATTCATCACCCTGGAGAAAAAATACCGGATTATAAGTTATAGAAAATTTTACGATATCCGGGGTAAAAAAACCTCTGAATTCAGAGAACAAGATGTGGCAGGAGAAAGTGAGCTGGAGATGGAAGAGCTTCTTTTTGATTCCTCCACCTTTGATTTAGTGAAAAGAATAGGCAAAACTATAGGAGAGGAAAATTTCCAAAAAATTCTTACCGGAAAGGCAGGCATTGAGGAAGTTGTAAAAAAATGCTCTCTTTCTCCCTCTGAAATCAGGATTTTCCAGCAGTTCGTAGATAGATTTCAACTGCAACAGATAATCAGCCCTCCTTCCTCCTCTGCTTTTTTTCCACGTCCCAGATTTTTCCTTATAGCTTCCTTTGAGTGGGAAAAAGACAATCTGGTTATTCGTCCCGTAAAGGAGGAAAGTTATCTTGTCAAAGGAAGATACCAGATCAACTATCAAAGATTTAAGAGGCTGGTAGATACAGGAAAAATTAAAAAGGACCAGGTAGACAGGATGGTAAAACTTCTCCAGCAACTGGAGATGATTAACCGTCGAACTACAGCTATCTACAGAATTTTGCATCACCTCAAAGAATTTCAAAGCGCCTTTTTTAAATCCGGGAATCTTCTTGACCTTCTTCCTTCTTCTCAAAGTGAGCTTGCCCGATGTCTCAACTTCCATCCGAGCACTGTAAGCCGGGCTATTGCTAACAAGAGTATTCTTACCCCTCAGGGAGAAGAAAGACCCATTGAGTTTTTCTATTCCCGACGCTGGACGAGGAATCTTATCAGAAAAGTCATCTTGGAAGAAAAAGAAAGGGTTCAAAAAAGAAGCTCGTCATCCCCTCTCACTGATGAGTTAATCAGACAAAAAATTATTAAAGACTACGGAATAAACCTTTCAAGACGTACCGTGTCCAAATACAGAAAAGCCCTAAATATCCCCCCTTCCCATCAAAGATATAAGCAATAGTCCCACCTTCCCTTTTTCCTCCCAGATTAAAGATTTTATTCTTTCTGCCGATAATTATAAATGGTATGTGGTCACCACCACATACAATATTCAGAAAGATGAGAATTGCTCTTTGTCTTTTAATATTTTTAAAAAAGCCGGGTCCTCATAAAAAGAGAAGAATTTGTGGATATACGATGCCATCTGTGTACTGCTCAGATAGTTGTAGAGCTCAACATACTCCTCAACCAATTTTAAGTCAATCCCTGTAACAGTTGCAATTGCAGAGGCTGTAATTCCCCGGCGGTAGAAAAGACCAGTTCTCAAAAACTCCTCAACATACCTTCTCACAAGATTCTCTGAAAGGTATGTACGGGAAGCAATTTCTGCTTCATCTAAACCCTCAAGGAACATTTTGATCATCTGTGTTTTATCAACAGTTTGATTGAACAGGAGTGGAAACTTAGCCCGGGTGATTATCTGGACACCCCGGGATTCAAGCTCCTTTATGTAATCTACAACGGTCCTTCGATCAAGGAAAAGAAGATCTGCTATATCCTCCTGGCTTAAAGATCCCCCCTGAGCAATTGCTTCCTGAGTAATGCGCTGGATCACTCTGAGCTTGAGTTCTTTAAGACCATTGCATTTTCTGTACTCCACATCTTCCGAAGTGTGAAGGGTAAGTTTCGCCAGTACAAATTGACAATCTCTTAAGAGCTTACCCGGGGGCTCGGTATTCTTAACAACATAACGCAAGATCTGCCCTTCTTCCAGAGAGTCGGGGCTAAGTATCCAAATCAATCTTAAAACATCCTCTGCCAGTGCGCGGGCAATAACAGAGGAAAATCTGTACCGGGTTTTAAAATAAGCTGCCAGAGCACTTAAGATTCTCTCTCTACTTTCAGTTTTTCTCTCAGTCAACTTTCTATCACCTCCTCAGAAGGTTCTTCCTTATAAATAAAGAAAATCCTGTTAAATGGATAGAGGTAATTACCACCTACTTAAAATTTACAAACTATAAGGAGGGCGAAATGCCAGAGGTAAAGGAAAAGGTAAAAAGACTTGCCGAACCACCCTCGGGAAAAAAGCAAATACTGGAAAAAGGAGCTTCTGTGGCCTCAGGTATGGAAAAATTGGCAGCAAGAAAAGCTGTAGAAGATGCAAAGCTAAAGCGTACTTCAGCTAAAAGACAGCAGATTGCAGAAAGATTGGCCGCTTCCATTGCTCAAATAGCATCAGGAACTGAAGAGGCAACCAAAACTGGCGAGGAAACTCTAAAGGTAGTGGAAGATACAGCTCAGTCTACCCAGGAAATTGGTCAAAGAGCAGCACAGATTCTAAAAGTGGTCCAGGGCGTAGAAAAGGCTGCAAGAGATGGTGCTAAGGTCGTAAATCAGGCAGCTGAGAAGATTGCAGGAATTCAGCAGATGATTGCCGATACCGCTAAAGAAACCGACTCCTTTATTGAGGGAATTAGGGCTGTTGCCAACCAGAATGCTGCATCAGCTAAGGATACCTCTGCACTACAAAAGCAGGCTGAGGAGATCAAAAACGTTGTCCAGACGGTACTGGGAATAGCAGACCAAACTAACCTTTTAGCCTTAAATGCAGCAATTGAGGCGGCAAGAGCAGGAGAACATGGCAGAGGTTTTGCTGTTGTGGCTGATGAGGTCAGGAATTTAGCCGAGCAGGCCGAAAACTCAGCTAAAGAGATTCAAGAGCTGGTTCAAAGAATACAGGAGGGGGTAGAAAGTGTAGTAAAAGAGGTGCAGGAGGCAGCAGATCAAGGCCAGGAGCTGGTTAAAAAGAGCGAGAAGGCCCGCGATGCTGTGGCTCCTACCGTAGGTCACGCTGAGGATATTGCCCGGAATATGGAAAATATCAGAAAATTCCAGGAAGAAGGCGGAAAGGCAGCAACAGAAACAGTATCCGGCTGTAACCAGATAGCCTCTGCCGTAGAGCAGCAGGCATCCAACGCTGAAGAGATAGCATCAACCATGCGCCAGATAGCAAAATCCATTCAGGAGATATCATCCACTGCTGATGAGCTAACAGCAATGGCTGAAGATATTCGCAGTGGTGCAGGTACAGAGAAAACTGCCCAGGAGCTTGCTGCATCAGCTGAGGAGCTTTCTGCCAGTCTGCAGGAGACAAATTCTGCTTCCCAGCAAGCCTCCTCCACCATACAGGAATTTGCCAGTTCCACTGAAGAGCAATCTGCTGCTGCCCAGCAGATAAGAAAAGGAGCAAAAGGTGTGGGGGAAAAAGCAGAGGCTCTTAACCAAAATGTAAAAGAACTCCAGGGCTCCGTGGATAAACTGGCAGAGCTTGAGAAACAGGCTATTCAGAATGTTCTGGAAATTACCCGGGGAATTGACCAAACAGTTGAGGTAATAAAAGGAGCACTAAATGATATTGAACAGCTTCAGGAAGAAAGCAGAAGAATTGACAAAATAGTAGATGTCATAACCAATTTAAACGTCCAGACCAATCTTTTAGCCTTAAACGGAGCAATTGAGGCGGCAAGGGCAGGAGAGTACGGCAGGGGATTTGCCGTTGTAGCTGGAGACATAAGGGAGCTTGCCAATGAGTCCTCACAGTCTGCAGACAAAATTAAAGATGTGGTTCGTGATTTTCAGGAAAGAATCGCTCAGATATCTCAGATTATCGAAGAAAATAACAACAACGTGATGGAAGAGTCAAAACACGGAGCAAGAGTAAGAGAAGCCTTTGGCAACATCGATAAGGGAATGGCCGAGGTCAGACAGGTTGCAACTGACCTTGGCAAGGTAGCAGAGGAACAGATAAAGGAAGCTCAAGAGGCGGGAAAGAGTATAGACCAGATGGTCTCTGAAATAGAAGGACTTGCAACATCAGCCCAGGAAGCAGCAACTACCACCCAGGAGCAGGCTAAAGGGATAAACGAGCTTGCCACAGCAATAGAAGAGGTTGCCGCCTTAGCAGATGAGCTGCAAAATATGTAATAACTCCAATAGATCCCCCTTTACCCCTCTTTTCAGGAGCAAAGCTCTCCCCCGGGCTTTGCTCCTTGAGTCTTTTAAAAAGAAAAGTCCTCGGGTTTTATATCTTTTAACTTTTCCTTAAACTCACTGACCTCTCTCTCATCAATGGGTTTTTCTCTGGCAGCTATCCTGTCCTCATCTATATAAATGGGAGCTTTAAATTTCAAAGCAAGTGCTATAGCATCACTGGGACGAGCATCTACATCCAGAATTTCCTCATTCATTTTTAGAAAAATCTTAGCATAGTAAGTGTCATTTTTAAGCTCGTTTATTATTACTTTATCCACGCAACTTTTAAATTTTTTTATGAGGCTTTTGATAAGGTCAACAGTTGAAAAGGAGGACGAAGATAGGTCTTTCATGGCAAGGACAATAGCTCGAGCCTCAGGCAGTCCCATCCAGATAGGAAGCTTTTTATTTCCCTTTTTTTCCTTTAAAAGAACAACAGGTGTTTTAAACTCAAGGTCAAGAGCTACCTTTATTACTTCGACCTCTTTCATTTTGCACCGACCGCCTCCCTTCATTCTTTAAAGGTCCGGTCGGTTGCGTCACTGGATCCCCTTACCTTAAGACGCCCACCTTACCTAAGGCAAGGTTCATCTCCCCCGGCTTTCCTAATGTTAGTCAGATTTTCAAAAAATGTCAAGCCCGCTTGTGACGGATAACGAATAGTTACTTCTATTGTAAAACGATTAGTCCCACTTTTGTCCTTATAAGAAGTATAATGGTCAAAAAAACTTCTTAAAGGAATATTTTATGAAACGGACAAATCAGGTGAAGGACACTTTGGTGGTTCCCTTGGACTGAAGACATTGCCATTATGCAAAGCTTTTGCTAATATAACCATTGTATGTCCAGCATCTCCGATTGAAACAGTAGTGGCAACACGGGTCTGTATCTTGGAGCATGAGGGACCATTGTATCTGCGTCTGGTTCGTGGTGCAGATTTTGGGGGAACTGAGGAAATTTATGAGAAGAAGACTATCAAGTTTAAGATAGGAGAAGCTATTACGCTCAAGGATGGTAAGGATGTAACACTGATTGCGACGGGACAATCGGTAGGATTGGCTTTACAATCCGCAGAAGCTCTTGAAAAAGAAAGTATCAGTACCAGAGTAATCAATATGCATACAGTTAAACCTATTGATGAGGAAGCAATCGTTCAGGCGGCTGAGGAAACAAAGGGAATTGTGGTTGTTGAAGAGCACAATATAATGGGGGGATTAGGTGAGGCTGTGTGTGGTGTAGTTTGCGAAAGAAAGAGTCTTGTACCCGTAAAAAGGGTTGGAATACGTGATGAATTCTGCACTATAGGACCAACCCGGGAGCTTTGGGAATACCATGGCTTAAACAAAAGCAACATAATTAAGGCTGCCAAAGAAATTCTTGAATAAGTTAAGAAAAATAATATGAGACTAAGTTAGTAGCTTAATTTGTTTTGAACTTATATGAAAAAAGCAAAGATTACAGTGAAGCAAGTCGTATCGGGGAAAGTGGAGGGTAGCGATCTTTTTCTCAAGGCGAGAATTATTGTTGATAAGCTTATTTTCTTAAGTGTGCTGTAGTGTGTGAGGTGAGTAGCGTACTTAACCAAGCAAAGGAGCAAAAAATGGCAACGAGGAGGAAAATCGCAAAACTTGTTGCACCCAAAAGATTTGAAGTGATGGAGGAGCCTTTAAGATCCCCAAAGGAGAACGAAATTTTAATTAGAATTTTGTCGGCCGGCCTTTGCCACTCAGAGATGCCCACTTATCTCGGGAAGAGCGCAATTGCTATTCGGGAAGACGGAACATATTTTAAGAATGAAAATATCAAATACCCTGTTGAGTTAGGCCATGAATCAGTGGGGGTTATTGAGGAGGTTGGTAGCGCTGTGAAAAATTTCAAAGCAGGAGATTATGTCAGTGGTCCTATAAGGCCTTCCTTTGCATCACATGTTATCATGGATCCAAGTACAAAGCCTCTGGCAAAAATTCCTGATTCAGTTAAGGAACTTAAGTACTGTTTAGCCGAGCCACTGATGTGTGCCTCCAACATAGTCCGAGCTGCAAATCCTGAATTTGGTGACTATGTTGCTGTTATAGGGTGTGGTTTTATGGGGCTTCTTTGCCTGAGTGGAGTGGCAAGAAGTACTGCTTTTGAGGTAATTGCTATAGATCTGATAGACTCTCGCCTTGAGTGGGCAAAGAAGCTGGGTGCGACAAAGACCATTAATCCCAAAAAGGTAGATGCTGTAAATGCGGTAAAGGAAATCACCAGGGGGCACGGAGTGGATGTAGCAGTTGAAGTTACGGGTAGAATGGCAGGGTTTTCTCTTGCTTGCGACATCATCAGAGGAGATGGTCCTGTTGACTCAGGCAGAGGTAGAGGGAAAATCCTTATACCCTCCCTGTACAGTTTTCCAGAGACAATGAATGCTGGATATCAGCTAATGTTTAAATCGCCTATTATTCACTCCACTCATCCCTGGTATTCAATGGACTACATGGATGATATGAAAAAAGGCATCGAAGGATTTGTACGGGGTATTTTCCCCTTGGATAAACTGATTACCCATGAGTTTAGCTTAGAGGATATTCAAAAAGGCTTTGAGCTGATGGAACATCCAGGCGAGGATTATCTTAAAGGGATTATACTGCCCTGAGCGTAAAGGTTTACAGATAAGCCGGCTTTGAATATTAGTTGACCTTGACTATTCTCCCAAGGAGGTAAAGAATGTTAGGGGTATTTGGCAAATACGCTGATGTTGATCTATCCACTGGAGAGATTGGTACTTATGAAATCCCGGAGGACTGGTATGTCAAGCATATTGGTGGGCGAGGTATTGCTGCAAGAATACTTTTAAAAGAGCTTCCTCCAAGAATTAATCCTCTTTCAGAGGAAAATATCATCATCTTTGCCACAGGTCCCTTTCAGGGCCTTAATATAGCGGGAGCTGGCAGATTCCTGGTGATGGCAAAGTCTCCTAAAACGAGAACTATCAACGGCTCCTATTGTGGCGGAAGCTTTGGACATGTCTTGGGAAGATCAGGCTACGATGGATTGATAGTCCGGGGCAGAGCCAAAGAACCTGTCTACATCTTGATAGATGATGGAGAGGTATCAATCCACTCTGCGAAACAACTGTGGGGTCTTAACCCAAAGGAAGTTGAGGAGCACCTTAGAAGTAAACATGGCAATGTTTCTGTAGCTTGTATTGGTAAGGCAGGGGAAAACTTGGTGATGATGTCTTGTATTATGGTGGATCATACCCGTGCTGCTGGAAGACCTGGTTATGGTGCTGTCATGGGATTCAAGAATCTTAAAGCAATAGCTGTATGTGGAACCAAAAAGAAGCCTGTAGCCGATCAAAAAAGGCTCAAATCACTAAGAGTTCAGTTTGCCAAAAACCTTATGAGTGGTAGCTGGGAAAAAATGTTGCATGACTATGGTACTGGCGGGACCCTTCCAACACTCCATCAATTCGGAATTCTCCCTACAAAAAACTTTCAGGCAGGAATGTTTGTGTACCATGATCAAATTAGTGGCCAGAAATTAGTTGATTCTGGCATTCTGGTAGGCCGTGATACTTGTCCAGGTTGTCCTGTAATGTGCAAAAGACAAGTAAAAGGGAGCTTTGATGGTCAAGAATTTGATCCGTCTTGGGGAGGACCGGAATACGAAACTCTTGCTGCTTTAGGTTCCTTTTGTTTAAACAATAATCTGGCTTCGATTTGCTTGCTTAATCAGAAGTGTAATCAGTATGGTTTAGATACCATAAGCACTGGTGTTGTTATCGCTTATTTAATGGAAGCGACAGAGAAAGGCTTGCTTAAAGGTGAAGATGCAATTCAATGGGGTGATGCTAAGGCTATGGATAAGTTAATTGAAAAAATTGCTCATCGTGAAGGAATTGGTGATTGGGTAGCTCGTGGTGTAGGATACTTAAGTACAAAAGTGGGCGATCCGTCCTTTTTAATGCAGATAAAAGGGCAAGAAATTCCAATGCACGAGCCTCGCGGAAAACTCTCATTGGCTATTTATTACGCTACGACTCCCAGAGGCGGGCAACATGTGGAAGGAGTACATGACCCTACCCCTGCCAATCCGGAATTAGGCCTTGAAGCAAATGATAGGTTTAGTTGGGAAAATAGAGCTAAGGTTGCAGGAACTTATTTGAATCTTAGGTCTTTCGCCAACTCTCTCATTATGTGTGTTCTTGCTTCCAACCTGAGTGGTGAAAGTTATAGATTCCCCATGATGAGAGAAATGCTTGAGGCATCTACAGGAGTGTCAATTGACGTGAAGGAAATGTTAAGAATTGGGGAGAGAAATTATGGGCTGTTACGTTTGTTTGCAGAGAGGGAAGGTTATACCCGAAAGGACGATGATTTACCGAAGCGTTTTAAAGAACGGTTACCAGAATCAGGTTTCTACATTGAAGATAGCATGCTTCAGAAAACAATAGATGAGTACTATCGTCTCTATGGCTATGGAACATATGGTCCCACAAATGAGAGATTGGAGGAGCTTGGACTTGAGGATCTTGTTCGGTAAAAAGTGTATTACTATAATTGAAAACCTGAGGGATAAGTGAAAATAAAAATAGCTACTGGATTTGACAGGGAATACTAATACGGGGTACTGGTATTGACATAAGTACGACAGCAAACAAAATTGCAACTAAATGTAAAGATAACACCTTCTTAACAGGTAATCTGGCAAATTTAAGGTAGCCGTCCCAGGAAGGCGATTAAGGAGTTTAAAGGAAGAGTGAGAAAAATGAATCTTTAAACAAAAAGGAGGATGAATATGCCATTTATAACACTTAAACAGGTGCTTGACGAGGCTCAAAAAGGAGAGTTTGCAGTGGGCGCTTTTAACTTTAATAATATGGAACAATTGCAGGGAGTTATGCAAGCCTTTAAGAATACCAATAGTTTTGGTATAATTCAGGCAAGCAGAGGAGCCCTCAAGTATACCAATTACAATTTTCTTCACCATCTTGCTCTTGCAGCAGCGGAGCTTTACCCGGATGTGCCAGTTGTTCTCCATCTGGACCATGGAGATTCCCTGGAAACGGTAAAAAAGGTTATATCCCTTGGCTTCACCTCAGTTATGATTGATGGTTCTGCACTTTCATTTGAAGAAAATGTTGCCCTTACAAGGAGCGTAGTAGAGTTTGCACATCCCCGAGGTGTTTCCGTGGAAGGAGAACTGGGAGTTCTGGGAGGGATTGAGGAAGACGTCAAAGGCAAAGCTAAATTCACCGATCCTGACCAGGTCGAGGAATTTGTAGCAAGAACCGGAGTTGATGCTCTTGCAATTGCAGTTGGAACCTCTCACGGAGCATATAAATTTTCTGGAGAACCCAGAATCAGGCAGGACCTCATTGAGGAGATTCACAGAAGAGTTCCAGACTGTGCTCTGGTACTGCATGGTGCCTCAAGTGTTCCTTCTTCTCTTATTAAAGAGATTGATCGCTACGGTGGAAGCATGTCAAAGGCAAAAGGTGTCCCTATTGAGATGCTTCAAGAAGCTGTAAAACGGGGGATAAGGAAAATAAATGTAGATACTGATGTTCGTCTTGCAGTTACTGCTACTATTCGCAGGGTTTTAGCCGAACGCCCTGATGTATTTGACCCAAGAGAATATCTTGGTGAGGCCAGAAAAAGAATTACTTCCATAGTTGAGGAAAAGATTAGAGCTTTTGGTGGAGAAAACAGGGTTCCTAAGGATTTTAAACCTATTTCCCTGGAAGAACAGGCTGCAAGATACCAGGAAAGATAAGGAGAATAATAAACATATGGCTAAAACTCTTGCATTACTTACAGGCGGTGGAATGTTGCAGGTTTTAATGCAGGTATAGCAGGAATAATACAAAAAGCAAAAAGAATTGGAGCAAGTGATTTTTTGCTTGCTCTGCTTACCTGTTCTCCTTTCATTGGAGCTTTGCTTCCCTATATTGGGGTCACCATTCATCGAGGATTTCCAGAAAGGTATCTTTTATCGTTAAAATAACGAGGGATACAGTATCTCATTAAGCGGGATAGTCTCTTAGACCAACAAATGCAATATCTATATCTGATTCTTCAAAAAATCTATAGGGTTTGGTTATGGTTCCAAAAAGATAGACCTTCTCAAAGAAAAATCCTCACTCATCTTTTTCAGTACCTTTTTCACTTTCTCAATACTCATCAGCCTTAGTTTTTCTCGCTCTACCCTTTTTCTTTGCAAGAGTTTATCCAGAAGGTAAGTTTGAGTCATGAAAATTCAGCCTCCTCGGACCTTTCCAAGACAAATACTATCACTTTTTCTTCGTATGTCAATTAAATATTATTACCTGCTTTCAGTAATTATAACCCTCCTCTAAAGTTTCTCCTTTCTCCTGCCGATAATTTATATCAGTGAAGATGGAAAATAAAAAAAGCAAAGGGGGGGTGATTATCTTAATTAATTTTAATTTAAAAAAGGAGGGGTAAATGGGGAACGCAAAACTAAGCGAGAAGGAGCCAAAAAAACTTGCACCTCTTCCTGAAGGAGGAGAGGAAAAAGCAGCAAAAGCTACAGTTAAAGAGCCAGAGGTTAAAAAGGGGGCAAAAACTGTAGACCGGGCTGCTCAGCGGGAGGCAGCAAGGAAGGCTGCTGAGGAAAGACTTGCCAAGCGGACAGCAGCAAAAAAACAGCAACTGATTGAAAGATTAGCTGCTGCTACTAATCAGCTTGCCACTGGTGTTCAGGAGGCATCATCTGCTGCTCAGGAGCTTATGAGCACAATGGAGCAGATCTCATCTGGTGCCCAGGAAGCCTCTGCTGCCACCCAGGAAAGTCAATCAGCTATTGCTCAAATTGACAAAGGAACACAAATCGCATCTCAAAATGCTCAGGCTACGCTTGATGCCGTAAATAGACTGCAGGCCATGATAAAAGAAATGTCTCAGGGTATTGAGGTTCTAATTGAGGGAGTGAATAAGACAGCTGAGGTAAATCTGGAATCTGCCAAGATGGTAGGAGAACTTGAAAAACAGGCAGCTGAGGTGGGAGAAGTTGTCCAGACAGTGGTTGGTATTGCTGACCAGACCAATCTTTTAGCCTTAAATGCAGCAATTGAGGCGGCAAGGGCAGGAGAACATGGCAGAGGATTTGCTGTTGTGGCTGATGAGGTTAGAAACTTAGCCGAGACTTCTGAAGCATCAGCC
>Ga0180300_10000962_pt1 | contig 13139 bp, 13 predicted proteins | sample GuaBasSediGuay15_FD_121798 | JGI IMG/M metagenome (GOLD analysis project Ga0180300, IMG submission 121798) | Subseafloor sediment microbial communities from Guaymas Basin, Gulf of California, Mexico - Guay15, Core 4569-2, 21-24 cm | ecosystem: Environmental > Aquatic > Marine > Hydrothermal... | reverse complement strand
TTTGCCTTAAATGAAAGGGATGCAAGGGAAAATGCCAAGGGATTTATAAGGGAATACCCTGTCTGCCGACAGGCAGGAAAGATATATTCCCAAGGCTTGTAGATTGTATTAAAAAGGACTTAGATAGCTGCATAGCCTATATGAAACACCCATTTAGAAGATGGAAACATATAAGGACAACAAATATCATAGAGAGGGGTTTTAAAGAGGTAAAAAGAAGGGTAAAGGTAATGGAGATATTTCGGACTTTCGAATCTTGTATTAGAATTTTATATAGTTTACTTAGGTTGCAAAATGAAAATTGGGAGGGTAAGCTCATTGCAAGTTTTTAAATTTACACATAAATAGGACGGCACCATCAGAGCTAAGAGACACAATTTTATCTCCAAAAAAATTATTTAATTTTAAAAAGTTTGGTGCAAATGCAAAGAGTCACAAGACACTATAAAGCACAGAATAGAAAATGGGGAGAGCTATTTATAACGGGAATGATTACCTGCTGCGTTTTAGGCACTATATATATTTTTAATATTGGCATTACTACTTTAGCTCTAATAGGGAGTTTTATTCTATTATACCTACTCCGATATCCTAGGAAAACTTTTTTATTATTTGTGTTTTCTATCCCGTTGGCTGAAATTTATGTAAAAACCCCTTTTCTCGCCATTTCCGTTACCAATATCCTAATCTTGATTATTATTCTGTCCCTAATTACTAAATTCTTTATTGTCAAACCTAAGGTAAGCGTGCCCCCTCTTATTAAAGCCAACTTGTTTGCTTTATTTATTTGGGTTCTTTCATATGTAATAGGAGCTATCCATTCTATCGATGTATCCGTAGCCTCAAGACGCATAATAACCAGCGTCGGAATGGCCTTAAGCTTTGTTCTTCCATTAGCTTTAATCAGTGACTTAGAGCAATATAGGAAAGTTTTTATTTTTCTCATAGCTAGCGCTTTACTGCTTGCATTTGCTACAATTCTAGCAGGATTTGGTTATGTCCCAGAAGCATATCAGAGTATTTTTGCTACACGCATGGGTACAAGCCGCGCGATTATTGGGAAATGTTATACACAGGCTTTTATGAGCTCCAGGGGGGGCTATGGATGTTGGCTTGAATCGGCACTTTCGATGACAATGTTGTCTATATTTTATAAAAAAAAGCTCTTTTTAAAAAATTCAGCACTGCCATTAATGGCCTTTATTCTCATTTTAGGTATCGTTATTCCTTCATCGAGGAGCAGCTGGTTAGCGGCTTCTTCAGCTATCTTTATAATTTTGCTCTTCGTTCTTCGACAACGTTTTGGATTTCGCTACAGTATTATGCTTATTGTCTCTTCACTCACAGTGTTAAGTTTGTATAAATTGGGTTTAATCCAACCGTTTGTTAATAATTTATATGAGATGAGCCCCGAAAGTGTAGACCGCAGATTCCTCATTTATAGAGACGCCCTAAGGGTAGCAATTGAAAGCCCAATATTTGGCTGGGGTTACCGTGCTTATGAGATGCGCCTTGGGAGTATTTTCCCAGGTATGGAGATTCATAATGTGTTTTTGAGTACTTTTGTGTCGAACGGTATATTAGCTCTTATCCCGCTGATATTCATTTGGGGAATATCTTTTTACTTATGTCTTCAGACTATAATGAGACCTATATCTGAAACTACTAGATTATTTGGAATAAGCATATTTGCAAGTCTTATAGCAATACTGATTGAAGCACAGTTTTATGGCGGAGGTGATAAGATTATGTGGTTAATGTTAGGTCTAACTAACTGTTTATACAAATTGAATAACAATCAAACCTTGAGTGGGGCAAACCTATATCCTTTAGGCGTGCATGGGAGGTGATTTTTGACAATGCCACCTAACGACAAAATTAAGGTATGTTGGCTTATCACCCCACTATCTATCTGGGGTGGTGTAATAAAGCGACTAAATCTATGGGCTAGATATTTTGATAAAGAGAAGTTTGATATAACTATAATTTATTATTCTAAAGATTACCAAGTAGTTGAGGATATTCTTTCAAAAAATTCTATCAAATTAATACACTCACAGAATATTGGAAATAAGGAACTTTTGTTTGTACCAGGTATTCTCTGGTTAATAAGGTATTTAGAAAAAAACCACTTCGATATCATCCATTCAATGTTTCCCCACAGTGACTTTATAATCAATCTTTGTTCTAAAATATTGAAATTACGGGTGCCTGTAATATCATATTCAGCTGGTGAAATAATTCCTTACGAATATTCATGTATCAAAAAAGCCTTTTCTTCCCTCCTGTATTTGACCTTCTACAGAATTGCAAGGAATAATTTCAATATTTTTATTACAATTTCAGAAAATACCAAAAACTATCTTATCAATACATTTCGCATCTCCAAAGAGAAAATTAAGGTCATAAAAATAGGTATCGATTTTAAACAATATCAAATTAAGCCAAAAAAACCTAAACAGTCTTTCATTAATATAGGTTATGCTGCAAGATTCAGTGGAGAAAAAGGGTTAGAAGTTTTATTAAATGCAGTGAAGTTTGTAATTAGAAGCAGGGGAAATATAATCAAATTATTTTTGGCTGGTGCAGGTCCTAAACTTACATGGATAAAAAACTTTATCAAGAAGAACGGACTTCAAAATAATGTTGAGCTTCTTGGATGGGTTGAAAATATCTCTGAATTTTTCGCAAAAATAGATGTACTTATACTTCCTTCTTTTCAAGAAGGAACTCCTAGAATAATTATAGAATCTTTTTATCATTTTGTTCCTGTGATAGCTTCAAATGTTGGTGGTATTCCAGATATAGTTGTAAATAATGAAACTGGCCTTTTAATCGATCCAGGGGATTTTAAGGCACTGGCTGAAAAAATTTTGTTCTTTTTGGACAATAGGCATCTAATTTACGAATATGGTCAGAATGCACATAATCATGTAGTAGAAAATCATGACATTTTAAAAGAGGTATCTATGTTAGAAGAGGTTTATAAAAATTTATATATGCGGAGGTAAACTATGCAAGTACCCCTTTCAAGACCCGATATTTCTCAGAGAGAAATAGATTATGTTTTAGATGTGTTAAAGACCCCATATTTAACCTTGGGGCCAAAAATTGAAGCTTTAGAAAAAAGCTTTATAAAATATTTAAATGTATCCCATGCTCTGGCTACTTGTAATGGAACAGCAGGTCTTCACCTTGCTATGCGGGCCTTGGGCATAGGCAATGGGGATGAAGTGATTACCAGCCCATTTAGCTTTGTTGCCTCAGCAAATGTTATCCCCTATGAAAAGGCCATTCCAGTTTTTGTAGATGTTGATCCGAAGACTTATAATATTGACCCTGTTAAGATTAAAAATTTAATTGATTCTAAATATTCATTTGATGGAAAGAAGCTTATTAATAAGGACACAAAGGGAAGACTGGCAGGCATTTTGCCTGTCCATATCTTTGGTCACCCTGTAGATATGGAACCAGTTCTTAACATTGCAAAGAAGTTTAAGTTGGTAGTAGTTGAAGATGCTTGTGAAGCCTTGGGCTCCTATTATCAGACAAAAAGTGAAGGTGAGGAAATTTGGAAACCCGTTGGTACTTTAGGAAGTTGTGGGGTTTTCAGTTTTTACCCAAATAAGCAGATAACAACTGGAGAAGGAGGAATAGTAGTAACAGACGATCTTCATATTGCTAAACTCATTGTCAGCATGAGAAATCATGGCCGAAGTGACATGGTCTCTATCGGTATGGCCCATGAACGGCTTGGATATAACTACCGGTTAGATGAAATGTCGGCTGCCATGGGATTAGCTCAGATGGAGAGATTCAATGAAATGAGCCAAAAGCGAAAAAGGGTCGCTGAAAACTACCACTTAAAACTACAAGATATAGAAGAAATAGAGTTACCTTATGAGGCCAACTATGCCAGGGTGAACTGGTGGGTTTATGTCATCCGAGTTAAAAAACAATCCATAAGAGATTCTCTAATGCAGTTTTTGAGAAATTCAGGCATTGGTGTTAGGCCCTATTTCCCACCTATTCATCTTCTGCCTCATTATCAGAAGACTTATGGTTATAAAGAAGGTGATTTTCCTATAACAGAAGATTTGGCTAAGCGTACTATTGGTATTCCTTACCATAATAATTTGACAGAAGAAGAAATGAATTATGTGGTAGAAAAGATAAAGGAAGGCTTATCTGAAATTTTATAAGATTAACCAGGAGGAAACCATGAAGATCTTAGTTTTTGGCGCTTGTGGGACTTTAGGTAGTTATTTGGTCAATGAATTGAAAATGAGAGAATATGATGTCTATACTTCTGATGTGATGAATCGTCCAGGTAGTAAATATATGAGGTGTAATATCTCTAATTATCGTGAGGTGGAAAGGATTTTTAACGATCAACAGTTCGATTTTGTTTACAATCTTGCAGCTGAGTTTGGACGTGCAAACGGTGAGGACTATTATGAAAATATGTGGAAGACTAATGTTATTGGGCTAAAAAATATCCTTGTATTGCAGGCAAAACATAGATTTAAACTTATCCATATGAGTAGCTCGGAAGTTTATGGAGATTTTGATGGAGTTATGAAAGAAGATGTAATGGATAAATACCCTATTAAACAGACTAATGACTATGCCATTTCCAAATGGGTAAATGAGCTACAAATAATTAATGCCCAAAAGATGTATGGAACAGATATTGTCAGGATCCGTCCTTTTAATGCTTATGGACCTGGAGAGTATTATCATCCATACAGAAGTATGATATGTAAGTTTTGCTATTGGGCACTTCATAATATCCCTTATATTGTATATCTCAATCACTATCGCACCAGCACCTACGTGACAGATATGGTAAATACATTGGCTAACGTTATCGAAAACTTTAAACCTGGTGAGGTATATAATATCGCAGGCGATGAATATCACGATATTAAGATATGTTCAGATATAATATTAAGATATCTGGGTAAAGACGATTCCCTGGTCACTTATAAAGAAGCCGAGGAGTTTACCACAAAAAGCAAAAGGGTTGATTGCTCGAAGGCTAAAAGGGACTTAAATCACAATCCCAAAGTTACATTAGAAGAGGGCATTCCTAAAACTATCGAGTGGATGAAAGAAGTATATAATGTGAAGTGATTGAGCTTTACTATAGGTGAAGAGATGGGATTGATTGAGGATTGCTTTGAAGAGGTAAGACTGTCATTTAGTGAACCTACAAGATCTGTAATTTTCTATAATAAATACAAATACTTAGATGAATTGAAGATCATTCTTAATTTAGCGTCACAAATCCAACGGAATGACGGAATGAAGGTGTGAAGTTACTTGATGTTGGGGGGGGAATGGGTGTTAATGTAATGAGTCTTAAAAAGTTTGGTGGATTTGAAACATATCTTATCGACCGGTTTACTGAATATGAGCCACAATACAAGAATATCATGGGTACACACAATGAGGGTTTATCACTCATGGAAGCATTGGGCGTTCAAGTGAAGAGGAGAGACTTTGTATCTGATGGACTAAATTACGTCGACGAATCATTTGATATTGTCACTTGCATAGAAGTCATAGAACACATTCCTGGTTCGTGCAGAAACTTGCTCCATGAAATCTTGAGAGTCTTAAGACCTGGTGGGTTTATATTGCTTGGTTGTCCCAATATAGCAAATTTGCGGTATAGGATTTCTTTATTATTTGGGAAAAGTCCACATGTCGATATCAGATTCTGGCACAAATCAAATCCTTACTTTGGTTATTATAGAGAATACACGCCTTCAGAAGTAAGGTATATGCTACAAGATGCAGGTTTTAGGAATATTAAAATAGAGACTAACGAAAAACGATTGCTTTCTTTAGTTAAAGATAGAATCATTCAAAGAAAAACTGAAGAGGGACGTAAAGGCACGTTAATTACCAAAATCGGGAAAAGACAGGTGCCCTTCTATTTAGCAGGCGTGCTCTATTATCTTATAGCCAACAATATCCCAGGTCTTGGATATTCTATCAGAGCCATAGCTCAAAAGCCACTCATTTAGGTAAATAATTGAAAATGAAATTAAAAGTCCTCAATGTTTTAATGGACGAAAGAATAGGTGGACCGCAACTCAGAGTTTTAAAGGTAGCTAAATATTTATCTCGCTACGGGATAGAGACAATAGTCACTATTCCAAAAGGGGATCAAAATTATGCCAAATTGTTACAAAGTAGTAGAATTAAATATTATGAGCTACCTTTAGAGAGAATCCATAGGTCTAAGAACCCAATGGTTCACATCAAATGGCTCTTTAAGTTTGCTCCTAGCATTTTTCTATTAAGTAAAATTATCAAAAATGAAAATATCGATATAATTCACGCTAATGGATCAATCCACTTTCAGGCTAATTTAGCGGCTTTTGTTTGCGGTAAAAAATTAATATGGCATATTAACGACACTCATCTTCCAAAGGTTATTGCAAAAATTTTATTCCCCTTTTTTCAGACTAGAAATACTCGTATAATCTTCGCTTCTTATGCTGTACATAATTATTACAAAAATATAGATTTACTATCAAATTGCATTCTTTATGCCCCTGTAGACACTAATGAATTTAGGCCTGGAATTAAAAGCAACCTGCGCCAACAATTAGGAATAAACAATAATAAAAAGGTTATAGGCATGGTGGGGCATGTGAACTATGTAAAAGGACACGAATATTTCATAAAAGCTGCTTCAATCATAAAAAATTATTATCCGAATATTGTATTTGTTATCGTTGGAGAATTTTTAAAGACAAAACGAAAATTGGGAAGACAAATAAGAAATTTAGTTCAACGGTTAAAATTATCAGATAAGGTTATTTTCACAGGTCGCCGAATGGATATACCAGCCATTCTAAATATGTTTGATATATATGTATGCCCTTCTATTTCGGAAGCCTGTCCAATTACTGTTCTTGAAGCTATGGCAACGGCTAAGCCTATTGTAGCTACCAAAGTGGGTGGGATTCTGGAGCAAATTGACGATCGACTTAATGGGATATTAGTGCCTCCAAAATCACCCGAATCTATTGCTGATGCTATTATTTATTTATTGAATAATCCTAAAGATGCTCAAAGACTAGGGCACAATGCCAGGGAAAAAGTAAAGAATGTTTTTTCTTTAGAAGAAATTGCAAACAAGCATTTGCAGATTTATATTGAAATGTGTCATGAAAATAAACATGAAATGTAAGAAGATTATAGTAATTGGAACTGGATATGTAGGATTGCCTGCGGCAATCTTATTGGCCAACGCGGGATATCAGGTTGTAGGAGTAGATATAGATGAGAATATTGTTAAAGCCATAAATAATGGCGAGATGCATATAGATGAAAAAGAGTTACAAAAATTGATGCAAAAAGAATCAGTTCGCAAAAATTTAAAGGGTCAAAGTATGCCGTGTTCTGGCGACGTATTTCTTATATCAGTGCCTACCCCCCTTGATAAAAGAAAAAAAATAGCAGATTTAAGTTATGTGAAAGAGGCAGTTGAATCGATTGTGCCTCACTTACGCAAGGGAAATCTTGTAATAATTGAATCTACTGTTCCCCCATTGACCTGTAGAGAAGTTATTATCCCTATGGTGGAGAAAAATGGCCTTAAAGTTGGAAAAGATATCTTACTGGCTCATTGTCCCGAACGTATCCTACCAGGGGATGTCTTTCATGAAATCATTCACAACGATAGAGTCATTGGAGGAGTAAATGAAGCTTCAGCGAGGGCAGCAGAGGAGATTTATAGATCCTTTGTTAAAGGCAAACTCTATTTAACAGATGATGTCACTGCAGAACTCTGCAAGTTAATGGAGAACACATATCGTGATGTTAACATTGCTTTGGCCAATGAGTTTGCCGCGGTATGCGAGACACTTGGGGTTGATGTAAAAGAAGCTATACGACTAGCCAACAAACATCCCCGGGTAAATATACTTAACCCTGGCATAGGGGTAGGGGGGCATTGCATTCCAATTGACCCCTGGTTTATTAAGCAGGTAGACCCAGATAATGCATCATTGATATTTACTGCCCGCAAAATCAACGACAGTATACCCAATAAGATAGCGGCTAAAATCAGAAGGAAGTTAAAAGATATGGTAAAACCCAAGATTGTTGCATTAGGGGCGACTTATAAACCTGATGTTTATGATTTAAGGGAAAGCCCCGCCCTTCAAGTCGTTGAACTTCTGCGTCAGGATGGTTACGATGTATCCATTTATGACCCCTTAACAAAAGAGTATCCTTGCAGCTCTATTATGGATGTTGCTAAAGGTGCGGACTGCCTGGTAGTTCTTGTAGAACATAGGCAGTTCCGTAAAGAGTTAAAAGAGAAAGAATCAGAAATTAAAAAATTAATGAGAAATCCCATAATTATTCGATTTTGGCAATGAAAATTTTAGCCATTTTTCAGTATTGGTATCCTTATGAAAGTGTATTACAACAACTTTTTGGCCGAATATTTGATGATTTAAGCAAGCGTGGATATAATATTACCATTCTTACTTCTCTTCCTCACTTTAGGAAAGGAAGAAGAGAAATCTGGGATAATTATAGGGGAAAGTTTTTTGAGCGGGATAAATGGAAAAGTATTGATGTTATAAGAACATATGTCTTTGCACCCAAGTTTTCATCTTCCAAATTCAGTATGTTTTTTAGAGGGTTAAACTATGTTTCTTTTTTCTTGTCTTCCTTAATTGTTGGTTTCTTCCAGAGGAAAATCGACGTTATTTTTGCGGTTTCTTCTCCACCTCTTTTAGGCGGTATCGAAGCTTGGCTACTAAGCTTAATCAAAAAGGCACCCTATGTGTATAATTTACAAGATGTTTATCCTGATATTGCTATTAAGACAGGCGTTCTAAAGAATAGATCATTAATCAAATTTTTTAAATTAGTTGAGACATTCATTTATCAAAAAACCATAAAGTTAGTGGTATTGTCACCGAGGATGTGTGAAATCCTATCTAAGAGAAAACGGGTACCTTTAAATAAGATCGAAATTATCCCTGACTTTTCTGATACTGAGTTTATTCAGCTAATGCCTAAGGAAAATAATTTTTCCAAAGAATATGGTCTGAATGATAAATTTGTTGCAATGTTTGCAGGCAATATGGGTATACCGCAGGGGCTTGAGTATATCATCGAGGCTGCCGAAAATTTAAAGGAAAATAGAGATATTTTATTTTGTTTTGTGGGTGAGGGCGAAGATAGGCAGAGAATAATGGAACTTGCATCAAAGAAGAAATTAGAGAATACGATTTTTATTCCACGACAACCTTATAGTAGGATGCCAGAAGTCTGGGCCGCTTCAGACATTGGGTTAGTTACCCTTAGAAAGGGTATATCAGAGGATGCTATGCCATCAAAAACTTTCGGTATAATGGCGGCGGGTAAGCCTGTTGTTGCCATGATAGATGAGGCAAGCGATGTATGTACAATGATAAAAAAAGCAAAGTGCGGTATATGTGTTCCACCAGAATCTCCAAATAGATTTGCTGAGGTTATTAAAACCATTTATTCAAATCCAGATCTTAGAAACGAGATGGGAATCAATGGCCGAGATTACGTAGTTAAAAATTTTTCTGTAGAGGCAATCGTTCAAAAATATGAGGAACTATTCTTAAATTGTATAGGGGAAAAAGTGCCGATGTCTGAATGAGTTCTTATAGGTCTATGATTTTTTTGTTTAACTAAAAGATTGCCTTCTAATTGTTATGAATCTTATTATCTCAGTTAAAGAAATTACAGGTAATTGCCCGGTTTATAAGTTAGGAAATAGGATAGTCTTGGAAGAGGGTTATAAGAGAAACCCTAAGATGTCTTCTCCTATGTGTATGCATTCTTTGACTTCTTTAATGCCCTATTATGTGGCCTTAAGTGAAGGGGTAGATCCCAAAAAGTTGGGTTTGGCAAAGGAAGGAGATACAGCCTTTGTCCAGTGCTTAGACCCATGTAAATATACCGCGGCGGTGGGACCGTGGTTTTTGAGATCAAAAGGACGTCGTAAATGAAAGTATTAGTGGTATTCGGAACCCGGCCTGAAGCCATCAAAATGTCACCGGTCATACAGGCGCTGAAGGACAGGAATTCAATGTTTGAGACAAGGGTGTGTGTAACAGCACAGCATAGGGAGATGTTGGACCAGGTCTTGAATCTCTTTGGAATTACTCCAAATTATGACTTAGATATCATGACTGGTGAACAAGATTTATTCGACGTTACTACGAAAGCATTAAATGGGCTTAAGGCTGTTTTGCTTAAGGAAAGGCCGGATATTGTATTGGTTCAGGGAGATACCACTACTTCTTTTGCAACCAGTTTAGCTGCGTTTTATCTGAAAATTCCTGTGGGACACATAGAAGCGGGCCTTAGAACCTATAACAAATATAATCCTTTTCCTGAAGAGAAAAATAGGCATTTGACTGGAATGTTAGCAGATTATCACTTTGCTCCAACAAAATGGGCGAAGAATAATCTTCTGAAAGAGAACATTCCTGAAGAAAAAATATGGGTTACCGGGAACACGGTGATAGATACCCTGATGAAAGTTGTCAGTTATCAGAAGTCAGTGGTCAGGCAAAATGAACTGAATAAATATTTTAGGGAAAAATGGAACCTAACACTGCCTACTAATACTGAGGCTGACACTAATACTGACAACTCAAAACTGATCCTAGTCACGGGCCATAGGCGTGAAAGCTTTGGAGAAAGTTTTAAAAATATATGCTTGGCTCTTAAAGAAATAGCGCAAAATAACCCCGATGTAACTATTGTTTACCCTGTCCATCTTAACCCCAACGTCCAAGAGCCTGTCTATGAAATTTTGGCTTCTAATCAAACTAACCAGAAAAACATATTTTTGATTGCTCCCACGGACTATGAACGCTTTGTATATTTGATGAGTAAATCCTATTTAATTCTAACTGATTCTGGAGGCATTCAAGAAGAGGCACCTTCTTTAGGAAAGCCAGTTTTGGTGATGAGAAATGTTACAGAAAGGCCAGAGGGTGTTGAGGCGGGGGTAGTGAAATTAGTTGGGACAGATAAAGATAGGATTGTTGCAGAAACACAGTGTCTTTTGGATGATAGAGAGGCTTATAAGAAAATGGCCAAGGCAAAGAATCCCTATGGCGACGGCAAGGCAGCAGAAAGGATTGTAGATATCTTGGAAGAGGTGTTACATTAATGGATTTAGTAATCAGGGTCAAAGAAATTATAGGCCATTGCTCAGTCTATAAAGTAGGAGATACATTTGTTTTAGAAGAAGGCTATAAAATTAATCCTAAAAAATCCTGCACTATTTATATGCATTCCTTATCAGCCATCATGCCCTATCATGTGGCATTAAGTCATGGTATAGAACCAAAGCAAATTGGGTTAGCTAAGGAAGGCAACAAAGCCTATGTCCAATGTCTAGACCCATGCAAGTATACCGGTGGTGGCACGGTAATCTTTGGAATCGAATTGAAGTAGACTGAGGTCTAACATCTCTCTTGAAAATCAGCACCTTTCAAATAAGCTATGTACGGTTAGTTACTGTATTATTCTGTTTATCTATTTCATTGGTCTCTTCTTTGTGTATCGGCACCCAATGGAAGGATGATTTTAATTTAAAAAACAATAGCTTTACGTAAATGGAAAGCCCTTTTCTTTTTCGGTACCGATGATGTGGGTTGCAGTGTGGAACGCATGAAAAGGCATTTTGTAAATAGTATGTTTTCATGCAGCTTAAAGGAATCTGGTGCAATCATTAAGGAAGCAACTAAACTTGGCATGATGATTATACCGTGCCGCTACCGTCCTTCGTGGAATAAACAAATGGAGAAGTTTGTCAAAGAAACAGAGTCCAAGTGAGCAATCATGGCCTGGAATAGGGCGGAGGACCTTGAAGTCAAGTATCTTAAGAAAGCCTTTATCTGATCTTGCAAAATTTGCCATAGATGTGCTTGAAGGTAAAAAGGGGAAGGACAACTGGATTGAAGAAATCCTAGAGCATATTGCACAGTTGGGAGATAAGGATGGCACAACAAACAGAAAAGCAATGTCCCTTCAGAGGCGAAATCATCATTTCAAAAAGGCTACTGTGGTAAAGCTTATTTAATGGCCAGAATGGGGGAGCGAATTCTGTGAGTATTACAGTATGAGCGTTGGAGGGTGATGTGCCGCGATACCCTCATCAACACAGATGGAAGTCTTTATAACTATTATTTGTTACCTCTACATTTTGACATCAAGAAATCCCTAAATCAAAAGAAACAATAAAGAATGCCAGAGTTATTTAACCATTACTTTTTAAACCAAAATGAGACTTATTTCCAAGATTCTAAAATAAAAAGGTTATTTGATTTCAGTCTTTCGTTGGCGGGAATACTTATATTCTCGCCAGTATTTCTACTTATTGGTCTTGCTATACTCCTAGAAGACGGCCCTCCTATTTTATACTGGCAAGAGAGGGTTGGTTTGCATGGAAAGCTTTATAGGATATGCAAATTTCGCTCAATGGTCAAAAATGCCGAAAAAGATAAACCATTGAGGGCCAAAGAGAATGACCCCCGTGTTACAAAGGTGGGTAAGATAATTCGCAAAACAGCAATGGATGAGTTACCCCAGCTATTCAGCATACTCAAGGGGGATATGAGCTTTGTTGGGCCAAGATCCTACAGGGAGTTTTTTGTAAATCAATTTAGACAACAAGTGCCAAACTATGATTTGTGCCATATGATTCGTCCGGGATTAACCGGCTTGGCACAGGTATACGGACCAAAGGACATTTCTCCCCGTCAAAAGCTTCGGTTAGATTTATTGTATGCCAAAAGAAGAACGATGCTTCTTGACTTAAAGTTAATTTTAATGTCAATATGGATTACACTATGCCGCCGGTGGGAGTCTAGGAACAGAAAGATAAAAAGGATTAAGATTGGAAGGTGGAGAATAACATAAGAAAGTTCATGACTGATTAAAACCTAAAAGATAATGTTTCCTAGCTTTGAGGATTTTTATGGCTACTTTTTCCCACTTCGTAGGTGGAAGGAATTAAGAAATTATGAGGAAGGAACCACTTGTAACTGGGTTCTTATACCATATTTGCACAAAAAGTATAGCAGGGTATAAAATTTTTAAGTTTAATG
>Ga0180300_10000960_pt1 | contig 13159 bp, 13 predicted proteins | sample GuaBasSediGuay15_FD_121798 | JGI IMG/M metagenome (GOLD analysis project Ga0180300, IMG submission 121798) | Subseafloor sediment microbial communities from Guaymas Basin, Gulf of California, Mexico - Guay15, Core 4569-2, 21-24 cm | ecosystem: Environmental > Aquatic > Marine > Hydrothermal... | reverse complement strand
TGGATCTCCCTCTCCTCCAACCGCGTATGAAACCGATAACCAAAAATGCTCCGAAAACCGAGGCAAAATCCGTATGGAGCTTGAGGCGTTCAACGGTTTTCCTCCTTATCTCAGGATCAGGATCCACCATGTTGAGCTTCTCAACTAAGAATGCCTGTCCTGTTCCCACGGCTACAGCTTTCATTTTGAGTTCATCGAGCAGTTTTTTTACTTCTTCAGCGTCCACAGACCGCGGATCCCTCACGGCTATTTCCACAGCGTCATAACCGATTTCTTTAGCCATTTTCACTCCGTTGATCAGGTCACCCTTGAATGCCAAAGCGTCGAAAGAAGCGTCTCCTGTGCTGATCACCAAAGCGAGTTTCACAATGTCACCTCCGCCTCGAGCTTTCGAAATCTCTCGACAACCTCTTCTACAATTGTCCTCGAGTCTTTTTTCCAGAGTTCTTCGCTGAATATTTCCACCATTATGGGGCCATCATAGCCCATTTTTGAAATAACCTTCAGAAAACCTTTTAGTGGCAATATGCCATCCCCCATCATCACACGATCCTCATCTCTTGGTTCCCATTTGGTTTCCTTCACATCATCTATGTGGACCAAAAATACGAGCTCTTTTGGAGTGTGCTCGAGTTCCTCCAAAGACGATCCTCCAAGAATAAGATGGCAACTGTCGATCAATAATCCCAAATGCTTGGAATTGATCGTTTCCACCAAGTATTTAGCCGCACTCAAACTTCTCACAGAACTCTTGGAAAAGTAGAGAAACTCGAATGCCAATTTGATCCCAAACTCTTCAGCCACCTCTGAAAGTTTGGCGAGGGTCTCCACGCTCCTCGAAACCACTACTTCTTCGGACAGTGCTTCTTTTAGAAAGCTCGGACATACCGTTATCATTCCAACACCAAGGTGACAAGCGATATCACAAAGCCTTTTACACTCTTCAATCTTTTTCTCCGTGTCTTTCGGCATGGTGGCATCGCCAAGAGAGTTGATATCGAAAAGAATGACTCCTTGATCTTGCGCCAGCTCTTTTAGTTCGCCGAGCTTCCCAGATGCTGCCACTTTCAAGAGCTTATCTTTCCATATCTCCAGATACTTCACATTCGATTCTCCTAAAACTCTTACCTCTGTGAAAAGATCGTACGGCATCGTGGTGGCACCACTAATACCGAGTTTTGCTCGTTTCACAGGGCACACCTCTTTTTATGATTTGAAGCAATTCCTGTAATCCTTTGTATCTTTCTTCTTTCATCACCAAATCAGCGCAGTTCTTCACCTCTTCTCGAGCGTTTCCTACAGCCACTCCCAATCCAGCCGTTTGAAGCATTTCGATGTCGTTCATGCTGTCTCCTACGGCAATTACATCAGAAGGTTGCACTTTCAAAAGCGTGGAGAGCTCAGTCAAACCTGTCCCTTTATTCACGCCTCGTGGAAGAACCTCTATTAAATCCGATTCGGAACGCACTACGGATACGCCATCGTGCAAGCTCGATTTGAGAGGTTCGAACAGCTCGTCGAGCCTTTTTCGAGATCCCACGAGCAGAATCTTTATGACCCCCCTCAGATCGACTTCTCGGAAACCGTCTACGAATTCACACACAATTCCATCTCGTTTCAAGTATCCGTTCAAGTCTTCTACGGGGTTCACGGCGTAGATGTTCTCTTTGGAAAAGACAAGGAGTGAAACGTCTGTGGATACCTCTTTGATGACTTTCATTGCTGTGTGACGCCTCATAACGTGAAGTTTCAACGGTTTGAATGCTATCGGATCGAAGATCATGCATCCGTTGAAAAGAATGGCGGGGAGTCTTATTCGCGCACGCTCGATATGAGGAAGAGCCGCAGGGATGCTGCGTCCTGTGGCAAAGGTTACCCCGTATCCAAGCGCTTCGAATTGCCTCAAAAGAAGCAGTGTTTCGTCGTTGATCTCGTGCTCTTCGTCTAAAAGAGTTCCATCCAGATCGGTCACCAAAAGTTTCATTCCGCCTTCACCACCGCTACCGCCGTCCGGCTGAAGCTCAATCCAACGTTCTCGTCTATTGATGGCAGTGCCAAGGCAAGCGGGTTGGTCACTTCCACCGTCATAACTCCCTGATCCGTTTCAACCTCGAAGCTCGCAGCTCCTCCGGTGTAAATACGCGAAATCACGTGCCCCACGATGTGGGCCTGGCTGGATTCGCAGAAGGATATTCCTTCTGGCCGGACCACTATCAGAACTTCTTCTCCCACCTCGAAATTGTGTCCCTTAGGAAGGTCTGCTTCCAGTTTCATTCCGTTCGTCATCACCAGTTCGCAACTTTCTTCCCAGACCTTTCCAATCTTTCCCTTCAAAAAGTTCGCCTTTCCTATAAAGCCGGCCACGAACTTGTTGGTGGGGAAGCGATAAATCCTTTCTGGAGAATCTATTTGGACGATTTTCCCATCTTTCATAACCACGACTCTGTCTGATAAGGTCATAGCTTCCAATTGGTCGTGAGTCACGTAAATACTCGTTATCCTTAGTCGCGTCTGGAGTTTCTTCAGCTCAACTCTCATTTGCTCTCTGAGTTTGGCGTCCAGATTCGATAAGGGCTCGTCTAGGAGGAGGACCTTTGGTTCCATAACTATGGCCCTTGCGAGGGCAACTCTCTGCTGTTGTCCACCGGAGAGTTGCCCGGGATAACGCTTTTCAAGTTCCTGGAGCCCAACTATCTCCAATGTTTCAAGCACCTTTGTTTTTATCTCGTCCGATGGCAATCTCTTATTTTTCAGGCCGTAGGCGATGTTTTCAAAAACGGTCATATGTGGAAAGAGTGCATAGCTCTGGAAAACCATGGATGTGGGCCTTGCATTGGGAGGCTGATCGTTAACTCTCACCCCATCGATGAAAATGTCTCCCTCTGTGGGTATTTCGAACCCGCCAACCAATCGAAGAGTCGTTGTCTTTCCACAACCTGAAGGACCAAGAAGCGTGATCAGCTCACCTTCGCGCACGCCAAAACTGATCCCGTCCACCGCCCGGACTGTGGAAGATCTGGAAGCATGGCTTTTGAACACCTTCACTAAATTTCTTACTTCAACGTAATACGCCACTATGCTCTCGCCCTCCTGATGCGTTCTTGATATGAGAATAAGTTCGTTATCCACCGCAAGAGGAACATCGCTATCACCACAAAACCTATGAGCACATAGCTGAAGGCGGCTGCTTGTGCCAAGTCGCTGTTTTCAACAGAACCCAATATGGCAACCGTTATCAACTGCCATTTGCCAGATACCACGAAGATCACAGCACTGATGGCCGTCATACTCTTGACAAAAGTATAGAAGAGGGCTGCAAAGAAAGCCGGCATCATCAAGGGCATGGTTATCTTCCAGAAAGTTCTGTAGCTACTGGCACCCAAGTCAAGTGAAGCTTCTTCGATAGCTGGATCAATCTGATAGAGCGCGGCCACGCCATTTTGAACACCCACCGGCAGGTATCTGAACACGAAGACCAAGATGATTATCAAAGCTGTTCCAGTGAGCATCAAAGGCCTTTGATTAAAGGCCAGCAGGTAGCCGATGCCCACAACGGTCCCTGGAACGGCAAACGTGAGGAGTGACAGAGCCTCCACCACACGTCTTCCTGGAAATTCCTTTCGTGCAACTAAGTAAGCGGTGATCATGCCAAGTACACCCGAAAAGGGTGTTGCTATCGTCGCAAGGAAAAGGGTATCTTTTAGGTATTCCGAGCCTATATCGAATACATACCGGTAGTTGTCAAGAGTGAGTGAGTGATCCACACCCCAAAGTTTTGTGAACGATCCGTAAAAAACCGTTCCATAAAAGAGAAAGATTATTCCCACGAGGAAAGCGGATACTAATGTGAATATAGCCTTAACCCATTTCGTTGGTTCGAGGATTCTCATAGCGGAAGGTTTGCCTGTAACCGTTATATAGGACTTGCGCGATAGCCAGTAGCGCTGGACAAAAAAGGCTATAAGTGTGGGGATGAGCAAAAGTATCGCCAGTCCGGAACCGTATGGAATTCTGTACGATCCTGTGATTTCCAGATACGCGGCAACGCTTAGCACGTGATAATTCCCAGAGAGGATCAATGGGTTCCCGAAATCCGCCATAGATTGAGAAAAGACCAAGAGCCACGATGCCAGTATACCCGGCATGGAAAGAGGAAAAGTGACCCTCCAGAAGGTCTTCCATTTACTGGCTTTCAGACTCAGAGACGCCTCCTCAAGGGCCGGATCTATGGATTGCAGAATTCCTTCCAACGTCATGAAGGCGGTAGGAAAATAAGCCAACGTTTCCACTACCAACAAGCCCCAGAAACCGTAGATCTCAACGTTCAGCTTGCCTTTCAAAAGTTGATGAGTGATGAATCCATTTCTTCCAAAAAGCAATATCGCCGCCAGCGCTATGACAAAAGGTGGTGAAATGATAGGAAAAGAAGCCGCAGTTCTGAAGAATACCTTTCCAGGTATGTTGACACGTGTTATAGCGTAAGCGAATATATATCCTACAAGCACTCCAACGCTTGCCACACTCACGCCCAGCTTCAAGCTGTTGAAGAAGGGAGCCCGGAAGTATTTCTTCGTGAATAGCGCTTTGTAAACACTCAGATCGAAACCTTCGCCTGTCGGCTGAAGACTCTTGAAAAAGACCATCGCGATAGGGTAAATCACAAAGACGATCAGCAGGACAACAACGAGAACGATCATTGCCAAAAGCACCGGTTCATTCCATATTCGCTTGATCTGCTTGAACGTGTACATACCCATCTCCTCTCATTTCAGAAGACAGAGAAGGGCGGATGCCCAACGACATCCGCCAACATCGCAGATTCAGGAACCGTACTCGATTTCGTTTTTCCAACGCTCGATAAGCCTGTCTTTCTCGCGACCGAAATAGTCGAAGTCCATGGGTACTACCTTAACGTCTCCCATCTTCACAGAACCTTCAGCAACCTCCGCATCCGGGTTCAACGGTATGCGATACCACTGCTTCATAAGATTCTGCGCTTCCGCCGTGAGCATCCAGTCGATGAATTTTTTGGCGAGCTCTGGCTCAGGGCCACCCTTTATGATCGACATGGCACCAACTTCGTATCCCGTGCCTTCCTTTGGGAAGCTCAGCGTCACAGGATATCCTTTACTTATACCCTTCTTGATGACATCGTGAGCGAAAGCGATACCCACGGTCACCTCACCAAGACCCACTTGCGTCACACAGGCGGAACCCGACTTGTTGTAGTGGTGAATCTGTTTGTGGAGCTTTTTCCAATACTCAAAGGCCTCGTCTTCACCCATCAATGCAACCAGTGAAGCCAGTACCGTGTAGGCGGTACCGGAGGTGTATGGATATGCGAGAGATATTCGACCCTTGAACTCAGGTTTCAAGAGGTCGTACCATGATGTTGGAGGCTCAACACCAAGCTCTTTGAGTTGTTCGGTGTTACTGGCAAAACCAATGGCCCCAAAATAAAATCCCGTCCAGTAACCATCTGGATCCTTGAATGCTAAAGGCATGCTCCATGCGTTTGGAGACTTGTAAGGCTCCAGAAGCCCTTTCTTCTTCGCGGCGATCTGATCCACCGCAGGACCACCAAACCATATGCTCGCCTGTGGGTTCTTCGCTTCGGCTTCCACCCTTGCGAGCACCTCACCGGAAGACATCCTCACAACTTCTACCTTGATACCCGTAGCCTTTTCGAAAGCTCTCACGTAGATAGGCCACTCGTTACCGTCAAGTGCTGTGTACATGTGGAGTACCTGGGCTGCGTAAGCTGTGGAAGCCAAAAGAGCCAACACCAGAACTACAAAACCCAGCTTTTTCACAAAGCTCACCTCCTCGTACTTTTACGTAGCTTTACCTAAATACGGCCCAGGATACCTCATCTTTTCCGAGGTTATCCGAGCCGCAAAATTCGTTGCGTCGCCGACATCCTTTTTCAAGTCCAATAGAGCCACCAAGAAGGCAGCAGTACACGTGTCACCTCGTCCGGTACGACCTTCCATAGTCCAACCTTCGAAGTGGCTTTCGTAGAATCGAGTTCCATCGAAGAGATAGACCCCGTCAGAATGCGTAGCTATTACCATGCGTGCACCCCAACTGTGGATGATTTTACAAGCCTCTTTGAGGTCGTTATCGCCCGTAAGGATCCTCGCTTCTTTGGCGTCCACTTTGAAGAGATCGAAATACTGTAAGCATTCCCGCTTCTTTTGCCAATCTCTGTAAATCATTGCTCCGGTTTCATCGACATTTCTCAGAAATCCTTGAGCATCACCTGCAAGGAAAGATGTTTTCTCTCGCACAATGGGAAGGAGTTTCTCAGAGAACTCTCCATACCAGAGAGGATTCACGTGGATCACATCCGCTTCCAATTGCGTCAAGTCTCTTTCGTCAAAGGGAGAGGCTTTTGAGAGCATTTGGCTCGTTCTTTCATCTGGATTCGGTCCGGTATAGATGTTCTCGATGCTCGTTGTAGTATCGCTTTCTACATAGGTAACATGCACCCCTGCTTCTTCCATGGGTGAAAAGAGAGGTCTATCTATGGTAGCACATTTGGTCAGGACAGCGGTTTGGACACCGAGTTTTGCCGCTGTGATGCTACCATAAAAGACCCCTCCGCCCGGCATGAGCTGTCTCTTTTTGTTGGCGACGTTGAAGTCTTTGGAAACATGTCCCACGAACAGTAATCTCACTTTTCAACACGCCTCCCGTTGCCAGAGTTCATGTAGCGCCTTAACAATTTCAGGGAATCGGCGTAATCTTCCTTGAAGCGGTCCATACTGTTCACCTCGAGAACCACTATACCGTTGAAGCGATGTTTTCTCACAAGCGGTAATATTCTTCCGTATGGCATATCCCCCTCACCAATCGGAAGGTGTAGATCGCCGATTCCATAGACAAACCGATAGGGTTCATTATCGGGAATATCCTGATAGGTATAGGGGGCTTCAGCGAAGTTGTCACTCACGTGAAGTTCCACCGCCGCTGGAAGGGCTCGTTCTATCTCTTTGTAAAAATCTGTGCCCGTGTATTGACAGTAGATGAAGAGATGGCCGAAATCGAGAGTCATTCGTACGTTTGGGTGGTTGACCTCCGTAACCAGTTTTGCAACCTCCGTAGCTGGTTGAAACAGATTCTCGACACCGATCACGATTCCCAAATCCTGCGCTGTTTTACCTAAACGCTTGAGTGCTTGGATCTCAGCGCGTATCTGGTCCCTTTGTCTCATATCCAAGGTATGATCCACCGTTCCACAATGGTAGACGACTACTTCTGCACCAACACGGTGGGCGAATGCGAGTGTTGCTTCGAACACTTTGTAATGCCAAGGATTGGTCTTGTGCTTGAGGTTTATCACATCGGGTGCGTGTACCGTACGCTTTATGTTGAATTCGTTCAAGATATCCAGAAGCCGCTGCATCCGCTTTTCGATGATCCTTCCGCGAACGACCACATCGAGCCCGGCCAAGGGAATCTCTACGTAATCAAACCCAATGGCGGTGAAGAATTCGAGTTCATCTCTGAATCTTCGGATAGACCCGTTGATTCTCCTGGTATCGATGTTCACTCCGATGCCTTTCCACATTTATTCCATCTCCTTAAAGAAGTGCCTCTTCGGTTTCTGGGTCGAAGAGGTGCACTTTTTCCTGTTTCGGAATGATGTACACCCTCTCGTCTGGTTCAAAAGTGGTGTTGGGTTCGGCGAAGATTTTAACGATATCATCTCCCGTGTCTTCAAGACGTACGTTGACGATGACATCCCTACCAAGGGGCTCCAGCACATACACAGTGGCTGGAATGCTGTTTTTAACAGGGGTTGTCTCTATCTTAATATCTTCCGGACGCACACCAACCACTACGTTGTCAGGCAAGTTTTCGGGCAATCTCTCCTTGGCGCTGGCTGGCAATTCGAGGCGCATCTCGCCGCGTCGCAGGCAAAGTTGGCCACCTTCGGAAACCACCGTAAAACCTTGCAAGAAGTTCATGGGTGGATTCCCAACGAAGGCTGCCACGAACATGTTTTTGGGGGAATCGTATATCTCTTCGGGAGTACCATACTGCACCAACTTTCCCATACTGAAGACAGCTATTCTCGAAGCCATGGTCATCGCCTCTGCTTGGTCGTGCGTTACGTACACCGATGTTATACCAAGATCGCTTTGGAGTTTTTTTATCTCGGCTCTCATTAGCATTCTCAATTTCGCATCCAAATTGGAAAGCGGCTCGTCGAAGAGGAGCACTGCAGGTTCTTTCACTAACGCTCGAGCCAGCGCCACTCTCTGCTGTTGACCTCCAGAAATCTGCATGGGCTTTCTGCCCAGAAGTTGGTCTATCATGAGCTTCTTTGCAACGGCCTTCACTTTCTCTGCGATTTCCTCTTTGGAGAGCCTCTTCGCTCTCAAAGGGAAAGCGATGTTTTCGAAGACGTTCATGTGTGGATAGAGGCGTAGTTTTGAAAGACCATACCAACGTTCCTATATTTTGGGGGCACATCGTTGACCAATTGATCGCCGAAATATATCTCGCCCGAGGTGGGCTTGTATATACCCGCCAACGTCAAGAGCGTGGTCGTCTTACCGCATCCCGAAGGGCCCAAAAGCGCCACGAATTCTCCGTCTTCCACTTCGAAAGTCACGTTATCCACCGCTTTGACCTTTCCAAAGTGCTTTGAGAAATTGACCACTCTGATGGATGGCATCAGCCTTTCACTCCCCCAATGGTTAGTTTGATCATGTACTTACTGACGAAGAAGAAGAAAATGATGGTAGGTATCACGTAAAAAAGCCCCACGGCAGCAAGGAGGCCGTAATCCGCGAATCTGTAATCACCAATGATACCCATAACGTATCTGGACAACGTCCAAGTCTTTTGAGAGAAGATGAACGTATAGACGAAGATGAACTCCGACCATCCCGATAGAAACGCAAAGATCGCGGTGACTGCCATGCCAGGTTTCACAAGGGGAAGCATGATTCTCGACCACACCTTCATCCTCCCATAACCGTCAACAAGTCCAGCCCATTCCAACTCCCAAGGGACTCCATCGTAAAAACCTTTCATTATCCAGGTCCCCCAGGGTATCTCAAGAGAAGCCTTGAGAAGAATAATTCCCCAAAGTTTGTCCAAAAGCCCGATATTCCACAATACGTAAAAAATGGCAACCATGAGTGATATGGCTGGGAAAGCGTGAAGCACCAGTATGAATTTGAGTATCGCTGATCTGCCAGGGAAGTCATATCGCGAGAGCATGTAGCCCCCCATGCTTGTGACCGCGATTTCGATACCCATCACACCCAGAGCCAGCAGAAAAGTGTTTAGGGTGGTATGCCATATGTTGGGATAGCCTTTCATCTCTTGCCACAAGAAGCGCCAGTTCTTCAAGGTCAATTTTGTAGGTATGAACCCATGGGTGATATCTTCGCTGAAGGAACGAATGATCAACCAGGCGTATCCCACAATGATAGGAAGTGTAAGAAGAATCAAGATCGTCACGATCACTATTTGAGAGATCCTCTGGCTATTCCGCTGGAAGAAAGTAAGGCTTTGTGGCGAGGAATTCTTCATGGTCAATCCACCTCTATTCTCGGCTTACTCATCAACGCTTCGAAGCCAAAGAGTTTCAGGTAAACCAAGGCTGTAATCACTCCGATACCGACCAAGATCAGCGAGAGTGTGGCACCGTAGCCGAACTGGAAGTTCGAGAAGGCGGTGTGATAAGTGTAGAGTGCCAGAACTTCCGTTCTGAAGACCGGGCCTCCATCGGTGATGATGAGTATGTACTCATAGGACGTCAAAAGCGAAAGTGTTTGATAAGCCGTGACGAAAAGTATCTGCCACTTGATCAAAGGCAACGTTATTCGCCTCACGATCGTAAACCAGCTGGCACCATCGATCATCGCCGCTCTGAAATAGTCAACCGGAATTGCTTTGATTGCCGCAGTAAAAATGAGCATTCCCATAGACGCTCCTATGAACCCGTTGGCCATCACCACCATGAGCATGGGCGACGTGTGGAGCCAATCCTGAGGTGGTAACCCAAAGAAACTTCTGAAGTTGTTAATAAATCCGTACTTTGTAGGATCGAATATCCAGAGCCAGAGTAATCCATAAACGACCGACGGTGTTAAACGTGGCAGCATCCACAGCGAACGGAAGAAGTCGCCCAACCTGTCAGATATTGACGTAGTGAGGAGTGAGAGTAGGAGAGCTGTCCCAACGTTGAAAAGCGTCAGTGTCGAAAACGTGTAAATGAGAGTATTCGCCAGAATCTTGGGCATCAAGTAATCGCCTACGAGATCTTTGAAATTCATCAATCCCACGAAGTTCCACTCGAAAGAGTAATCCATGCTTGTAAACGACAGCACGACGGTCAAAACCACCGGTGCGGCGAAAAATATCGCCACAAGAACCATCATTGGAGAAAGGAAAATCCACGGTGTGAGCGATCGTTTTCTCTGCTTCAAGGTTCCAAGCACCCGGAGGTGCCTTCACCTCCTTGACAAGATAAGGAAGCCCGCGTGAGGCGGGCTTCCCTTAGAGATATCACTTCTCGATGATTTCTACCTTATCCTTGAGGAGCGACTTCAATCTGCGCGCTACATCTCTTGCTACCGCCGAGGGTTTGGCACCGGATTCAACCATCTGGAGTCCCTCGAAGATCGCTTGATTGAATGTGTCGAAGCTATCATCGTTGGGAACAAAGCTGGAGAACGGCAAAAGTTTGGTCCCCTCCACCATGATGAACTCTTTTTTGTACTCGGGGAAAACGGTCTGCTGCCATCTTATAGGCAGATGTCCGCTCTCAAGGGCATGTCGCATGTTCAGTTCGGGTGCAGTGGCGAGAGTGATCAGTAAGAACGCGAGTTCCGGATATTCAGCGTGTCTGGGGATCATGTAAACGACGGGATGGGAAAGTGTGTTCGCCTTGCCATCTGGTGTCGCTTTTGGAACGGGGGTCAGAATGAACAAGTTCTGGAGCTCCTCCTCGGTCTTACCAAAGTCACGTTTGTACTCCGCCCAGTTCCAGGTTCCTCCCATCCAAGCGAGAACCTTACCGCCCGTGACGTCTTTGTGGATGGAAGTCCAAGGGGTCCCTATGATGTTGCTGGGTGTTATCTTCCAGACGTTGGTCAGGTTGTAGAAGAACTCGAAGACCTGCTCCATCTTGGCTGTATCGTAGACGTAGATCCCTCGCTCTTCATCGTAGAAGTCCGCTCCAAAGCTGGTGAAGATCTGGAAGTAGTCGATACCCTTCTTCGGTCTGTGGTAGAGTCCCCACTCAACAACACCTTTTTCCTTGGCTTCCTTGGCGACCTCAACGAAATCGAAGAGTGTAAACTCACCTTTGGCGATCTTTTCCGGGAGTGCTTCGATCTCCTCATCGCTCCACCCAAGCTTCTTCAATGCTTGCTTGTTGATGTAGAATGGCCGCGCTTCGGTGTCTTGAGGTATGGCGTAGATGGAGCCCTTGAACTTGCAAGATTCCCACAGAGATGGGATGATGTCGTAGTAAGTCTCATCCCAGTACTTTTTGACCAAATCATCCAGCGGCAGCAGGTAACCCGCTTTTGCCCAGGCTCCTAAGTCATCGTGACCACTACAAATGATGTCGACTTTCTGCTTCGACTTCATTCCGAAAACAACCTTTTGCTTGAAGCTCGACCAGTTCGTGGTGTCAAAGTATCCGTCAATCTTGATCCGAAGGTCCGATCCCGCAGCTTCCAGCATCTTGTTGAGGCGTTCCGCAGCCGTTTTCAGATTCTCAAACCTGTAAAACGACGGGTTGTCCGGTCCCACCGTCCACGCGGTGACGACAATCTCCTTGGCCAACACCGCGGTTGCCAACAATGCGAGAAGCACCACTAAGAATTTCTTCATAAAAACTCACCTCCCGTTGAGAATTTTATCAAAGCCAATTTTCGGCCGTGTAAGAAAACTCAACAAAACTTCAAATTGTGACTAACGACGTCACACAACGCCGGCAGCTGCTGCGATTATGTCCATTACTTTTTCTGGTGTTACCTCCGACTTTGCGTACTCACCGATCTTCTCTCCACGTTCCAGCAGAACAAGGCGATCGGCCACTTCATAGACATGATAGATATTGTGCGTGATGAAGATCACGGAGATACCCTTCTCTCTGGCTTCTTCTATATGTTCTAACACCTTGCGAGTCTCTCCCACAGAGAGTGCTGCCGTTGGTTCGTCCAAGATGAGCAGTTTCGCGCCAAAGTGTATTGCTCGCGCTATTGCCACTGCTTGACGTTCTCCTCCGGACATAAAAGCCACCGTCTCGTCTGGCGATCTCAGGGAGATCCCCACATCTTTCAGCACCTCAAGCGCTGTATGACGCATCTTACGGCGATCTATGAAGGTGAAAGGCCCGACTTTCTTTTTTACCTCCCTTCCAAGGAAAAAGTTTCGCCACAGTGGCATAAGGTTGACCAACGCCAGGTCTTGATAAACTGTTTCGATTCCCAAAGCACGCGAATCCCAAGGAGAAGTGAAGCGTACGCGTTTACCTTCGAGGTAGATCTCGCCTTCGTCAGGTTGATGGTAACCCACCAAGATTTTTATCAGAGTAGACTTACCCGCACCGTTGTCGCCCAACAACCCCACTATTTCGTTGTAGCCAACGTGGAAATCCACGCCTTTGAGTGCTTGGACTCTGCCGAAATTTTTCTTTATTCCCCTCATTTCCACAAGAGGTGCTTGCTTGTTGTTCATCCTGCCACCTTCTTTCTAATCCGGGTGTTTATGATGGCGGCAACGATCAGTATCACCCCAATGAACGCCCTATACCAATATCCTGGTGCCCCTGCAAGTACCAATCCACTCCTAACCATACCGATCATCACAGCACCGATGAAGCTGCCTAAGATACTTCCATAACCGCCTGTCAAGAGTGCGCCTCCGATTACGGCGGCGGCAATAGCTTCAAGCTCCAACTCTTGGCCAAGCGTGGGATCGACGATCTTGAATCTCCCAAAGGTTGTCAGTCCAGCGAAACCTGCCAGCACACTGCTGATAACAAAGTTAATGACCTTCACTCTGTTTGTGGGAATACCCAGAGCTCTTGCAGCTCCAAGATTACCACCTGTGGCAAACGTCCAGTTACCGTAAGCCGTCCTTTCAAGGATGAACCAAAAGATGAACGCGATCACAATGAACC
>Ga0180300_10000959_pt1 | contig 13169 bp, 12 predicted proteins | sample GuaBasSediGuay15_FD_121798 | JGI IMG/M metagenome (GOLD analysis project Ga0180300, IMG submission 121798) | Subseafloor sediment microbial communities from Guaymas Basin, Gulf of California, Mexico - Guay15, Core 4569-2, 21-24 cm | ecosystem: Environmental > Aquatic > Marine > Hydrothermal... | reverse complement strand
TTCCTGCAGGGTCAACATTTGCGATGCGTTCGCCGGCGCTGCATGAATCTCCTGTATACTTTAAAAGTTTTAGTGCATTTTCGTATTCTGGGGAATCCTCCTCTCTTAGTTTATTTAGTATGTAAAGGCCGTCTTGAGGAGCATCAACCGTAAGTATTTCCATGCGGCTAGGGTTGAACTCTTTTGCTTTCATATACAATAACTCTAAGACCTTAGCAGCTTCGTCATAGTTTAGTTGCTTGCTAGCATATAATTGTCTGCCTCTTCCACTTGGCACAAGCCAATATAGACAGAACCTCGGAACCTTCAACCCGATTGCAAGGTCAAGTAGGCTGGAAACTTCGTGATAATTGTCTTTTGTAATGGTCATCCTAATGCCGCATTTTAATCCGATTTCCACACAATTTTTTAAAGCTTGCACGGATTTTCTGAAACTTCCCGGTTGATTTCTAATAGTGTCATGCATTTTCTCGCTTGACCCATCTAAGGATATTCCAACATACTCTACTTTGAGGTCTTTGATTTTTTTGGCAACATTTTTCGTTATCAAGATGCCATTACTGCTGAGCGCTGTTTTTAATCCCTTTAGCCGCGCATAATCTAAAAGATTCCATATATCCTTTCTAACTAAAGGTTCACCGCCGCTAAACATAAGCAAAGGAATTTTAATCTCTGCGAGATCATCAATGAAAGCCTTTGCCTCATCCAAAGTCAATTCATCACGCCTCTGCGCGTTTGGAGCAGCGTTAATGTAGCAATGGGCGCAAGAAAGATTGCATTGGTTCGTGACGTTCCAAAAAACGAGTGGTCTGCGAATTTCGGTGAATGCCAATAAATTGCTAGGCACTTGATGCGGTTGAGCTTTCCTATGTTTAATTGCTTCGCTGACGGTTCCCTTTCCGTGAACAAGCTGAGTGATGCGAATCAAACTATTTTCTCCTAATCTCGATAGCAATTATAGGTGAGGGATGCGGCTGGCGCTCGCTCTTTTGAATTCTTTAACACCAAATATCACCGCATAGTCTTTAATTCCTGTGGTTTCTGAGAGCTTCTCGACAAACTGTTTAATGGCTTCACGGTCATGCCCATGGATTACGGTGAACAAGTTGTATTCCCATTTTCCCGGGATAGTTTGTCGGTTGTAGCAGTGTGTGACCTCGTTAAAAGTGGACATGAGGCTTCCGACAGTTTCTACAAGATTTTGAGGAACCTTCCAAACCACCATCGCTGCCTTTGCAACGGTTCTGAGTTTGCGATGGTTAATTGAGGCTCCAAATCTTTTGAGGGTTCCATTATTCTTGAGTTTCTTTAATAGAGCTATCACTTCATCTTCACTTATGCCAATTTTCTTCGCAACCTCTGCAAAGGGTTCGTTTATCAGCGGGATTCCATCTTGAGTTGCGCGCAAAAGTTTCAGATATATGTCATCCATGTGGTTTCCTCTCGAGCTTGGTAAGTTGAAAACGAACATCAATCTTAAATATGTGAAGGGCTGGAAGGTCTAAAACGTCGGTATCTAGAATTTCGGTTTTTCGTTTTATTTCCTCTATTGTTTTTCGTAGCTCTTTTTCGTTGGATGCTTTAATGGTGAACCAGAGATTGTATTCGTGTTCTCGCTGATAATTGTGGGATACACATTCGTACTCATTGATGATGCTGGCAACGTGTTCAATCCTGTCTTCAGGCACTTTCATGACGACTAGAGTAGACGCCTTTAATCCAATTTTCCTAGCATTGATAATAGGGCCGATCTTACGTATCACTCCCTTCTTACATAATCTTTTGAGGCGCATCAATATCTCTTCTTCTGTGATTTTTAGTCTCCTACCTAGCTCTGCCCATGGACTCTTAGTTATCGGAAATTCGTCTTGAGTTAATTGTAGTAATTCTTTGTCGATTTTATCCAATTTAACAGTGGTCATTTTTCTCCACTCAAGTTTTTGGTTGATAGATGCACCATGGTTCTTCAGCTAAATAATCGCCTTTCAGTTCTGTAGGCTTATGCAAGCCGCCGCAAACGTCTAAAAAGTTGCTTGTTAGTCCATAGGCGCGGGCGCGGCAACCTCCGCATATTTCACGGTATTCACAAATTCCGCATTTGCCCTTTAACTTGTTAAAGTCACGAAGGGCTTTGAGGATTTCAGAGTTGAACCATATGTCTTTGAAAGTTCTTTCTTTAATGTTGCCAAGCTTAATTGGCAGATATGGGCAAGGGGTAACTTCGCCTGTTGGATAAATGCGGCAATAACTGAGTCCTGCAATACATCCGCGTACCCTACGTTTTAGCTCTAATCCCTCTTGCTCTGCAATCCGCATGAATTGTGGAGCACATGTTGGCTTCACGTTAAGACTATACTTTGCGCCTTTTTCAAGAACGCCTCTAATCATCTTCTCGTACATAACTGGAGATATATCCTCTATCTTTCTTCCTCTACCCGTAGGCACCAAGAAAAATGGGTGAAAATCTTTTGCTCCAAGCTTTTCGGCTAGAGCCATTATGTCGTCAACTTCATTGTAGTTTTGCTGAGTTATGGTAGTGTTGATTTGCACGTCTATGTTGTTTCTTATGCACGCTTTAATTCCTTTTATCACACGGTTCCAAGAACCTTTTACGCCACGAAACTCGTCGTGTCCTTCAGGTGTGCTCGAATCTAGGCTGATGGCAACTTTTTTTATGCCAGCATATTTGAGCCTTCTCGCCGTCTGGTCTGTAATGAGGGTTCCATTAGTTCCCATAGACATCCTTAAACCCTTTTCGGTGCCATACCGAGCTAGTTCAAAGAAGTCATTTCTGAGGAGGGGTTCTCCACCGCTCATTATAATAACGGGTTTACCGACCTCTACGATTTGATCAATAAGCAGCTTTCCCTCATCTGTGCTTAACTCTTCTTTTCCTTCCCTCTCACGGGCGTCAATATAACAGTGAGCACACTTTAAGTTGCACTTGAACGTCATGTTCCATGAGATCAGTCTGGGTGTAAACGTCTTACCAAGCACGTTTTGCTCAAACAGTCTTGCTTCCTTTTTCACTTTGCCCACCCGCATTATTTTTCTGCATGTAGCTTACAAGAGCTTTCATCATAGCCTCAATCGTATATTCTTTCGGCACAACATCAACTTTAGCTCCCAGTTGCTCCAAGCTCCTCTGTGTTGTTGAGCCAATTGCGACGACAACGGTTTTCTCCAAATAACTCCTGAACTTTTCAGCCAGAGCATGTTCAGCAGCTATTTTAAACAAGTTCTGGGCAGTAGATGAGCTAGTGAAGGTTATGGCGGCAATTTTTCCCTTAAATAAATCGTTGAGGAAAACCAAAACTTTTGAGTCGTCTGATGGAGGAGTGGATTCATATGCTAGAAACTCTAATACGTTAGCGCCTATCTTTTCAAGTTCTAATCGTAAATAGTCGTTGGCAATGCTTGATCGCAGAATAGCCACGTTTTTTCCTTGTATATCCATTTTCCTAAGGCTTTCAACAATTCCTTCAGAGCTGTGCTGAAGAGAAACCAAGTTCACCTCTATTCCATAATCCTTAAGCCTTCCTTCTGTTTTAGGACCTATAGCGACAATCATGGCTTTATTTAATTCTTTAAGAAAAACGTCTTTTTGTTCCATTTTTTCTAAAGAATCAATTAAACTTGTAACGCCGTTTACGCTCATAAAAATTACATATTCTACTTGCCCATTGAGAACGTTGTTGACAAACTCGGTTATTGGGCGTCTATCTCGCAGCGGCTTGATCTCCACTGTTGGAACTACGTAGGGCTTTCCACCTAATCTGGAAATCAGCTCAGCGAGTTCGCGCGCTTGTTCCTTTGGTCTAGTGATTGCTATAACTTTCCCCTTAAGTGACAAGAGTTTCAACCTCTCTTTAGCCAAGACAACTCCTTTCGCATTTTTACAACATCACCGATGACTATTACAGCCGGAGGCGTCACACGCTTCTCCCTAGCTTTCTGAACAATGTCGTTGAGAGTTCCAGTTATTATCCTTTGATTGTTTGTCGTTCCATTCTCTATAATGGCTACGTTTGTCAATGGATCCCGTCCACCATCCAATAGAGATTTAACAATGCCTTCCAGTTTTTCTACGCCCATCAACACCACTATTGTATCAACCGATGTTGCAAGTTTCTCCCATTTCACGCGACTCTTCAGTTTGGTTGGATCCTCATGTCCAGTGACAATCGCCACCGATGAGGCGTAATTGCGATGAGTGACTGGGATGCCTGCATAGGCAGGAACGGCTAGGGCAGAGGTTATTCCAGGCACAACTTCAAACTGAATACCTGCTTTCCGTAGTTTTTGCGCCTCTTCTCCGCCGCGTGCAAAAAGGAAAGGGTCTCCTCCTTTTAATCTAACAACGACTTTTCCTTGCTGAGTCTCACTCACTAAGATTTCGTTAATCTTATCTTGGGATACCTTGTGCTTTCTTGGGCGCTTGCCTACATAAATTTTCTTGACTTTTTCTGGAATCAACTCTAAGATAGGTTTCGTAACAAGATTATCATAAACAACTACATCAGCTTTTTGGAGAATCCTTAACGCCTTGATGCTTAGGAGGTCAGGGTCACCTGGTCCTGCGCCTACAAGATAGACTCTACCCTTTTTCATACAATTCTCTCCAATGCCGAATGAGGCTTTCAGCTCCAAGCGTCAGTGTTTCCTGAGCTACTTTCAACCCAAGTTCTTCAGGATAAGCCAAATCTCCAGTTTTAGAAGTTTGGATTTTCGTCTTTCCATCGGGCGAAAGAACTGAAACATAAAGGGACAATGTGCCGCTTTTTGCTTGGGCTATAGCACCTAAAGGAACTTTGCATCCTCCTCCAATCTTTCTCACGAAGGCCCTTTCGGCGAGCACTGCCGCCATTGACGGCCAATGATTAATTCGTCTCAAAACTTCATTAACTTCCTCGTTGTCTTCTCTTGCAACAACCGCTAACGCTCCTTGCCCAGAGGCCGGCGTGAACTCTTCTATTGGTAGGCGTTCGGTTATGACATCCTGTATGTTCAGTCTCTGCAACCCAGCTTCGGCGAGGATTACAGCGTCATATAGTCCCTGCTTGAGCTTTCTCAATCTCGTATCCACATTTCCTCGAATAGATTCAACCTTTAAATCCGGCCTTGCATAGTGAAGTTGAGCTTTTCTTCGTGGGCTTCCTGTTCCAACGACGGCTTTGCTAGGTAAATCCTTTAATTTCATTCCATCTCGTGAAATAAGAACATCGTGGGGAGACTCTCGTTCTGGCACAGCCACAATTATGGTTTTGGGAGGCTGGACTGTCGGAACGTCTTTCATGCTGTGAACTGCGAAGTCAACGTCTCCTCGGAGTACGGCTTTATCGATGTCCTTTTCAAAGATTCCCTTTTCCTTAATCAGAAGCAGTGGTTTACTGGTTATTCGGTCACCGGTTGTCTTGATTACTTTAACCTCAATTTCTAGGTCTGAAATTTCTTTCTTCAGTTTCTTGACTACTATGTCTGTTTGTATGAGAGATAAGTTGCTTCCACGTGTTCCGACGGTTAGTTTCACGTGATTTTCCAGCCTACAACGCTCTAATTGCTGAATCCATTGCTTCCAATGTCTTGGTTAAGTCCTCGTTTGTATGAGCGGTAGAGATAAAGCATGTTTCAAACTGGGAAGGTGGAACAAACACACCTTGCTTCATCAGCTCTCGCTGATAACGCATAAATTTGGCATTATCTGAACTTTTAGCGGTTACATAGTCTGTCACTGGTTGATCTGTGAAGAAAATTTGAAACATTGAAGCAATACCATTTATCTGCGCTGGTACTTTCGTGTCCTCAACTATGTCGAAGAGTCCTCTCCTGATCTTGTCTCCCGACTCCTCGAGTTGTCTATAGATGGTGTTTCGATTTTTAACCAGAATGTTCAGTGCTGTTAATCCAGCGACTACGGAGACGGGGTTTCCGCTGAAAGTGCTTGCCTCATAAACCTTTCCAAGCGGGGATATAAGCTCCATGATTTCCTTTTTTCCGCCGAAAGCGCCTATGAGGAAACCCCCGCCCATAATCTTCCCGAGGGTTGTCATATCTGGAACAACCCCGTAGTGTTCCTGCGCTCCGCCAAGGGCAAGTCTGAAACCAGTTATCACTTCGTCAAAGATTAAGACAATTCCTTCTTCCTTGGTTATCTTGCGAACCGTCTGTAAATATCCGTCCTTTGGGAGAACTACTCCAGCGTTTCCGATAACAGGTTCTAATATCACGGCAGCAATCTCATCTCGATTTTGATCAACAGCTTTTTCAAGTGCCTCGATATCGTTGAAGGGCAAGACTATAGTGTTTTTTGTGGTGTCTTTTGGGACGCCGAGCGACGTGGGGGCTCCAAATGTTGTGGCGCCGGAACCTGCCTTTACTAAGACATAATCATGAGCTCCATGATAACATCCTTCAAACTTCACGATTTTGTCTTTGCCCGTGTATCCTCTAGCTGCCCTTATTGTATGCATGGTTGCCTCGGTTCCGGTGTTCACAAGCCTCATCATTTCCATGCATGGAACTACTTTAGTGACGAGCTCTGCTAACCTAACTTCGGCTTCGGTTGGAGTCCCATACATGGTTCCTTTTTCCAATTGTTCTCTAACTGCTTCAATTATCTCTGAACGGGCGTGACCTAACATAAGGGGACCGTAAGCCAAGCAGTAGTCTATGTAGGTATTTCCGTCTACGTCATGGATTTTGGAGCCTTTGGCATGAGATGTAAAGAATGGGTATGGTTTGAAGGCTCTAACTGGGCTGTTGACTCCTCCGGGCATGAGTTTTTCGGCTTTTGCATATAGCGCCTTAGATTTGGATTCTATCATTTTTCGGTTAACCACCTAGCTGTCTCCTTAGCAAAGTAAGTGAGAATCATGTCTGCCCCAGCCCGTTTGATTGCCGTTAAAACTTCAAGAGCTATTGCCTTTTCGTTAATCCAGCCTTTTTCGGCTGCTGCCTTGATCATGGAGTATTCTCCGCTGACGTTGTAGGCTGCTGTAGGCAAACCGAATTTTGTTTTCACCCGATAAATCAGATCAAGATAGGCTAAAGCTGGCTTAACCATGACTATGTCTGCGCCCTCCTTTATGTCCAACTCGACTTCTCGAAGGGCTTCATTTGGATTAGCATAACTCATCTGGTAGCCTCTCCGGTCGCCGAAAGATGGAGAAGAATGCGCAGCCTCTCTGAATGACTCATAAAATGAGGAAGCATGTTTAGCTGAATAAGCCATAATAGCCACATTCGCAAAACCGCTGTTATCTAAAGCTTCCCTTATTGCTTGAACCTGTCCATCTATCATACCAGATGGCGCCACAACGTCGGCACCCGCTTCTGCATGGCTCACAGCCATTCTCTGCAAGATTTCAAGGGTTGGGTCATTTAGAACGTCATTACCTTTAACAACTCCGCAATGTCCGTGGCTCGTATATTGACAGAGGCAAACATCAGTCATCACTACCAACTCATTTTCCAGAGTTTCTTTTATAGCCTTGACTCCTTGCTGAACGATGCCGTTCTTATCGTAAGCAGAAGACCCAACTTTATCCTTTTTTACTGGAATCCCAAATAGAATCACAGCGGATACGCCTAAGGAAGCGATATTCTTCGCTTCCTTAGCAACATAGCGTAAGGGTAATCGAAACTGACCCGGCATGGTATGTATAGGTTCAGGGTTATTGATGCCTTCTTTAACAAACATAGGGTAAACCAAATCGCTTGGGGTCAGAGTCGTTTCTTCGACAAGTTTCCTAATTTTTGGTGTTCTTCGAAGCCTTCTCATCCGAAGTTTAGGAAACATCGCTTTCTTCTGCTCCTTGAGGCGGATTAAGACCGAATAGCTCTTGAACAAATGAGACTTTGTTAACATCGCCGCTCTCGGCGGCTTTTCTTAATTTCACGATTGGATGGTACAAAATTCGTTCAGTTAACTTATGTGTCAAATTATCAATGACTTTTCGTTGTTCATCATCCAATTTTCCAAGCATTCTTAAGGCTTTTTTCAGTTCTTTGCATCTGATTTCCTCGGCTCGACAACACATGGCTGAAATGATAGGTTCTACTTGTTTGCGTTTTAACATTAACTCTAAGCGCCTAGCCTCTTTCTCAACTATTGTCTCCGCTCTTTTTGCCTCTCTAAGACGCATCCTAAGATTTGTCTCAGCAACTCCTCGCAGATCATCAATGTTGCGGAGCTCTATGTTTGGCAGTTCAGCCACGCTTTCTTCCACATTCCTAGGTTGAGCTAAGTCTATGATAAGTAGCTTCTTGTCCTTTCTATCATCTAATATCCTTTCTACCAACTCTTTCTTTAGTACATAGTGAGGAGCTGAGGTTGCAACGATCACAGCGTCGACATGAGCCAGAAGTTCGCTGAGTTTGTTGAATCTAACAGCTTGCCCACCTAACATTCTCGCAAGTCTAACGCCTCTGTCGTAGGTTCTGTTAGCTACAAAGAGCACAGCTTGCTTTCTGAGAGCTAGAGCTTTGCCCACAAGTCCGCCGGTTTCACCAGCTCCAACCACAACGATCTTTCTATCTTTTAAATCTCCAAAGACTTCTTCTAGTAGATCAACAGCGGCGGACCCTATCGAAATAGCACCTTTGTTGATCGCTGTTTTGAGGCGGACCGCTATCCCTGTTTTGACGGCTTTCTTAAAGGCTGTTTCCAGAATTGGCCCAATTGTACCGCATTTTTTTGCTTTGTTGACTGCTTCTCGAACCTGACCGAGAATTTGGTCCTCGCCGACTATCATAGACTCCAGACCAGACGTTAACCTCAAAAGGTGGATTAGCGCCTCTGAGTTGGAGGATTTTTCGAGCGTGTGGTAGAATCTCTCTTTGTCTAGTCCAGCCCTTTGCCTCCAGTGTTCAGCGATTTCTGACTCGGCCTTCACCAAGTTTTGTTCTGGGACAGTGGCGAAGATTTCAACGCGATTACAAGTTTGTAATATTACGCATTCCTGTACGTAACTGAGCGCATGCATCTCTTCCAATGCTCTGTGAAGGTCATTGAAGGTCAGCGCTTCTAGGGTGGTTATGGGAGTTTTTTTGTGTGTGAAGCGGAGATTGAGTATTCTGCTTGTTTCTCCGCAGATTCTCACGTTTTTAGTATTTTTCAATGATTTGTTTGGCAAGAGCCTCTGCCTCCTTTAAGTTGTCTTCTTTGAGTAGACGTTTGACATCGGAGTTCTGGATGATTTGATAGAGAACACTTTTGCGGGCTTTTTCGTCTGGTATGTGAGACTTCGCGAGTTTTCTGGCGTAATGTTGAAGCTCCACTTGGAGAGCGTCCTCTTTCGTGATGAGTTCTTCAACTCTTTTGCGTAGAATCCTTGCCATCGCTGGACTTTTGCCTCCTGTGCTTACCGCTATTTGGATTTCTCCAATTTGTGCAATGGCTGGTAGGTAAAAGTCGTTAATTGAAGGCATGTCTACGGCACACACGAGAACCCCTCTTTTTCTTGCTTCCTTGACAATGTCCTCGTTTAGTTTCGGATTATCGGTTGCGGCAATGACTAAATCAGATTTTGAAATCAACGAGGTGATTGATGGGGAGTCAACCTTAACCTCTGCTTCTACTAGCTTCAGCTTTCCTTGTTGACCTAACCGTTTAAGGTCATCCGTGAAGCTCTTGCTAACAACGACAACCATTGAATTTGCTTGTAAGAACTTTCTGGCTTTCTTTTCACCTATCTTTCCGCCACCGAATATTAAAACCGTTTTTCCCGCGAGCTTCAAGTCAATAAGCATATCTTGCATCTCTTCTCGGCTGGCGTTAATTTATCTCAAGTTTGAATATAAAAAATTTGCGGACTCTATATTTAATCAATGAAAACGATTACGAATTCCGAAAAAACGTTGACTCGCCTATAGGTGAACTTAACGTCAGTTAAATTTTTGGGAAAGTTTCATATGGAAACTTGTTTTAATACAATTGTGGTGAAGTTATTGTCTGTTAAGTTAGATGAGGTGGATAAGAAACTTCTGAACATGTTACAGAGGGATGCGCGAACCCCGTTTGCCAAGATTGCTCGTAAATTAGGTGTTAGTGAAGCAACTGTGAGGTTTCGAGTTAAGAAGTTGATTGAGAAGGGTGTTATCACCCGATTTATTACTTTGCTTGACCCAAGGAAGATCGGGTTACCCATAACCGCCACAATTGTGGCTAAGGTTGAGCCATCACTGCTCGATAAGGCTGTTGAGCAGTTAGCATCTTTTGATGAGGCACACCACGTGTTCCAGAGCACTGGAGAATATGACATTGTTGCCGTGGTTCACGCTAGAGACATGACTCATCTCGGCGAAATTAGGAAAAGAGTGAAGATGATTCCGGGGGTAAGGGATGTGTCTGTGTCGGTTGCTACGCGTATAATGCGGGTTGAACCCATATTTAAACTATAACAACTTATCATTATGACTCGCCCACTAACACATAACTTTTAAGTCTGACTGACCCTCTTTCAACTATGAAAGCCAATTTTATAGAAAAAACTTGTGAAATAAAGACCAAACACGCCACGTTTCCAATCAAATTTTACGCTCCAGCATGGGCGAAGGGCTATAAATGCGAACCTGGCACGTGTGGCTTATGTTGTATTGTGCAACGGCCGGAAAAAGTTCCAGACCAATTCCTTGACATTTTTCCTAAACTCATCTGTGGTTTTTATGATCTTGAACAAAAGAAATGTAAAAGATACCTTCAGCGACGCTTTGGGTGTAGGGTATTTCCTTTCATTTTCGGCGTTGAAGAGGGAGCAATTGTTACTTCGACAATGCTTGGTTGCCCTGCAACGAATTCCAACCTTGAAATTGACTCTGGAGTTATAGTAAGAGCATTAAGTGATCCATATATACTGCGCGCAATTGTCGAAATGGATATACTGTACAAAGAAGCTAAAAACAATGAAATGTGGAAGGAGGCTGATCGTTTTTGGGTCAGTCTGTCAGATGAGGTGAGGAACTTCTTTAAGCGGAAGAAAAGCTTTCCGTTTGTGTCAGAGCTTAAAGATTTAGTTTTCGATGCAGCTGACGATTTTCTAGAAATTCCGAAATTAAAGAGAGAACATAGTGAACTTCCTCCGTGGTCAAAACTTGTATTCAACGTTGCAAGAGGGTACATTGCAACTAGGTTTGAATCTTGCAGAGTTTACTACATAAAAGTTCGTGGTTCAGAGACCATAATGATTTCGGTTGATAGCGAATTACGAGACAGAAGGGAAGTTAGGTTTAAAACTCCTGAGAAGTCTCCAGACTTAGAACTTGATAACGGCGCCCATAATCTTTTTAATAATTATGTTTCGCTGATGTTTAAGCGTCCTTTTCTGTCTTTAGCAGCTACGTGCCTTGAATTTGGTCCTAGACATGTTCCAGTTTATTTGTCAGAGCTTTTGGTCGGTTCTTTGGTGTCTCTGGAAATTGGGGCGGCTATAATTTCGAGTAGAGATGAGCTTACAAGGGTTGATCGCGATACCATGAGGGAAATAATAAGTTTTTCCGAACCCGTAGTTCTCAATCAATTCGAGATGCTTTCACTGCGTGTGATTCCTATAGAATATATTCAAAAAAAACCCGATTTTTCTGCGGTAGGTTATAAATCTAAAAAGAAGAGTTGTGGCTTTTAGGTATTTTAAAAAAAGGGGAATATTGGCAGATCAGATGGTTTATTCTTCTCTGCCCGTTTTTGGAAGTTCTACTCGAATTTGTCTACTACGTTGCGCGCGCTCAGTATGGCGTCCCCTACACCGAAATCTTCGATGTAGTCGCCGGCGAAGTAGATTCTTCCAACTGGCTGTTTGTTCTTTGCGTAGTTTCCGTTTAGCACGTGTTCGACTGGCCAGATAGGTCCGTATGGATCCCACTGGAACACGCGTCCGGATCCCTCGATATAGTAGTCTCTGACTTCTGGCCAGTAGGTTTCTAGATCATCTAACACATGATTCGTTATCTTGTCAGCGGTTGCTGTGTTAGCGTGTATTCCTTTGGGTTTTCTCCATAGGTTGCTCGCTTCAGGTTCATTAATGTATGTTGAAAGTATTCCTGTTGAACCCGTTTGGAAGCTTGTCTCGTTGCCAATGCTGTAGGCACCAGGCCTAAGGGTGTGATGGACACCGTGATCCGAGTATCCGCCCCAACCTTCCATGCCGTACTTTGTCTCCCAGAACCTTTCGCTGTACTGCTGAAGTGCTAGAAAGTTTTTGGGTGCTCCCATTGATTCTAGAATGGCTACCCTGTCGCTTGGAAGCTCCGGAACTATACTGGCTACCTTACTGTGCTGAGTAGCGACGATTGCAACGTCAGCCGTGTAGGTGCCGTTGTGAGTTTCTACTTGGACGCCTGTGGCTGTGTTTGTCACACTGGACACTGGTTCGTTCAGGTGCACGGCGCCCGAGGGTATTCTTTGCATAAGTCTTTCAATTATTCCGTAGTTGCCTCCCTTAAGTATGTAGAATCCTCTACCGAGATCCCAGTAGGTAGCAGAGAGGATGCCAAATGCCGCGCTACTTAGGTATGAATTTACCCCGAGTTCACTCCTCAGGTTAATGTCCCAGAGTTCTGCTACGTCAGGGCGCCAATGTGGTGTTCCATCTGGATTATGTAGCATCCAGTCTTCGAAGTCTGTATAGTCATAATCTGGGTAGTCCCCTGTGTCCAAGGGCCAAGTACACACATCTGGTCCTATATCCCCGATTTCATCCTCGGATGCAAAGAATCCTGCTGCTCCTTCCGCGTCGTCGAATGGAAGTGAATTAATGAATTGCGTCCAAGTGCCGTCCTGATAGTGGTATTCGCCTCTCCAGTAGTAATACTGGGAATCCGGCCACTTTATATAGTCATTCCCCGTGAATCCAAGTTCGCTAAGAAGCCACCAAGTGTCTGGGTCCACACATTTGTCATACCACTCCATGAACCCTACTACGGCGTGCTGTCCGTTGGGGTAAGTTGCCGTTTGAATTCTTCCGCCTGGTCTGTGGCAAGACTCCAGCACTGTCACCTCTTTTCCCATGTCCGTGAGCAACATAGCCGCTGTTAGACCCGCAACTCCAGCGCCTATTATAACAGCACTATTGATGGGAATCTTCGGTTCTGGAGGCGGCTTCTTTGCCGCCTGCACGCCCGGCGGAAACAGTTGACCAAGCAAATCTTTGCCTGCTGCACCAGCTACCCCAGCA
>Ga0180300_10000958_pt1 | contig 13170 bp, 12 predicted proteins | sample GuaBasSediGuay15_FD_121798 | JGI IMG/M metagenome (GOLD analysis project Ga0180300, IMG submission 121798) | Subseafloor sediment microbial communities from Guaymas Basin, Gulf of California, Mexico - Guay15, Core 4569-2, 21-24 cm | ecosystem: Environmental > Aquatic > Marine > Hydrothermal... | reverse complement strand
TTGACTTTCATCTGGTTCCTGCAGCGCAAAATGTGGGAAATTGAGCGTTCCATGCTGAGCTTCGGCAGGTCGAGGGTCCAAACGTAAGCTATTAGCTACGTGCAGTCATGGCCGACAATTTTGAAGGTTCAGGCGCAGTGTGCTTTGACAACATTATGTTCCTGCGCCGAACTACCCGTGGCCAGATTTCAATAATCTGGTATAAAGACGATACAGATATAGAGGAATCATCTTAAATGAATAGCGCTCAAGTTTATCCGGAGCGGACTCTTTCGCACAAGTGTGATTCAGTTTTGCGGCGGCAGAAGATGTTGCGGGAACCTCTCTTCATGCTTGCTCTGATCACGTTACCTTTCAGTGCTCAGGGGATAGAACCATATGGTATTACCCTTGAAGTATCCTACTTGTGTGTTCTCGCATTTTCATTGATCTATTTTTGGAGCATCCCCCCACGCCACTTGGACCGGGAAGATAAGATATATTTCCTGTTCCTGTTCTTTGCTGTGATTTCTTTGGGCTACAATATAGTTCGATGCCGAGTGTCGATTCTTGAGGAACTCAGCGGCTTACGATTTTCGATGCGCCAATTAGCTCACTTGTTTCGCTTTTTGCTTTTCTACATGATATACAAGTCATTCAAGGAGTTTCTTAGCACAGGAGACTGGGTGTATCGCCAGCATCTATTCTATAAAGGACTCATAGCAGCCGCTTGGATCCCGGCTCTTTACGGCAGTTATCAATTCTTTGCGCAGCGTTTTAGTTGGCCACTTGCCAGCATCAACAACCTGCATGGGGTTGGGGCATTTCTCACCCCCCACTACCTGGATGACTTAAGAGGTTCCTTCTATACGATTATTGCTACATTTGGTGAGGCCAAAACGTATGCTGGATTCTTGTTGGGGATAATTCCACTATTGATGGGAATCCGAGCAACGATGAAGAGAGAGACGAGCTTTAAGTCTTTTCTTCCTGTATCCAAATCGTCATCGAAGTGGCTGGTTGTTTTGATAGGCACGCTGATAGCACATTTTGCCCTTGGCTTTTCAAGGACTGCCTATATTACTCTTGTTTTACTGGTGCTCTTTATTTTTTTGTTCATAAGCAGGAAGGCAGCTCTAGTGATATGTATATTGGTCTTGATTTTTCTCGTCGGTGCTTCCTTGTTCATGGGAAAACCACCTTTTTCACTGTTAGGTGGAATGTGGACTTCGGTGTGGGAGTTTGGCGATATAGGCAGAAAGATAATTGAACGGTGGATGGTCGTGTTACGATACGTGAAGGAAAGTCCTCTTTTGGGATATGGACTTGGAAATGTCTTGGAAGAGCCCATTATGATTGTTACTCGCAGCAGAGTGACATTGTGGTTCGGAGCGCCGGGTGTGCTTGGCCAGTTGCTCCCAGGAGTAGGAATTCTCGGTACAGTTCCCTTCCTTGTTTTTCTGGCCAGCCACGTGTGGCTTAGCCTCGCGAATCTACGAAGGCTGGACCGTAAGGATGGGTTATATTCTCTCTTGCTATTCTCTCTCGTCGCCGTGGTTGGAGCATGGACCATTCGGTTCATTCACTTTCACGCAAATGCTACTATGCCATGGATTGTACTTGCTGAGAATGTGGCGCTCAATCGAGTTGCAGAACGTCTGATTCAGACAGCAAGAGGTGATAGGGAGGATAGTTGATGCTACCCTCGTTCTTAGGTATAGGAGTGCCCAGAGCTGGGACGACGTGGCTCTACAAACTACTGGCTGCTCATCCGGACGTATATGTACCTTTACGTCGTAAAGAGGTTCATTTCTTCGACTCAAATTATGAGCGTGGCGTCCAGTGGTACAAAAAGTTCTTCCCCCCGGATGACGCAGCTGCTCGCTACCAGGCGATAGGGGAAATCACGCCGCACTACTTGTTCCACCCCCGTTGTCCGGAACGCATCGCCGCAACGTTGCAAGATCCTAAGTTGATTGTGATACTACGCAACCCAGTTGATAGAGCCTACTCCCACTATCTCTTTAGAGCACGGGTTGCGAATTACACTGGGTCATTCGAAGGTTTTTTGTCTTCTTGCCGTGAAGCGATTCAGTGGGGTTTCTACAGTCAGGGGCTTAGGAACTATTTGCGTTATTTCAGTAGAGATAAGATACTGGTGTTGATCTATGAAATTGCCGTAGTTGATGTTCACAAAACGATGGAGGCACTCGCTAACTTCTTGGGAATCGCAGTGGCTAGATTTCCACCGAATGTGGGATTTGAAAGAATCAATCCAAGTTATATCCCGAAATGGCGTTCTCTCTACGCCTTGGCCACTAATGTAGCTCACGTTCTTCGTAACAAATATGAGCTTGATTGGGTCGTTAATCTGGCAAAGAGGCTTGGCATAAAGCAGGTGTTCGGCCAAAGCGGCTCTGTGCCGCCGATGAAGGAGCAAACCAAGAAGTTTCTCCGAGGAATATATGAGAAGGAAATTGAAAAACTAGAGGCAATATTGGAGATAGATTTGCGATGTTGGAAGCAGGTATAGGAGACATGGTGAGAACCGCATACAATAGAGAAACAGCCTATAGCTATGATGAGAAGCGTTTCCTTACCCCTCAGGGAAAAGTCTTCGACCAATTGGAAAAAGAACAGCTGCTTCAGGTGTTACATCGCCTGAACAAGCCTGCACAGATTCTCGAAGTAGGATGCGGTACAGGGCGATTCCTTGAGCTCGCCTTGGCTAGTGATAGGCACACCGTGTGGGGTGTAGATCCATCGCCATTCATGTTAGAAGTTACGAGAGGAAAAAATCTGGATTTCGGAAGGCTGCAACTAGTATGTGCAGAGGGGGCTTTCTTACCGTTCCCTGACGACAACTTTGACTTGGTGTATTGCATTCGCGTTCTGAACCAAATCGGTTCGCGCGATTACGCATTTTACATGATCCAAGAGATGCTACGAGTTTCCAAACAATTGGTCCTCTTAGAGTTCGTAAACAGGGTACGACTTGTTCGTAAGAGTGAGCGCGGTACTCAACTTACGATCACCGATGTCGTTAACTTGTTGGCGTCGTTCCCCTCTGTTCGATTGGTTGATATATCTGGGATCCTCTTTTTCTCGCAAACAGCTCTCATGTTGGTACCGCGACCATTCTTAAAGTTGTTTGTTTGCATTGATCAGATGTTTTCCCTACGTCTTCCACACCTGTGCAGTAGGGTGTACGTCACTTTAGAGAAAGTATGCTAAGTATATCTATGTTCTTAGTGAGATGCTCTATGATTGTTGCAATATGCGAGTTGCAATCTATGTGACCGGAGCTAAGTGGCCAGCTTGGAAAGACTCTATTGTGTCGGGACACGTGCAGATTCCGTTAAAAACAGCGAGTCTTCTATTGCAGCGGGGTTACCACGTCACATTGATCACCACGACTGCACCGATGGACTATCGAATTCCACCACTCGTTCCGCTGGAAGGGCTTGAAGTCAGAACAGTCGCCAAGGCCACGAAAGAGTGGCCCCGTAGAGGATTTGATCTATTGAAAATAGGGCGGCAATTTGCCGACCTTAGGTCTCTGCTGAAAAATGAGCGTTACGATATCCTCCATTTCTTTGGCGCGAATAGCACTGCATACCTCCTGGGTCTTCTAAGAGTTACAGGAGTCAGAATCAAGTCACTTATGACGTTTACTAACTTTCGGCGCTTATCTAATCCTGGTCTGATAACGCATAGATTGCTCGATTACATTGACCAGTTCTTAGCCTTATGTGACTATTCGAAGAACTTGGCTGTTAGATCAGGTTTGAGTCGAGTCCAAGTGACTCGGCCAGGTTTGCTCAAACACTTCCAATGTAGGGGTAAGCAGTTGATCCGACTCCGTCCTGAGGCCTCAGATCTGGTACTCTTCTGGCGCAATGCGAATGAGCAAAATGGCGCAGACGTGTGTCTGGAAGCATTTCAATGCCTTTCTGCTGAGTTTCCCATGGTGGACTTTGTGTTTGCTGTCCGTCCTCATGACTGCCTTGAAGAAAAATTGAGGCGGATCGCCGATGAGATCTCCAATGTCCATCTTCTATTGTACCCTTACCCTGATGGTATGACAATATCCGATCTGATTTGTTCTGCATCCTGTGTTGTGATGCCTTTCCGTAGTCTTACCATGAACCCACAATTCGCTGTCTTAGAGACACTTTCGGCGGGTGTTCCTCTGATAACTACTTCGGTAGAATCTAACGTCGAGCTGATACAGGATGGTGAAACAGGTTATTTGGTGCGCCCTTCAAGTGCCCACGAAGTATATACAAAGGTTAGATATATCTTGGAGCACAAGCTGGAGGCAGGGAACGTTGGGAGAAACGCCAGACATCAGGTGGAGCAGATTTGGAACTGGAAATCGTACATAGACAGCATTGAAGATGTATATGCTCAAATCAGCAGCTAAACTTGGAAGGAGGAGGTGTTAAGTGCGTAAGGATATTAAGGTATCCATAATAACGCCTTCTCTGAACCAAGGTGAGTTCATTGAGGACACAATCAAAAGCGTGTTGGATCAGACTTATCCCAACATTGAGTATATTGTTGTTGATGGCGGCTCAACTGACTCTACGGTTGAAGTGCTGGAGAAATATCGGGGATATTTCCACCTGATTCAGAGTCAGGATAGTGGACAAACAGATGCGATCAACATCGGCATGAGAGCCAGTACGGGTGAACTTGTCGGCTGGCTCAACTCGGACGATATTTACGAAAGGAATTGTGTTGAGAAAATCGTAGCCAGGTATAAGGAACAACCTAACGCCAGTATTTATTACGGTGCGATACGGTTGATAGATGAAAGCGGGCACTTCATAGGATTTCCCAAATGGCGTGGTCCACTTACCTACGAGCGTCTGCTTAGAGGATCGTCCGCACTATGGCAACCAGGATCTTTTTATCCGCTGGATTTAGTTAGGAAAGTAGGTTACTTGAATCCCGAATTGTTCATGCTTATGGATTTTGACTTGTACCTCAAGTTGCTCAAATTTGCGCCGGCGGAATTCGTGCCTGAATTCGTGGCTCGGCAGCGGGTGCACAGTTCTACTAAAACTTCTCGTTACCAATTAGTGGCTTTAAGAGAAGGCATTAAGCTTCGAATCCATCATGGCACTCCTCTTTCCGTAATCCTGCTCTATTGCCTCAAGAGATTCGTTTATCTTGCCAAGTTCTATACTGTCAATAAAGGTAAGACCGTGACATGGAAATATGTTGGTCCAAAGCTGTCGCCGTAGCGCTTTTCTAAACCTTCAAATTTCAGCTGTGGGTGAAGATAATGTCTAGATCTTATGCACGGTTATATAAGAACATAGTATTCCCGGTCATCCAATTGTTACAAGGTCGTCCCACCCTCAGGTACCTTCGTCATCTTGAATCCTGTGTCCACCTCAACCGCAATGAGTTACGTGAGCTCCAGTGGGAGAAGATCAAAGCTGTTCTACGTTTGTCGAAACAGATACCGCTATATAGACGCAAATACTCGGCCCTGGGTATTAACGTGGATGATATACGTTCATGGGATGATTTCGCGCGTTTGCCTTTCCTAACAAAGGATGAAGTTCGTCAGGCTGGCAATGACTTGGTAGCAGAAGCCTATCGAGGCCCGTTAGTTGAAGTTCGAACTGGTGGATCGACAGGTCAACCATTGGTTTATTCTTGTGGACCAGATTTTATCGCAGCAAATCTGGCTGCAGCTTGGAGATCACGCAGGTGGCACGGCATTGATATTGGCGATCCTTACATCCATCTCTGGGGACACTATCGATTTTTGGATCCCAGATCCACTCGTAGGGAGCGATGGATAAAACGTGCCCAAGACAAAATTATGAACAGACTTTGGCTGTGTGCTTATAATATGTCGGAGGCCGATCTTGTATCGTATGTCCAAAGGATATTATCCTTCAAGCCCGCTTGGGGTATCGGTTATGCTTCTGCATTCCACCGTTTGGCTATTTTTTGCAAGGCGCGTGGCCTCTCGTTGCCATTCTCTATGAAAGGAATCGTGTTAACGTCTGAGAATTGTTATGAGTTTCAGCGTGAATTGGTCGAAGAGGTGTTCAATTGTCCTACCATGGTTGAATATGGGCTGACTGAAGTGGGTATAGTGGCCTATGAATGTCCACACGGTCAGTTACATGTTATTGATGAGAACATATATCTCGAAACTATTCCTCGTAAGGGATTGCCTGATGGCACAGGAGAGATCGTCGTCACCCAACTGAGTAATTCCGCAACACCACTCATACGATATCGTACCGGCGATATTGGCACTCTTTCAGCCAAAGCTTGTACTTGCGGAAGAAACCTGACCATACTCGAACAACTCATGGGCAGGGACATTGACATGCTAGTAACGACGGAGGGGCGGTACGTTCATGGACTTTATGTTATTCATATTTTTGACTATCTAGATAACATTAGAGAATTTCAGGTTGTGCAGAAAGCGATGAATTCGTTCGATGTGCTTATTGTTCGAGAGAATACGAATATTCCTGTCGACATAACGTTTCTTCGACAGCGAATGAGGGAGCAATTCGGTGATGACATTCAAGTGTCAATCTTATGCGTGGATCATTTGCCTCCGGAGCCATCGGGAAAGATACGTTACGTCAAATCGGAAGTTGGTCAAATGGAGTTTGGGCAATAACTAATGCATATGTACTGCTATTAACCTTTGACCTAGGTTGAGGGGCTAACCATGATAGTAGTGATTAGTGCCACAAGTGCCGTCGCCGGCGGCTCGGTTACATATCTGGTGAATTTGGTGCCGGCTTTAGCGGAACTAGATAGTAGAAACAGGTATATAGTTTTACTATCACGCTACCAAAAAAAGGTGAGATTAGGATTGCCAGTTAATTTTTGTATAAAGAGAGTTGATTTCCCACGTCCATCTTTACTTTGGCGTTTAGTGTGGGAACAATCCTATTTGCCTGTGCAGTTGTGGCGGTGGAAAGCGGATGTCCTTTATGCTACAACAGACATTGCTCCTGTTTTTGCGCCATGTCCTATAGTATTAGCAGTAAGAAATCCAAATCCTTATTATAAAATGGCTATTTCCAGAAATAGAAGTACAAAATTTACCCTTCAAAGGTGTTTAACACGTGTTTCCGCCAATAAGGCTCGAAAGGTAATTTTTGTCTCTTATTATTCAAGAGATACTATAGCACCTCAGTTGGGTATTCCCTTAGAAAAGACTGAAGTCGTTTATCATGGTATAAACCATAATGTATTTTGTCCCTATAAAACCTTTAAGAACGTTCCATTGAAGCTCCGGGAAAAAATTAATAGTTTGAGACCTTTTGTGCTTTGTGTTTCAACGATAAATCCTCACAAGAATTTAGAAGCACTACTTCGCGCTTGGACTTATATGAATAGGAGGTTACGGAAAAAATATAAATTAGTCATTGCAGGCAGATTCTCTTCCCAAAAATACTTTAATAAATTGCACAAGATATCTAATGAATTAGCTCTCGAGAAGGAAATCATTTTTCTGGGAGAAGTTTCATATCAGAATGTGCCATTTCTTTATAAATGTGCTTCAGCGTTTGTTCTACCTTCTTTACTTGAAACATTTGGACATCCACTGATTGAAGCGATGGCGATGAAAGTTCCTGTTGTTGCGGCAAGAAGTACTTGTATTCCTGAGATAGTAGGTGACTCAGCTCTTCTTTTTGATCCTAATAATTATGAAGAATTAAGTCATAATTTAGAGCGTGTTTTGACTGATGAAGCCTTGCGAAAGGAATTGATCTCCAAAGGTCAGATTCGTGCTTCAAAGTTTTCTTGGACGGAAACGGCAGAAAAGACTCTCTCAGTTCTTGAATTAGCTGCCAGAAATTCTTTATCTAAGGGAATATATATGTAAGCGTAAATTTCGATTGGCTTTTCGAACTCCAATGTTGGCTGATACGAGTGAGCTAAGTACTGACTTTCATGGATAAGCTTTTATATTACTGGAAACGTAATAATTGGGTCATATCCGCAAATTATTTGTTCTATGATTGTGAGAGAAAAAAGATGGATCATCCTGTTTTTTTAATTGGTAATCAGGGTGATGGTTTAACTTTAGTTTCTCGTATGCTTCGACGGCATCCTCAGGTCGTTTCGGTGACGGGCAATTCTAAATACTGGGCGGGGGCGGACGAGATGCAGAATGTGTTTGAGCCGGTTTTACCACCTGAATTATCGGGAATTCGATTAAGAGCCCCAAAGCATAAGTTTTTAACCCCTCCCAGGAGTTGGTCATATGCCTGCGATGATTTAATTGATAAGTATCGAAAGACGGATAAAGATGCTAATGACTATTTAGAAAAAAGGCTGAAACAGATTATTGGGTATGTGATTAGTCGTTATGGTAGAAATATTGATACACCACGATTTGTTGATAAAAGCCAGGTTTTTACAGTTAAGATGTCTTTAATAAACAAGCTATTGGAGGACTGCAGTCCATATTTTATCCATGTGACTCGAAACCCATATGCCACATGCTATCGTGCCGCAATTGGTAAAGCCGGTGATATGAGGAGATATGCTAAGTATTTGAGCCTTGATGAGCGAATCAAAATCTGTATTCAACACTGGTATAATTCAGCAATCTGCGTAGAGGAAGATAAGGATAAGGTTGCTAATTTCATGAGAATAAAGTTCGAAGACTTACTTTGTGATCCAGAAAATGTATTGAAGAAAATCTGTGATTTTGTCGGTTTAGAATTTTCCGATGACATGATACCTCAGCCTCATCATAAACTTCCATTAGGGGTGAAATATAGAGATCGGTGGTATCCGCTCCGACCCGATATTAACCGACAATACTTGGAGAAAATTCCAGAAAAGTATGTGGACTGGATATACCAAAAGTGTGGAAAGCTGGCAAGGACATATGGATATGAGCCACCGGAGAAATGATGGTCATTAATTGTTCGCAACAGTTTATGCCATGAAACAGAGTGTAGTAATGATGTTATTTGTTATATGTTATGAGTTATTAGTGTTATGAAGCAAATTGAGTTAATGTTATTCGTTAAATGTTATAAGTTATTCGCAAGATGAAACAGGTTATCCAAAACTACAAGACCGGGGAACTGCAGCTTGTAGAGGTGCCGGTTCCGGCATTGAAGAAGGGCTTTGTTTTGGTCCAGAATATCGCCTCTCTTATCAGCGCCGGGACGGAGAAGTATATGATCGGGATGGCAAAGAAGAGCCTGCTCGGCAAGGCCCGGGCCCGTCCGGATCTGGTGAAACAGGTAATCGCCAAGTTGAAATCGGAAGGGATCATCGAGACCTATAAGGCGGTTATGGCCCGATTGGATGCCCCGGTTCCTCTCGGCTATTCCTGCGCCGGAGAGGTGCTGGAAAGCAGCACCGAGGAGTTCAAGAGGGGTGATCGGGTCGCCTGCGCTGGCAGTGGCTATGCCTCCCATGCTGAGGTGGTCTGTGTCCCAGTCAACCTGTGTGTCCACATCCCCAGGCGCCATGTTATTAGTTATTCGTTATTGGTTAATAGAGAAAAAGCACAAATAACTAATAACCAATCAACAATTAACTACATCACCTTCGAAGAAGGTGCCTTCGTTGCCCTCGGTGGTATCGCCTTAGAGGCAGTGCGACTGGCCCGACCAGAGCTGGGAGAGCGGATTGCAGTCATCGGCCTCGGCCTTCTCGGCCAGATCACTGTCCAGCTCCTCCGTGCCAATGGCTGCCATGTATTCGGAATCGACATCGATGAGGAGAAGACCAGGATGGCAAAGGAAAGTGGATGTGAGGGGGTCGCAATATCCGGGAAGACCGATGTTGTGGCAGCCGGACGGCAATTTGCACCGCAGGGATTTGATGCGGTCATCATCATGGCGGCAACCAGAAGCAATGAACCGCTGGAACTGGCCGCCGAACTGGCCCGGGAACGGGGGCGGATCATCGCCGGTGGGCTGGTCGGCTTAGAGATCCCGCGCAAGATCTTCTTTGAGAAAGAACTGGAATTTGCCGTCTCCCGTGCCTGGGGTGCTGGTATCTTCGACCTTAAATATGTAGAGAAAAATATCGACTATCCCTATGCCTATGCCCGCTGGACAGCAAAGAGGAATATGGAGGAGTTCCTCAATCAGATCGCACTGGGCAATGTCGATGTTAAGAGATTGATCTCCCATCGGTTCAGAATTGAAGACGCAATGAGGGCATATGAGATGATCCTGAAGGGGAAAGAGAGATACATGGGGGTGGTGATTGAGTATGGAGAATCGGGGAAACGGAGAGACGGAGAGAGGGAGATCGGGAGAAAGACGGTGATGGGGAGAATGGGAGAAGGGGAGGAGGAGAAAGAAAGTTATAAGTTATTAGTTAAAGGTTATTCGGAAAAGAAACGAGCAACTAATCAACAAATAACGAATAACATTGCACAACCAACGCCGTGTATCGGCGTAATCGGCGCCGGGCTCTTTGCAACCGGGACGATCCTGCCGATCTTGAAGAAGATGAAGGATGTCCGGCTGAAGACGGTGGCAACCGCAACCGGGATCAAAGGTCAGCATGCCGCCCGGAAGTTTGAAATTGAAAACTTCACCACCGATTATAAAGAGATCTTGAATGATAAAGATATCAATCTTGTCTTTATCATGACCCGTCATGGCTCCCATGCTAAATTTGTAATCGAAGCCCTGAAAGCAGGCAAACATGTCTTTGTTGAAAAACCATTATGCATCAACCAGTCCCAACTCAAAGAAATTGTTTCCACTTACCAATCACTAATAACTAATAACCATTCACCAATAGTAATGGTGGGCTTCAATCGGAGATTTTCTCCCTTCTCTACCTGGCTCAAGGAGAAATTCAGAACGATATCCGAACCGCTATCAATCCATATCACCTGCAATGCCGGTTATGTCCCTCCTGACCACTGGGTCCACGATCCGGTGGATGGGGCAGGGAGGATCATCGGGGAGGTCTGCCATTTTGTTGATCTGATCCAGTTCTTCACCGATTCGAATCCCGTTGAGGTCTATGCGCAATCACTGGATGCAGAAGGCTATCGCCCCTCCGATAATGTTGCCATCACAATGAAGATGGCCAATGGGGCCATCGGACAGATCCTCTATATCGCCTCAGGGGCCAAACGCTATCCCCGGGAGCGGGTCGAGATCTTTGGTGGTGGTGCGGTCGGCGTGATCGACAACTTCCGGAGGGCGGAGTTTATCTCAGGTAGCACACGTAAGACCAAGAGGAGCCTGCTCGGTCTGGATCGGGGACATAAGGGAGAGCTGGAGGCATTGATTAAAGGGATAAAGGAGGGAAAAAATCCAGTTCCCTTCGATAGTTACATCGCCACGACTTTAACAACTTTCAGAATAGAAGAATCTATACGATGCAGAAAGGCGGTCAGACTTTAGGACTAAGCACTAAGCAGTAGGCAGTAGGCACTAAGCACTATGCAGTAGGCAGTGATGAAGAAATATCGAGGTTACAGAGATTTAAAAGTTTATAAGTTAGCTTATAAATTGGCGATGGAGATGTTCCGCGGATTGCGGGTATTTATCTAAGGAAAAATATGATTATTTCATACAAGGATACGACGAGGTAAACAGAATGCTTAATGGAATGATTGAAAAGCCTGAAAGTTTTCAAACCAAAGGTGCGTAGTGCATAGTTTATTGACATGAGAATCCTCTTGGTGTCAGCCTATTTCCCTCCTGACACGGGATCGGCCTCGCACCTCTTCTACGAACTGGGAGGAGAACTGGTGCGGAGAGGCCACAGGGTCTACACCATTACCGCAATGCCGTCATACTTTCCCACCGGCCAGACCGGACGGTATCGGGGAAGATTCTATATGGTGGAGGATTTTGATGGTATCCGGACGCTCCGGGTTAAAGTCCTTAGCCCTGCCCGTCACATCCCGGTCTTTCGTGCCCTCTGGCAGTTCAGCCTTGCCTTCTGCTTCTTCTTCCTCGGTCTATTCATCCGTCGACCCGATATCATCCTGGTCTACTCGCCACCGCTCACCTTGGGTATTACCGCCTGGATATTGAGCCGGTTAAAGGGAGGGGCATTCATCCTCAATGTTCAGGATCTCTTTCCTCAATCGGTTATTGATCTTGGCATCTTAAAAAACCGGATTCTGATTCGATTCTTCGAGGCGATGGAACGATTTGTCTATCGTCATGCGACCACAATTACCGTCCATTCCGAGGGCAATCGGGACCATGTCGTTGGTAAGGGGGCAAGGCCGGAAAAGGTCCGGGTGATTCCCAACTGGATCGATACCGATTTCCTCAAGCCCGGAGCAAAATTGAATGATTTCAGCCGGAAGTTTGGCCTCGACAACAAATTTGTTGTCTCCTTTGCGGGGGTGCTGGGTTACTCCCAGGATGTTGATGTCATCTTAGAGGCGGCCCATCGGTTGAGGTCCCATCCCGATATCCTCTTCCTCATCGTTGGAGATGGGGTGGAGAAGGCCCGCTTAGTGAAAAAGGCGCAGGATCTGAAATTGGACAATGTTCGCTTTCTACCGATGCAGCCCCGTTCGGTCTACCCTCAGGTCATCCAGGCCTCTGATGTCTCCTTGGCGACCCTGCACGATTTTGTCAGAACCCCGGTGGTTCCATCCAAAATCCTCTCAATAATGGCGATCGGTCGTCCGGTGGTTGCCGGGATGGATCTATCCGGTGACGCCCCTAAGCTGATCGCCCGGGCTCGATGCGGAATAACACTACCACCCAATGATGTTGAGGGATTGGTTGATGCGATCATCAAACTCTACCACAATCAAGAGCTCAGGGAGGAGATGGGCCGTAATGGCCGTCGCTATGCAGAGAAATACCTTTCCCTGAGCGTAGCGGTAAGGACTTACGAGGAGATGTTTGCCGAACTTGCCCCCTTACACCCCCGAGGTGACACCTCGGGGGTGTAAGACCCGAGGTGTAAGGAGGTGAGATGGCCATCTCGGGTGGAAGATGTAAGATTGTCCATTTTCACTTTTTCGAAATTTCGAAAAAGTGAAAAACCACTGTCATGAAGCGGGCTTACCTTATCCTGACCGATTCGGGTGGGATTCAGGAAGAGGCACCCTCCCTGGGAAAGCCGGTTCTGGTGCTGCGGAATGTTACCGAAAGACCGGAGGCGGTCGAGGCCGGGGTGGTGAAGCTGGTCGGGACCGATTTTGACCGGATTGTTACTGAAACGAGG
>Ga0180300_10000957_pt1 | contig 13177 bp, 10 predicted proteins | sample GuaBasSediGuay15_FD_121798 | JGI IMG/M metagenome (GOLD analysis project Ga0180300, IMG submission 121798) | Subseafloor sediment microbial communities from Guaymas Basin, Gulf of California, Mexico - Guay15, Core 4569-2, 21-24 cm | ecosystem: Environmental > Aquatic > Marine > Hydrothermal... | reverse complement strand
TCTTTAGCGTAGCTAGGTATATTGAGTCTTATCTTCACTACATCCGGTATGGCCAGAGGGGTTAAAAAGGGTTCTTTGTCCACTGCACCGTAGATTCGAACTGTGTTACCCCAGCTCGACGGTTTCATGACCCCAAACGGATCTGGTGGAACAACGCCGGGTATCGTGGGGATCTGTGTGCACGCAACTATCACCACCAGTAAAAGGGAGAGAAGACCGAGCTTCGTGAGTACATTCTTTTTCATCCTTGTTCACCTCCTTTTCCTCATAGTCCCAACGCTGCACCGACGTTGATGGTGTAAATTCCCAGCGACATGATTTCCGGATCGTAGGTGAAGGAACTCATGACCTCGATGAAAAATCTTATCAGGCTGCCGGACGAGATACCCACCTTCGCGTGCACGATCCTGTCCGAGTAGAGTCCTGCATCACCCGTTTCCATGTCGTATATCAGTATAGGGGCCACACCTGCGTAGATCCTGGATGTGCCTATAGGGAGGGTGAACAGAAGGAAGGGATCCACCTCAACGAAACGCGCCTCTTCAATCTCTTCCTGTGCTGTTGCAAAAGAACTTACAGGGAGATATGCTTCCAGCGACAACCCCAAACCAGAATCGGTTGAAAGTCCAAGCTTCGCACCGATGAAGGGTCTGTTACGTCCTTCCATTTCCATACCACCCATCGCTCCGACTTCCAGGGCAAATACAGCGATGGATGTTAGCACCACCAAAATACCGAACAAAACAACTCTTTTCATAGCACCCACCTCCACATCTGGGTATGCTCATATCACCATTCTCGTTATTTGCGTACCTTATTCAGACACCACAAAGAGGCATTTTGTTCAAGAAGCGAAACAAATACGTGGGCAATTGGGGAATCAAGAGGAGGAAGTATCGAGGAAAATTCTCATTTTCTCGAGCACTTCCTCACCCCTGTTGTGATCGCGAAGTCTGCTTTCAAGAGCGGGATTTTCCACCAGAGATTTGTATATCGCCTCCACTATGATAGCACGGATGGAATGATCCTCGATCTTTTCGTATGCATTCAGAAGGATCCGCAAACTTTCTTCCGTTGCCATCTTGCCTAGTATCATCGCCGAAATTTCCACCACTTCCCGATCGCTTTCTTCATCCAGCAAATGATATGCGATGATTTCAGGGAGCTTTTCATGGTATTTCCCCAGTTCTACCATCATGTCGTATGTCAACAGCTGTCCCAGTTCATCGTAATATTCCATGAGAAGGGGTAGATGTTTTTCGATCTTTTTGTACTTGTGTTCCGCTAGAATTCCTGCTATCACAAGTGGAAAAGGATCGTTGGGTATGGGATGGGGGGTGATAGCTTCCATGAACACGTTGTACAGCGTTTCCATGCCTTTATTTCCCAACGCTACCAGCGCATCACATACCAGTTCCCATGACTCGGGATCCTCTTCTTTTTTCAGCATATCCGCCAACCTGGGTATGGCCTTTTCTCCAAGTTCATCAACTATCTTCTGTATCACTTCGTGTCTTTCCATTTTCTGTACTCCTTTCTCACCACTTCGGGTGATACACCTCCACCGTACATTTGGACTAATTCGTGGATCTTCTCTTCATCTTCAACTTTCTCGACCTTGGCGTGGCTCCCTTCCTTCCTCACCACTATGTGGTTTTCTGCAGCCATTGCCATCTCAGGCAAGTGGGTTATCAGTATAACCTGATTATCACGTGCCAGTCTTTTCATAAAACGTGCGAGTACATTGGCATATCGTTGTCCCAAACCACTTTCCACCTCGTCGAAGATAAGGATCTTATTTCTGGTCTGAGTTGCCAAATTCAGTGCGAGGTAAATCCTAGAAAGCTCACCACCCGATGCCACCTCTTCAATGGGTGCAAAGGGTGCCTCTTCAATAGTGCGTACTTTCAGTACCACATCTTTTAAGCCGTGAGCTCCAGGTTCGTCACGTTTGGTGAAGATGAATTCTATTTCAGCACCCTTCATTCCCAGCTCTTTCAGATGTTCCTTTACTTTGTTCTCTATCTGTTCAGCGGCATCTGCGCGAAGAGATTCTAGCTTTTCGCCCACCTCTTTCAATCTCATACGCACTTCAACAATCTCATTCCTGGCTCTTTCTACTAGTTTCAATCTTTCATCGATTTCTTGAATTTCTTTTTCCATGATGGAGTGGTTTTTCCTGATTTCTTCCAGAGCTGGTCCATATTTGTACTTTGCCCATCTCAGAAGCTCGGAGAGTTTCCTGAGGTGTTCCAGTGTATCTGTATCCATCATATCCATTTCCATCATTTTCTCATCTACCATCCTGATGAGTTCGTTCGTGGTTTCCAGGATATCCTGTATCATTTCCTTGAAAATACGTATACCCAATCTTTCCATGTTTTCAGCTGTGCCGAAGGCTTCCACAAGATTTTCTTTTCCCCTTTCAAGTATTTCCTTCAGCTGCTGAGCATTTTCACAAATCATCTCTGCATTTTCCAGTGTCTTCACTTCGTCCATAAACCTCTCTTCATCTTCGATATTCTCCAGCAATTCTTTCAATTTACTTGTTTCACTTTTGAGGTAATCTTTCCTCACTTCTAATTCATTGATATCTTCAATAGAGTTCAATATGTCTCTGTATTTTCTGTATTCTCTGTATATCTTCGAATACTATTTGAGTATCTCTTCGGGAACCAGGCGATCTATGAAACCGCTCTGAACATTTCTGCGTGTAAGGGTCCACGTAACACCCTGTTTGTGTATCTCTACAAGCTCTTCTAACGTGTTGTATACCGTTGTTCTCGGAACACTCTCACCGTTCAATCGATAGTTCAATCTTCCCCTCAGGGATCGCAGACTGACTATGAGTGGTTCTTCTTTCCCTGTATCCAGCAGCATTTCAGCGTAGGCCCTTTCCTTGAACACAGGCACACTGGCCTTGGCTCCACAGAGCAGGAGAATGAGTTCGAGTAACATGGATTTGCCTGCTCCTGAAGAGCCTGTGATGACATTCAGACCCTTCGAGAATTCCACATGAAGTTCGCCAAAAATACCGAAGTTTTCGGCACTCAGGGAAAGAATCAAGATTTCTGTTGCCTCCCCAGAATGATGTTGTCGATCAATCTAGCTTTTCCCAAATAGGCAGCAACGGCTACAATGTATTCCTTGTTTTCCTCTATATGTTCCACACTTTCAAGACTATCTTCTGTAACCACTTCTATGTAATCGATTCTCACCAATGGATACTCGGCAATCTTACAACGCATGGCATTCTTGATCTTATCCACATTCCTTTCACCGGAATCGTAGAGTTCCTGTGCTAGCTTTAAAGATTCGTAAAGAGCCACAGCCTGTTTCCTTTCCTCGGGTGACAGATATAGGTTGCGAGAACTCATGGCCAGACCATCTTCTTCACGTATTATAGGGCATTCCACCAGCTCCACATCCAGGTTGAGATCTTCTACCATCTTTCTTATTATCCGGAATTGCTGTGCGTCTTTTTGACCGAAATACGCTCTGGTGGGCATAACTATATTGAAAAGTTTCAGTACAACCGTTGCCACACCTCTAAAATGTCCAGGACGAGAGCGTCCACACAGAATGCTGGAGAGTCTCTCGACATAGACATAGGTTGAGTAACCTGCAGGATACATTTCTCCAACTGACGGTACGAAAGCGACATCCACCTTTTCTTCTTTCAAGATCTTCAGATCTCTTTCGAGATCCCGGGGATATCGATCGTAGTCTTCGTTTGGACCAAACTGCGTGGGGTTCACAAATATGCTCACCACTACAAGATCGTTTTCGTCTCTCGCTTTTCTAACAAGGGAGAGATGCCCATCATGAAGGTAACCCATGGTTGGTACAAATCCTATTTTTTTGCCTTCTCTTCTCACCTTTCGTGCGTATTCTTTCATCTCATTCACCGTTTGCAACACCAGCATCTGATTCTCACTCCCCAACACTTTCCAGTTCTCTATACAGTACAACCTGCCCTTTTCCCATTCTTTTCGCCCTGTAAAGTGCCATATCAGCTTTTTCCACGAGTTCATTCGAAGTTGTGGCATCTGATGGGAAATGGCTTATTCCCGCACTTATGCTGGTCTTTATGCCCAAAGGTTTGAGTTCCGCCACACCTTTTATTATCCTCTCCAGAATGTTCTTGGCTTTCTCCGCTCCCACATCCGGTAGGATTACCGAGAACTCATCACCACCGTATCTGGCAACAACGTCGTCACTTCTGAAACTGGCCTTCAAGAAATCGGCCAAAGCGCGAAGCACACTGTCACCTACCCTGTGACCGTACTGATCGTTAATCTTTTTGAAATCGTCCATATCCATCATGGCTATGGAAAAGTGTTTTTCAAGCTTTATGAAAGAATTCAGACGCGTATAGAAAGTTGCATGATTGAGCAAACCGGTCATCGCATCTAGGAAAGAGCTTTCCAAGGTTTCCAGGTATTTGAAAGAATCCTGTATGACTCTTCCCGTTATTTCAGCAACTATCTCTATGAACCTGATATCCTCTATTATGGGGCGTTTTCCACTGAGTGGCCCATCAAGAGAAATGTAACCTATTATGTTCTCATCCAGATCGTATATGGGAACCAGGAACATATCCCCTGGATGCCAGTTGGTCTCGTCAGTTGGTGTGTCGTATTCTCCGAAGAAGACTTTGGATTCGTCGAGTGGGAGCTCACCTTCCGGTATGAAGTAGGATTTGCTCACTTTGAACTTATCTTCGAAGAGTGCGGTAACTTCCTCAATGGTTGGTGGATTTTCTTTCAAACGTTTGAAATCCTCTTCCGACATACCGTAATATGCGAGTCTTTCCACCAAGCCTGTATTTCTGTCGAAAAGGTTCACCAGAACGTATTTGTATCCAAACCCTTTGCCCATAACTGTGGCTATATCTTTCAAAACTTTTTCTGGTGAGACGGTGGCCCTGATGAATCGCATCATAGAGAGAAGGTTCATCAACTGGTTGTTCACCTTTTCCAGTCTCTTTCTATCTTCGCGTTCTTTCCAGGCCAGCATCATCGCCCTTAGAGTCTGATTACTGGCAATCAGAGTTATCATAGGAAGGGAGAGATAGATCATCTTCAAGGTGAGGTTCGTCGCGTAGCCAATGGCAATGAAGGAGGGAGTGAGCCCCAGAAAGAATGCGAATTCACCGAGCAGGAGTTTGTTTGGCGGTCTACCATACACCATGAAATCCACCAGCAAATAGTTCACCAGCTTGGCAACGGCTAGATACACTATTATTCGCAACCATATCATATTGTGTGGAACCAGACTCATGAACACTCCCGCTACGTAATACGTGAAAACGTAACGTGAAAATATTCTGAGTTTGCTTGCGATGTCCTCTGCCTCGGTCTGCCTTGGTCTTAGGAACACCACAACGGGGAAAAGGGAGGCAATACGCCATCCCAGGAACATAACGGCTGACATGACTCCAACCACGTTGGTGACGAGTTTGAAATCTCCGTAAGCAATCGTCATCCTGTCTGCGAGATAGGTGATCAGAAATATGAGCAGGGTCACATAAGGGTGTGTAAGGGCGTAACGTAGATCTGCGATGAATTCGACGCGTTGTATATAGATCCACACCCCCACTATGATCAGAAGCGTCAGCAGGAGGAACAGTTCACCTTTGCGTTTCAACTTTTTCATTCAGAACATCACCCCAAATCCAAAACTCCAGTTCCACTTTTCATTTGCATATGCAAGATCGAATCTGAAAACCCCTATCACAGGAATTTTCAGATGCATTCCTATCCCGAAGCTGTGCAGAGCTTCGGAATATCGAAATTCTTTTCCCGCGTATCCCAGATCCAGAAAGGCCACAGCGTAGATATCGAGATTGTTCCCACTCGACATCACTTTCTGCCTCAACTCCGTGTTGAGAAGATACATGGCAGGTCCGGAGAGCAAATCGGTGAATCCCCTGATGCTGGTAGGACCTCCAATGTTGAAATATTCCGGTGAACCCGAGATATTCCACATGTATCCCAATTTTAGTCTCGATGCCCAGGATAGATCTTCATGTAGCTTCAGATAAACACGAAGATCGAGCAGCGCTTTATCGAAAGCAAAAGAATCCTCAGGTGTTAATCCTGCCCGCCAGTAACCTGCATACAAATACCAGCCGTCCATGGGATAGAACGGATCGTCCCAATCCACATGGTTGAAGTATATTCCCATTTGAACGACATTGTTGGGTGATTCTGTTGAGGTTGTGAGGGTCGATACACCTGTATATGTAGCGATTTCGGTGATCTTTTTACCCCTGGTGATGGTGAAGTTCAAACCTGCTCGATCCTTTTCGGTGAATCTGTAGGATATGTCGGGCACAAGTTTCCACACCTGTGGCCGTGTTACGGTGGTCACGGTGGCTACAGAAGGTTCTGATACTCTGACGGTGTCAGATGTGGTGGTGTCCTCATAACCGTAGGATAGGGAAAAGTTTATATTGGAGCCGAGCAATCTCGGTACCGAATAAGCCAGTGAACCGCTCGCACTTTTAACACCGGCATTGAGCTTTACGCCAAATGTCTGGCCATACCCAAATGGGTTCAGTACCTCAAAATCGAGATATCCGAGCCAGTTTTTTATGTTGAAGATTTCTCTTACAAAATCCGAGGGATCTTTCACGTTTTCTGGTGGGGTCCAGGTGCCTCCGAACATGAATTTGCGGGGTTTCACGTCTTCCTTCAAATGTATGCTCACCTTTATTCCCGTGGCTTCCTCCGATGGTATGATGTTTATCTCTTCGAAATATCCGAGTACATGCAGGTTTCTATACGTTTCCGCGATTTCTTTCAAGTTCAGGGGTTTACCCATCGATATTTTCAACGAGTCTTCTATGAGATACTTTTTGGTTTTATTCAGTCCTTCAATTTCTATCTTCACGACAGGCAGTTCTTCTATCCTCACATTCAATTTCCCTTCTTCAACGTTCGGAAAGAATTTCACGGATACATAGCCTTCCTCCTCGTAAACACGTCGCAGATGATCTATGAGTACAGCTACAGATGTGTTGTCATATTCACCGGGTTCGAATCTTAATTTTTTGAGCAAATCTTGCGTTTCCAGGATTCTGTTTCCTTCCATATTCACCGTGTCAACACGTTTGATTCCATCGACGATTTTCGGTGGTACGACACGTATTTTCAGGAGGAGCAGCCTTTTGTTCTCATCGTAAACCTTGAGATTAAAAGTAGAGGAAGGTCCCATATAATACACTTTGCTGAGATTGGCGCGCGTTCTCTGTATGTCCATCAGTTTGGGATATTGTGATTTTTCGGAGATGAACAGTTTTTCTATGGGTGTTTTGGATACGTAATCTTTGTACAATGGCACGTTGATGAGTGAACGCAGGTATTTGATTTCTCCTTCTGGTAGATCACCCTCTATTTCTACATCCCATATAGCAAACTCCCTTACCGTTATCTTAACTATATTTTCAGGTACCACAACGCGATCTTCCGTTACCTGCACGTTGGCCTGTACATCCATGAGAACGTATCCAGCGGAATAATAAGCTTCTCTTATATTTTCCATGGTTTCCCTGAGGTTTTTTAAGGAAAGGGCTTTACCCTTTTCGAGCGTCACGATGGTAGCTTGCTTGCTCAGATCCACTAGTTTGGGGCCTTCAACGTCTATGACATAATCCTTCACCACAGGATTTTCCACAACTTTTATTTTCAGGATCGTTGCAGTAGCATCTTTTCCTATATCGAAATCCACTTTAGAGAAGTAACCGCTGTCGAGTATTTTGCGTCCAGCTATCTGAATGTCCAGTGTAAAGATATCTTCGCCAACCTTCAAACCAGCTGCATTTAGTATTTCACTCGCGGGTATGGTAACGTTGCCTTCGACCACTATTCTATCCACAACAATGCCTGCGAGTAACAATCCTATTAGTGTGTAAACAGCGATCGTGATGAATCTTCTCATATTTTTCACTCCTCAGTACAGTGAATTTTCGAGCTGCTCGATCATATTGTACAGCATCTTCATTCTTACAGGATCAGATCGCCACTCCTTTCCCATGAATTCCTCCACTTTCCTGGATTTGATAATATAGCAATTATCTTTTTTACAGCGTTTTATCGTTATCTCAATATCTTCGTTGTTACCTGTTAAGATGGCGAATATGCAATCTTTGAGATCGCCCAGCGGTTGGCAATCCACGTGTCCAGTGTTAAAGGAAGCTTTTACCTCCGTTCCCTCACCAGGAGAGGATCGTATCGAGAACTCACCACCTGTGATCTCGGTAGCGAATTTCAACATTGGCAGTCCCAATCCTACTTTTTTCTTTCTCTCTTTCTTAGTGGTGTAGAATGGATCCAGAGCCTTTTTCAGGGTTTCTTCGTCCATCCCTCTGCCATCATCCCGTACGACGAAGGAGAAGGTTCTTTCGTCCTGTATTACATGAATTTCGATCTTGTTCGCTCCAGATGCTATGGCATTCTGCACCATATCTAACAGGTGATCGCTCAGTGTGCGCAATCCCATTCTATGAGAATCCTCCCTTTTTCTATAGCATCCTTAAATTCCTGGAACTTTCTCGTGTTTGCCCTGATCACACAGTTTCTGCTCCCAATTTGGTCGGGGAAATGAGCATCGCTGGATAATATCACGGTTGAACCTTTAAACATTGTTTTTGCCTTCTCGAGTTCTGATGTGGAGCAAATTTCCACAGCTTCACACCTGGTATTGGGAGGAACCCCGAGCTGATGAATGACACCGAATCTTCTGAAGATGTGTGCGAAAACAACCACCGCGCCTTTCTCGTGCGCGTATTCCACCAGTTCTTCTGTGGAAAGATCCAGCGATTGTCCCAGCCAATCGTTGTACAGCTCCGTGAATTCATCTTTCTCGTTGACTAGCAATTGGTAACCGTGTAATTCGGGGTTTAATTTCGTCTTTTTCATGTGAGGCATCATAATGGTGATCTCGAAATCGAACGCTTCTTCGTAGGATTCAAAATACAGGAGAATGTGTACTTCCTCTCTGGTTTGTACTTCCATACCGGTTATAACCTCTATCCCATGATCCCGTAGAACTTTACTGAAGACAGGTACATTCCTGCAGGTATTGTGATCAGTTATGGCAATCCAGTCCACGTTTTTTTCTGTGAGTTTTTCTGCGAATACTGAAGGGACCATTGTTAAATCTGCACATGGCGAAAGGCATGTGTGCAGATGAAGATCGGCTCTGTATTCATTTAGCACTATTTCCACCGCTTTCTTCGAATATCCTTCTGATCTCGTCCATGGAATTCAGGAAAGCTTCGACGATTCTTGGATCGAAATGCTTGCCGGATTCTGATTTCACTATTTCTACAGATCTATCAAAATCGTATGCCGGTTTGTAAGGGCGGCGACTCGTCAACGCATCGAAGGTATCCGCAACAGCTACTATTCGACCGGATAAGGGAATTTCTTCTCCTTTCAGTCCTCTGGGGTAGCCTTTGCCGTCCCATCTCTCGTGGTGGCTGGCTACAATCTCTATGGCCCTTTCCAGAAAATCCCTTTGTACTTTCCGGCGTAATTCCTGCTGGGTTCGACGCAGGATTTCTTCGCCTATTATCACATGCTTTTTCATTTCTTCGTATTCTTCTTCCGTCAATTTCCCGGGCTTCAGAAGTATGATGTCGGAAATACCTACTTTTCCTACGTCGTGCAGTGGGGAGAACCACAGTATCTCCCTCATGTATTTTGGGGTTATTTCAGGATACAGCCCCGTTTCTGCAAGTTTTTTCGTGATCACGTAGGAGTAATGTGCAACTCTAAGCAGGTGCTTTCCCGTTTCGTAATCTTTTTCTTCCACTATGTCCGCAAAGGTGTGAGCACTCGTTGCCACGAGCTGTTGCACCATATAGGAATAAAAGATATTGCTTTTTATCGTGTTGACAAGCATTTCAAGCAGTTTGGAATGTTCTAGGGTGTAAACATTGGAGTGAGTACTGTTGATGAAAAGAAATCCCACCGTTTTCTCATTTATGACTATCGGAGCTGTAAGGCTGGATTTCATGCCCTCGTTAAGTATGAGTTCCGTTGCTCTGGATTTGCGAACATGACGATAATAACGCTCAAGATCGTTGATGATCCTGACCTTGGGCACTGCCACCAGTTTCTTGAGACTCGTGGACTCTATTTCACACGAGAAACCTGTATCCAGTTTCACAGGAAAATCTGAAACCGTTGCTTCCTCTATCACATTGCCGAAGGCATCTATGAAGGCGAGTGATATCCTCTGGCACGGGATAACCATTTTAACCAGTTCGAAAAGCTTGGGTAGTATATCTTCTAAAGTGCCGAAGGCGGGCAGTTCGAGTAGTACCCTCATGAAGGCGAAGTTATCCTCCACTATTTTCAAGGTTTTCAACGCTTCCCTTTCTTCCTCCCAGATTGCTAGCGGAAACAGTCTGGGTTCGTTTCTGATGACTTTCAGAGCATAATCTGAGATTTGTTTCAGTAACCACCTGTATCTGCCAACGAATCGTCTGCTGAAAGCAAATGTTACCAGCAACGAAGCCATTCCTATGACCAAAGTTATCAGCAGCATAACTCCGACAGTTTCTATCTTGTCTAGTCGTGATTGTAGTTCGGTGATCAGATCATCCAGGATTTTGTGTAGCTTGGCACTCATTTCCTTGAAGGTTTCATCCGTTGGATTTTTGATGGCTTCGATTATCTCGGGTATTTTCTTGATCGTTGGACTCTCCGGAAGCTGGCTTTTCAGTTCTTCCAGATTCGTCACGACGTTCTGAGTCAGAGCCAGGTATTCCTGAAGATAGTGGGTTTCTCCTGTTTCTCTGTAATTCCTGTAATTTATCGCTGCTCGTAACAGCATCTCAGCGGTTTCAGCTAGCCTCTGGCGCGGAAGGGTGTACAGCGCATGCACACTGCGCAGTTTCAGAAAATTGTAGAAAAAAAGAGAAGTTATGATTAGCATTAAAACCACCAGCAGAATGTTGAGGAAAAGCAGTACATTGCTTCGTTTCCTTATGCTGGGACCCGTTTCAGTCAATCTTTTCTACCTCCTCTTTTTCTCGCATGATTACCCCCACTCCGGGAGATGGTGCTACGGAAAATCTGAAGGAGGTTCGTTACCACGTGAACAATTATATAACGTATGTTAGAATTCAGTGAAAATGGGGGCATGGTGGAGGAAGCAGGAAGTGATTTTTTTAACTATGAAGGTAAATGGCATCAGAACCAAGCTGGCATCGCTTCTTGTGGTGGCGCTGTTCTTCTCCAGCATGGAAGTGATCAGCAAACCACTCATGTATACTATGAATCCGTTATTTGTAACATTCGTGAGGTTTTTCATAGGAGGAACTTTTCTCATGTTTTTGAAAAAGCGTATTATACCAGCACGGGATGCTGTTAAACTGGTGTTTGTGGGTTTCACCAACACCGTGATCGCTATGGGAGCCCTGCAATTGGCCGTTAAATATGGTACAGCTTCGGGAACAGCCACTCTAATCGCGTCCAATCCAATATTCGTTGCTCTCCTTGCTCCTTTGATCATAAAGGAAAAGATAAGTATTAAGAGCATCTTCGGAATCGTGTTGGGATTTACAGGTGTGTTGATCATGGGTCGTGATATGAGGATGCACGATGTGAGATGGCTAATTTTTGGCCTGCTTGCACCTTTCGCTTTCGCAATATATACCATACTCATGAAGCCACTTTCTGAAAAATATGACTCCTTGAGTGTCACCGCTTACTCTTCCTTTTTCTCCTCACTGTTTTATCTGCCGCTGCTTCCTTCCATAATCCCTTCACTGTCTTCTTTCAACGTTTCCAGCATTGTGACACTCATTTATCTTGGACTGGGAGTGACGGGGGTGGCTTATACGGTGTACATACACATCGTGAGATCCTGGGGTTCGTTACCCGCTTCCATGGTTTTCTTCATAAAACCTCCCCTTTCCATGATTCTGGCATTCATATTGCTGGGTGAAACGCCCTTGATGAGTGGTCTGATTGGAACCACCTTGATACTTGGAGCGCTGGTGCTGGTTGTCAAAAGGTGAATCATCCGATGGAGCAGGATATGGTAAACTTTAATATGTTAAACTCTTATTGTAAGGTAAACTCGTCGGTTAGGAGGTGTGTACTGGAAGGTGGAAAGCACTGATCCTCTGAGTAGTGGAGAAGCACTGGGTTTCCTCCTGCTCCTCGTGTTGCTCCTCTTCTTATCTGCTCTGTTTTCCGGGTCGGAGACCGCCCTCACTTCTTTAGGGGTTCATGAACTTAAAGACATCCTGACGAAAAAAGAAGGGAAGGAAAAAGACAAGATTCATTCCCTGATTCACAGATCCAACAGAATGTTGACGACCATTCTGATTGCCAACAACACCGTGAATATCCTGGCTACCTCTGTGGCCACCCTGCTGGTTATACGCTTTTTCCCTGTGGGAGAGGGTATCACGGCAGGTATAACCACTCTGATCATGACGATTCTTATAGTCATCTTTGGCGAGATAACACCTAAAGTATACGCACGCAACAGATCTGAGGCTTTTTTACGTAAAACGAAATCGTTGTTGACCGCGGTAGGATGGTTGATGAAACCCATGAGCTGGGGATTGCTCAAACTCTCGAACGTATTGATAAGATTGGTTGGTGGTAACACTGCGGATGAGGTACCTATACTTTCGGAAGATTACATCATGAAGACCTTGGAAGTGGGGCATGAAGTGGGAGTAATAGAGCTGGAGCAGAGGAATATGCTCAAGGGAACCCTCATGATGAGGGACACATCCGTTAAGGAGATCATGACGCCTCGTGTGGATATGGTTTGTGTGAAGGCAGACCAAACTTTGAGAGAACTTGTGGACATAGTTAACGAAGAAGGATATTCGCGTATACCCGTGTACGAAGACAACATAGACAATATACTCGGTGTTTGTTACGCGAAGGATGTGTTCAAGGTTATAGAAAAGGATGGGGTAGGATCGCTGAAAGATACAAAGGTTCGAGAAATAATGAGAGAACCGTTGTTCATACCGGAGACCATGAAGATTGATGATCTCATGCGGGAATTCAGAACCAGGAAAGTTCACATAGCCATAGTTGTGGATGAGTTTGGAGGCACTGCCGGTCTTGTCACCATGGAGGACATAATAGAGGAACTCACCGGCCAGATATTCGATGAGTACGATGAAGAAGAG